>Ga0207900_100197_pt1 | contig 16595 bp, 11 predicted proteins | sample LinPmetageLP39_FD_184052 | JGI IMG/M metagenome (GOLD analysis project Ga0207900, IMG submission 184052) | Marine viral communities from the Pacific Ocean - LP-39 (SPAdes) | ecosystem: Environmental > Aquatic > Marine > Oceanic | place: Pacific Ocean | collected 2010-06-14
TATTTGAGCCTTTTTTAGGAATTTTATTGGAGTCAAAATGATTCACACTTGCCTTGGATGCCCCGCCCGCCTGAACGTTCCTACTTTTCTAAATTCACGTCCATTAATCGGCTTTAAAAAATATAGAGTTACCACACACAAATATTGCTTGATCCCAGGAGAGCGGGTTACCCGAGTTTCTTGTTGCTGAATAGTCCGTTGATTTCGGCATCTATTCGCTCCACGATGAATGAAAAGTCTTCCGGTCTATTCACGAAATCCAAATTGTTGACGTCTATGATCAGGAGATTGCCCTGGTCATAGTTGCCGATCCACTCTGCGTAGTGTTCATTGAGGTTTTTGAGGTAGTCCAGACGAATGGCACTTTCATATTCGCGTCCTCTCTTTTGGATCTGACTCACCAGCCTCGGGATGTCAGCTTTGAGATAAATCAAGAGGTCAGGCGCATGAATGTGCTCAATCATCGAGTTGAAAAGTGCCAGGTAGGTTTCGTAGTCCCTTTCATTGAGCAGCTGCGATTTTTTTAGGTTCATGGCAAAGATGTAGGCATCTTCATAGATGGTACGGTCCTGGATGGCCGACTGCTTGTTGTCCTGTATGGTTTTGATCTGAGAGAAGCGGCTGTTCAGGAAGTGGATTTGCAGGTGGAAGGCCCATTTCTCCATGTTTTCGTAAAAATCAGCCAGGTAGGGGTTGTTATCTACGCTTTCGTAGAGCACGTCCCAGCCGTAGTGATGTCCTAATTTTTCTGCCAGGCTCGTCTTTCCCGAACCAATATTTCCACAAATCGCCATGTACATGCCGCAAAAATAGGGGACACGCATGACCTGGGCAGCAGAAGCGGAAAAAGTATTTTGAATGGGTGAGTATTTAGGGTGATCCGGTGGTGAGTTTCCATGAACTCCACTATTTATTCAATTCTTTTTGCCTCCGGCTGGTATCCAATCTTTCCTTTTATAATTTCGCAGCAACCCTAATCCATAGAAATCCATTGCTGAAGCGACTTGTTACATTTTTGCTGCTGGCAGGCAGCTATCTTACCCATGCCCAGGAGCACAAAAAAGTAATGGCCGTGCAGGGCGATGGGATCTACTCACTCCTGAGAAACAGCGGCCTGGAGCCCAAGAAATACCTCGCGCCGTTTATTGAGCTGAATAAGGAAAACCTGAGTTCGGAAAATGGCCTGTTCATCGGCAGGATCTACCTGCTGCCCAAGCCGGAAGAAAAAGTGGAAAAGGCCGATGAGGAGGTGGTGATGCCAGATAGTGTGGACATGCAGACCGTGAAGGCCACCAAAGTGCTGGAGAAGCGGTACTATGGCATATTCGGGGCAGACTATGCCATGGTCTCCATAGAGAGCCGACAGCTGGAGGGCGCGGTGTTTTACCTCATCTCCGGCCATGGTGGGCCAGACCCGGGGGCGGTGGAGCACTACGGCGACCAGCTTTTGGCAGAAGATGAATATGCCTATGATGTGACCCTGCGCCTGGCCCGCAAGTTGATTGCCAATGGTGCGCTCGTCTACCTGATCACGCGTGACCCCAATGACGGCATACGGGATGCGCGCCTGCTGGAGGTAGACCATGATGAAGAGACTTACCCCTCCAAACGCATCCCCCGCAACCACTCACTGCGCCTGAAACAGCGGGTGGAGGTGGTCAACGAGCTTTATGAGCGCCATGCCGCGAAACCCTATCAGCGGATCATTGAGACCCATGTGGATAGCCGTAGCAAGAGTGAAAACATCGACGTGTTTTTCTACTACCATGAGCTGAGCAAGGATGGGCAGCGACTGGCACAAAACCTGCAGCAGACTTTCAAACAGAAGTATGCCCGCTATCAGCCCAACCGCAAATACTCCGGCACCATAGAGCCACGAAACAGCCTGTACATCATTAAATACTCCAAAGCACCTACGGTGTATGTGGAGATCGGCAATCTGAAAAACACCCGCGACCAGCGGCGCATCCTCGACTGGGAAAACCGTGATGCCATAGCCATGTGGATTACCGACGGGGTGATTGCGGACTTTAAGGAAAGGTAGGGGGGATGAGAGGAAGATACCTGACAGGTCTTGAAAACCTGTCAGGTATGGATGCCGCCGGCTTAATGATTGATGATGGTGCGGGCGGCGGTGTAGCCCGTGTAGAAGGAGGGTGATGACCGCTTAAATCGTTTCAGCACGTTATCGAGCCGTGAGAGATTTTTGTCAGCTTCTGCAAAGAGTGACACCAGATCTTCGGTGGCCATACGCGACTGGATGCGGTAGGAGCGGGGCGTGCCGCGCATGTCCTGAAAAAGCCCAAAGGTGGTTTTGACCTCTTCTATTTGCGCCTCTGACATGCCATAGTCAGTCATAGACGCCAGGTTGCTGTCCAGCAGGTCTATCACATTTTTGGTTTTGATCTCAAAGTCCTCATTGGACAGGCGGAAATAGTCTGAGGCCGAGTTGGAGGCCCGGGCCAGCAGTTCACTGTTTTCGGTATCTGCCGCATAGGCCTCCAGGGTGTCGTCCAGAATGTCCATCTTCTGGGCGATTTGGTGCTTCAGTTGGCGGAGCGAAGTGCCAAGGTAGACCTTGGTAGACTCCTGCCTTTGGCTCGTTTCCTGTATGCTCTGAATCGTCTGCACGAAAGCCGTTTTGTAGGTGTTGATAATGGGGATGGCACTCCATACGGCAACATTACTGTCCAGGTAGGCATTGGTGGCCTGATACATCTCCAGGCGGTCAATTTGATTTCTAGTCATGATAGTTAATCAGTTTTTGAGGTGGATAAAAAGTAAAAAATGATCAGAAAAATAGTGCACGGAAACGTTATATCAAATACCTCTTATTTAAAAATAACGTTCTGATGGATTTTTAACTGAGAAAAAGCAAGTGGTGCAGTCCCTCAAGAGGGCTGTGCAGTGCTCCAAGACAACCGTGCGGCGCTTGAAGATAACCGTGCAGAGGTTCAAGACATCCGTGCAGTGTTCCAAGACATCCGTGCAGTGTTCCAAGACAACCGTGCAGTGTTCCAAGACAACCGTGCAGTGTTCCAAGACAACCGTGCAGTGATTGAAGATAAGCGTGCAGCGCTTGAAGATAACCGTGCAGAGGTTCAAGACAGCCGTGCAGAGGTTCAAGACAACCGTGCAGCGCTTGAAGATAACCGTGCATAGGTTCAAGACAACCGTGTAGAGGTTCAAGTGCTAAAATTTCCCTCCAATCTTCGTGGTGATCTTTATACTCATATCATGAGATGTTGGATTTTAAACTTAACTTGTCCGACTGAACTCCTAACTGCACATGAACAGGATAAAAGAAGTTTTGGAAGGAAAAGGCATTAAGCAGATTTGGCTGGCTGAACAACTTGGCAAGAGTTACAACATGGTGAACTCCTACGCGCAGAACAGAAGGCAACCAAGCCTCGAGGTGCTTTTTGAAATTGCAGAGATATTAGGAGTAAATCCAAAAGACTTAATAAAAGACAAATAATGACAAGTATTAATCAAAGAACTGAATTACAAAATCAAATCTGGAAAATAGCCAATAATGTGCGTGGCTCTGTGGATGGGTGGGATTTTAAACAGTTTGTATTAGGAACACTTTTCTACCGTTTTATCAGCGAGAATTTCACCAATTACATTGAAGGTGGTGATGACAGTGTGGATTACGCTAGTTATGAAGATGAAAAGATCCCAAATGAAATTAAAGAGGATGCTGTTAAGACAAAAGGTTACTTCATCTACCCGAGTCAGCTTTTTGTAAATGTTGCGAAAACAGCTAATACAAATCCCAATCTAAATACAGACCTAAAGGCCATTTTTGATGCCATTGAAAGTTCTGCAAATGGTTTCCCATCGGAAAAAGCCATCAAAGGATTGTTTGCTGATTTTGATACGACTAGTTCACGACTTGGAAATACGGTGGAACATAAAAACAGTCGCTTGGCAGCTGTAATAAAAGGAGTGGCTGAGTTGAATTTTGGAAAGTTTGAAGATAGCGAAATAGAACTTTTTGGTGATGCCTATGAATTTCTAATTGGCAACTATGCTGCCACGGCAGGAAAATCGGGAGGTGAATTCTTCACACCTGTGCACGTATCCAAACTCATTGCCCAATTGGCAATGCATGGACAGACAACCGTAAACAAGATTTATGACCCGGCAGCAGGTTCAGGCTCATTGCTGCTACAAGCCAAAAAACACTTTGATAACCACATCATTGAGGAAGGATTCTTCGGGCAGGAAGTAAATCATACTACCTACAACTTGGCTCGTATGAACATGTTCTTGCACAACATCAATTACGACAAGTTTCATATTGTGTTGGGTGACACCTTGCGCGACCCACATTTAGGTGATGAGAAACCCTTTGATGCCATCGTTTCTAACCCTCCTTATTCTGTAAAATGGATTGGTGATGATGACCCTACCATGATCAATGATGACCGGTTTGCTCCGGCTGGTGTTCTTGCCCCAAAATCAAAAGCCGATTTTGCTTTTGTATTACATGCTCTTAGTTACCTCTCTAGTAAAGGTAGGGCTGCCATTGTCTGTTTCCCAGGTATATTTTACCGCGGTGGTGCTGAAATGAAGATCCGAAAATATCTGGTGGACAACAACTTTGTGGAATCTGTAATCTCCTTGGCACCCAACCTGTTCTATGGCACCTCCATAGCGGTTAACCTGCTGGTGTTGTCTAAACACAAGACCGACACCAAAACCCAGTTTATAGATGCCAGTGGTGAAGACTTCTTCAAGAAGGTGACCAACAACAACCTGATGACCGATGCGCACATAGCGAAGGTGATCCAGCTATTTGCGGATAAAAACGAAGTAGCCCATGTAGCTGCCTCCATAGACAATAGCAAGATTGCCGCAAACGACTACAACCTCTCTGTAAGTTCCTATGTGCAACCTCAAGACAACCGAGAGAAAATTGATATTAAGAAGCTGAATAAAGAAGTGGCTGAAACCGTAGAGAAGATCAATCTACTCCGTGCGGACATTGATGAAATCATTAAAGAGATAGAGGCATGAGCGCATTAAGTGATTTATTGGAGGGTATTAAAATGGAGTGGAAGGTGCTGGGGGATGTTATTAAATTAAAGCGAGGTAGAAGGCTGGTAAAAAGCCAATTGGAGGAATCTGGAATGTACGCTGTTTATCAAAATAGTATGACACCACTTGGTTATTATTATGAAAGCAATGTTAAAGGAAAATCAACATTTGTAATATGTGCAGGTGCAGCTGGAGAGGTTGGTTATAGTGATGTTGAGTTCTGGGCAGCTGATGATGTTCATTATCTTGAAACACCAGAAAATATTGAGAATAAATACGCGTATTACTTTTTACTGACGCAACAACACAAAATAAAAGGGCAGGTTAGGCGAGCCAGTATTCCACGATTAGCGAAAGCAGCAATAGAAAAACTCCAAATCCCCATACCATGTCCCGATAACCCAGAAAAATCCCTTCAAATTCAAAAAGAAATCGTTCGTATTCTGGATGCATTCGCCGAGCTCACCGCCGAGCTCACCGCCGAGCTTACCGCCGAGCTTACCGCTCGTAAGCAGCAGTATAGCTATTATAGGGAGCAATTGCTGACTTTTGAGGATGGAGATGTGGAATGGAAGACTTTGGGAGATAAAGAGTTATTTGAAATTTCTTCTGGAGGAACTCCATCAAAATCAAAAAGCGAATATTGGGAAGGAGGAGACATCCCTTGGCTTAAATCTGAATCATGCAATAATAAGTCAGTTTATACAGCTCAGAATTTCATTACGGAATTGGGCTTAAAAAAATCCAGTGCTAACCTCCTACAAAAAGGGACAACTTTAATAGCATTAGTTGGTGCCACCATTTTTAAAACTGCTTATTTAGAATTTGAATCCACAACAAATCAAAATATTGCGAGCATAAAATGTAAAAGCACAAGCCGAATTATCGACAAATTTGTCTTCTATTACATTACAAACTTGTACGAGAAATTGAAATCAGAGATGAGAAATTATGGAATGCTCAATTTGACGACATTAAGAAAATTTCAAATCCCAATTCCTCCACTTGAAGAACAGAAACGCATCGTTTCTATCCTTGATAAGTTTGATACCCTCACTACATCCATCAGCGAACGATTGCCGAAAGAAATAGAGCTGCGACAAAATCAATATGAATATTATAGGGATTTATTGTTGACTTTTCCTGAGAATTAACTAAAAGATCAGCATGGGAGAAACATTAACTAAAATAGCAGAAACGCTTAGAGATGCCAATAAAAAGGTGCAGTTAATCTATGCCTTCAATGGTTCTGGAAAAACCCGTCTATCCCGTGAGTTCAAAGAATTAATTGCTCCAAAGGACCCTGATGCTGATGAAGATCCAAGAGCCAAGGTACTCTACTACAATGCATTTACGGAAGACTTGTTTTATTGGGACAATGATCTGGAGCATGATGCTGATAGGAAGTTGAAAATTCAACCCAATGGATATACTAACTGGATACTAATCGATCAAGGTCAGGAACCCAACATATCCAGGCACTTCCAACGCTATACCAATGATAAGTTAACACCTCGTTTTAACGAACCGTATACCATTAAAGATAAGGAAAACAATGATGTAATTATTCCAGCTTTTTCAGAAGTTCATTTCTCCTATGAACGTGGTGATGATACCGAATCAGAAGATGTAAAAATTTCCAAAGGCGAAGAAAGCTGTTTTATTTGGAGTGTCTTTTACAGTTTATTGGAGCAAACCATTAGTGTTTTAAATGTTGTAGAAGAAGCTGAGCGTGAGACGGATCAATTTAATGATTTACAATACGTGTTTATTGACGACCCTGTCAGTTCTTTAGATGATTCGCACCTGATCGAATTGGCTGTGAATGTTGCTGAGTTAGTTAAATCTAGTGAATCTGACCTGAAGTTCATTATCACAACACACAACCCACTATTCTATAATGTATTGTTCAATGAATTCAACAATACGGATTCACATTATAGTTACAGACCAAAGCACTGTATAAAAAGACGTTTGGAAAAATTGGAGGATGGCACTTTTGAACTTCATCTACAGTCAAAAGACTCACCTTTTGCATACCACCTTTTCCTTTTAGAAGAACTAGAGAAAGTTACATTATCAGGTGATATTCAAAAATATCACTTCAATTTCCTCCGAAACATTCTTGAAAAAACATCAACTTTTTTAGGTTACTACGAGTGGAAAAAACTTTTGCCAAATGAAGCAGAAGGTGCAAGAGAAGGTTATTATAACCGTATTATTAATCTCTCTAGCCATAGCAAGATCTCTGGTGAGGAAGTTTCTGTACTAACAACTCAAGAAAAGGATGTCTTGAAACACTTGGTTACTGAAGTCACCAGAATATACAAGTTCAAATCAAAAAATAACCTCACAACAACAGAGGAAGATGCCACAGTATAAAACCATAGCCGAATCAAATAACTTCATTGTACTAGACAAATACATAAACTATTCTGAAGTAAACGAGGCTCCTGCAACTTATCAAACAGAATCAGCTCTTGAGCGAGAGTTTATTGAAGATTTAGTCAATCAAGGTTTTGAGAACCCTAAAAACCTGAATACCCTCAAAGCCATGTTGGCAAATGTTAGAGTGCAACTACAAGCACTTAACGACATGGAGTTTAAAGATGGAGAGTGGGCACGTTTTGTAGAGGAGTATTTGGATAAACCGGGAGACAGTATATTAGAAAAGACCCGAAAAATTCACGATAACTATATCTATGATTTTGTATTTGATGATGGACACATCCAGAACATATATCTGATGGACAAGAAGAACATCGTTCGAAACAAAGTTCAGGTCATCTCCCAATTTGAGCAGAAAGGAACACATTCCAATCGTTATGATGTAACCATTTTGGTTAATGGTTTGCCTCTTGTACAGGTAGAACTAAAAAAGCGTGGTGTTGCCATCCGAGAGGCTTTTAATCAAGTCCATCGTTACAGCAAGGAAAGTTTTAACACAGAAAACTCGCTTTTTAAGTACTTGCAGGTATTTGTGATATCCAATGGAACGGACAGCCGATATTTTGCGAACACGGTAAAACGGGATAAAAACAGCTTTGACTTTACCATGAACTGGGCTAAGGCTGACAATTCCCTGATAAAAGATTTGAAAGACTTCACAGGCACTTTCTTTCAGAAACATACCCTTTTAAATGTCTTACTCACCTATTCCGTATTTGATGTAAGTGATACACTGCTTATCATGAGACCATATCAGATTGCTGCAACTGAACGGATATTATGGAAGGTGAAGAGTTCATTTGAAGCTAAAAAATGGTCAAAAAATGAAAGTGGCGGTTACATCTGGCATACTACTGGTTCAGGTAAAACCCTTACGAGTTTTAAGGCTGCAAGATTAGCTACGCAACTTGATTTTATTGATAAGGTATTCTTCGTGGTAGACCGTAAGGATTTGGACTTTCAAACCATGAAGGAATATCAACGGTTCTCGCCTGATAGTGTGAATGGTTCAGATAGCACAGCTGGGTTAAAGCGGAATATTGAGAAAGATGATAACAAGATTATCGTAACTACCATTCAGAAACTAAACAACCTCATGAAAAGCGAGGGAGATTTACCTATCTACCAAAGGCAAGTCATATTCATTTTTGATGAAGCACATCGCTCTCAATTTGGAGAAGCTCAAAAGAACCTCAACAAGAAGTTCAAAAAGTTTTATCAGTTCGGTTTTACAGGAACACCCATATTTCCTCAAAACGCCTTGGGTGCAGAAACTACATCAAGTGTCTTCGGGAGGGAATTACACTCATACGTAATAACAGATGCCATTAGAGATGAGAAGGTTCTCAAATTCAAGGTTGATTATAATGATGTCCGTCCACAGTTTAAGGGTTTAGAAACAGAGATTGATGAGAAAAAACTAAGTGCTGCAGAAAATAAGCAAGCGTTACTGCACCCTGTTCGTATTAAAGAGGTCTCACAATACATCCTACAGAATTTCAGGCAAAAGACACACCGAACAAAGGGCGGCAATAGTGGCTTCAATGCCATGTTTGCAGTTAGTAGTGTTGATGCTGCAAAATGCTATTATGAGGAATTAAACAATCTGCAAAAGGATAGCGAAAAACCCTTGAAGATTGCAACGATCTTCTCCTTTGCAGCCAACGAAGAACAAAACGCCATTGGTGAGATAGCTGATGAAACCTTTGAGCCTACAGCAATGGATCAAAGTGCAAAGGAGTTCCTGACCAAAGCTATCAACGACTATAACGCCACGTTCAAAACAAGTTATGGAGTTGAAAGCAAAGAATTTCAAAACTATTATCGTGACCTTGCCAAACGCGTAAAGAATAAAGAGGTAGACCTAATTATCGTGGTTGGCATGTTCCTTACAGGCTTTGATGCCCCTACACTGAACACACTGTTCGTTGACAAGAACCTTCGTTACCATGGTTTAATGCAAGCATTCTCACGTACCAATCGTATTTATGATGCTACTAAAACATTCGGAAACATCATCACCTTCCGTGATTTAGAAAAAGCTACTGTTGATGCTATTACCCTATTTGGAGATCAAAGCACCAAAAATGTAGTGTTAGAAAAGAGTTACAAGGAATACTTAGAAGGCTTTACAGACCTTGTAACAGGAGAAGCCAGAAGAGGTTACATTGAAGTCGTAAAGGAACTGAATGAAAAATTCCCTAACCCGGATGAAATAGTTACAGAGAAAGACAAAAAGGTATTTTCAAAACTTTTCGGAGAGTATCTACGCGTAGAAAACATACTCCAGAACTATGATGAGTTCACACACCTTCAGGCACTTCAATTAATAGACACCAGCGATTCAGAGGCAATAGAAGCGTTTAAAGAAACTCACTTTGTAACGGATGAAGATATAGCCGCAATGCAAGAGATCAAGTTGCCTGCTGAACGTACTATTCAAGATTATCGCTCTACATATAATGACATACGTGACTGGCTAAGAAGAGAGAAAGGCGGTAAAGAAGCGGAAGAGTCAAGCATTGATTGGGATGATGTGGTCTTTGAAGTAGACCTCTTAAAATCACAAGAAATAAATCTTGATTATATCCTTGAACTAATCTTTGAGCACAACAAAAAGACCAAAGACAAAGCCTCACTGATAGAAGAAATTCGTAGAGTTATTCGTGCGAGTATCGGCAACAGAGCTAAGGAAAGTTTAGTGGTGGATTTCATCAATGAAACAGAACTTGATTCTATTCAGGATAAAGCGAGCATAATAGACGCTTTCTTCACCTATGCACAAGGGAAACAGAAAGCAGAAGCTTCAGAACTGATAACCGATGAAAATCTGAATGTGGACGAAGCAAAGCGATACATTTCTGCTTCTTTAAGAAGAGAATACGCAAGCGAAAACGGAACGGAGCTTAATGCACTTTTGCCTAAGATGAGTCCTTTGAATCCTCAGTATTTAACCAAAAAGCAGAGTGTCTATCAAAAGATTGCCTCGTTTGTAGAGAAGTTCAAGGGTGTGGGAGGTCAAATCTGAGATCCCAACCCCAGCACACCATACGCATTGCCAAGTCACTCAAAGCGGTCACACAAACCAAAACCTGTCAAAGAGTATGGCTGCCTTGCCGCTCTAACGAACTAACAGGATCGCAGAAACGGGGCTGAGAAAAATATGAAAGAAACCTAACAAAATGTATAGTGAATGCACTTTCGAGCTACTTTCAGCTTTCTGTGCAATTCGATACTTTAGTAATACTAGAAAGTGCAAGCGCTCATCTTATGGAGGTTTTGCATTATCAGCCTGAGCTCCGTCGAAGCGTAAGACAATGCTTCCCTTATTGATGATGAATGGAAACTCCGGTCTGAGTCAACTAAGGCCGACCCCTCGAATATTAATTTCCCTCTTTGCAAAATATTGAGTGCTATACCGAATTTAAGGTATTGATATTAACCACTTATTTGATTTTGTTTGCCCGAACATATTCGTACCATTAAACCATTTTTACATGTATTTAGCTCAACACATTCGATCCATTCAACTATTCAAATATTCTTTAGCCATTAGCTTCGTTCTGATTGGCTTTTTTACCTCCTTGGCCACAGTGATCACCGTGGACAATAATGAAAACTCAGGCGCTCTGTATTCAAGTATTCAGGTAGCCATTGATGCTGCCACGGTGGGTGATACCATAATTGTAGCGGGTTCTGAAACTACCTATGATGGGTTTACCTTGAACAAGAAGCTGGTGTTGATCGGGGCTGGCTACCAGTCTACAGAAGATGCCCAGTTTGGTTTTACCACCAAAGTAAACCACATGGTCATTAAAAATGAGAATCCCGCCTTGGATCTGAATGCATCCGGATCGCATATTGAAGGCTTTTATGTAAATGGAGTGGTAACAACGGCCGGTGGAAACTACCGATACATCTCTGTGGGTTTTGAAGGCACTGAAAGCAACACCCTCACCAATGTGACATTTACCAGAAATAGATGTGAGTCGGTTCACCTCAGCTATTTTAGCAACATCAAGATTTACAACAACATACTGGATAACATAGGTTATGCACCCAACTACAACAGCGTGTACGGGGATTACCCATTTGGCAGTAACCTGCTTGTGGCCAATAATATTTTCACCGGTGGCGTGGCACGGGTCAAAGGATCTCAGATTTTCATCAACAATCTTTTTATAGGAAGTGATCAGGTCTATGATGTGTTTTTTAGTGGTGTAGGCATTACCAACCAGACGAGTGGTATTGTCTTCAGCAATAATATTCTTTGGGGGAGAGCTACAGGAGGTGCCAGCAATGTGGCACTCACGCACAACCTGGTACTGACCAGCGAGGGGGGTGAAACCTTCGATTATGGAACCAATAGCACTGGCAATAACCTTGAGAATGTGAATCCTAAATTTGTGGATGTACCTGAATTCGCATTGGATTTCAGCTATGACTACAGACTGGCGGAGGATTCGCCATGCAAGGGCACAGGATCTGACGGTACCGAAATGGGGATTTTTGGTGGTCCATACCCGTTTCCAAGTGCCGGAGATGTACCCAATGTGATTGTGACTGAGAGCAGGATTCCTAAAATAACTGATTTTAACATTCGTTCGGCAGCAGTGCCAGAGGGCAGTTCTATAGAAATAGATTTGAAAGCCAGAGTTTCCAATAATCAGTAATTACTTAAAGCGATATAGTGATGAAAGTTATTAGAAAACTAGGTTTTCTGACGCTCCTATTTGTAATAATCGGTCAAAACGTCTACGGGCAGGTTGATCTTAGCAATGGTCTGACGGCCTATTACAAAATGGAAGGCGACATGACTGACGCCTCAGGAAACGGATACGATGGCATTTACGCCAGTGGAACGAACAATTATGAAATTTCCGACAGGTTTGGACTTTTCAATACCCGCAGATTTTCAAAAGGTTCTGATGGAAGTAGCGTCACCCCGGCCTACACCTCTTCAGATGCGGCCTTACGAAGCTCATCTTTTACCATTTCTTTCTGGTATAACATCGTCGATGGTTTTGATGATGATTCGGGAGTCTTGGATCTGGGTACCATGATCAATGCAGGCACTTTGTATACCATTTCAGTCGTCAATGAGGGGTTGAAATTCGCCACTGCTGATGGGAGCGGAAATACGACTTCTTTTACCACCAATAGTGGCAAGCCAGGAATTTATCAAATGGCTACTTTGACATATGATGGCACTACCCTGAGTGCTTATTTAAATGGCGAACTGAAATCGGAGCAATCTGCGAACCAACCTGCATTGGGTTCTGGAGCCATCACCGTGGGATATCCCTTTGAAGGGGCCATAGATGATATCCGAATCTACAACCGGGCGATCAGTGCTGAAGAAGTGGATGCATTGTATAGTGAAGTGCTATTTCCGGATTTTTCGGCGGATGCTCATTCGGGAACAGGCTCATTGGATGTTGCTTTTTCAAGTAGTGCGTCCACGGCTGACGCCAGCATTGCGAATTATGCCTGGAGTTTTGGAGATGGAGCAACTTCTACTTCAGCCAACCCGAGCCACACTTACACTCAGCCAGGTAGCTATACAGTCAGTTTGACCGTGACTGATGCCTCCAATCGTTCAAGAGCGCTAACCAGGCAGTCCTTGATTTCTGTTGCTTCCGAGGTAGCCGCTGATGTCCAGCTACAGTATGTTGAATACTTTTTTGATACCGATCCGGGCGTTGGCAATGGCACTTCTATTTCATTTACCCCCTCGGACTCTGTGGAGATTATTGAGCAAATAGACTTATCCTCATTGTCTGCGGGGTTTCATCAGCTAATGGTGAGGACCCAAGATGGTCTAGGTCGATGGAGCTGTTACATCAATCGGACTTTTTATATCATGGATCTAGCGGAGGCTCCCGGGGCTACTACTGGCACGGTGACTGCTGTGGAGTACTTTTTTGACAATGACCCGGGTGTTGGCAATGGTACGAGCGTTGACGTCACTGCCGGCGACAGTCTGGATTTGGTGGCAGTCATTGATGTTTCTTCTTTGTCAGCGGGGTTTCATCAGTTGATGGTCAGGGTAAAAGACCATCTGGGCGTCTGGGGGATTCCATTTGCCCGTACCCTGTACATCATGCCGCAAACTTCCGGAGCGAACACTTCTGAGCTGATCGTAAGTGCAGAATATTTTATAGGTGATGATCCAGGAATGGGGCAGGCCACTGCGCTAGAGCTGGGTGCGAATGGTGCTTCTATTGAAGCGCAGCTGGAAATAGGACTTGGTGATTTAGTAGAAGGGGATTATTTGCTTTCCATACGGGTGAAGGATGATCTGGGAAAATGGAGTATTGCCGAGCGAAGAATGTTTACCATCTCCAATGGGCCAATCTCCCAGGACAATACCTTGTCTGTGGAGGAGGATTCAATATTGACTTTTGTGGCTGATGACTTCAATTATTCCAGTCAAAATGGCTCCACTTTTAGCCGTCTTCAGATCAATCTGTTACCGACTTATGGGGAGTTGACACTAGATGGACAATTGGTTTCAATTGATCAGGAGATAGCTGTGGCTGATATAGAGCTATTGGAGTACTTCGGTGGAGCAGACTTTGCAGGTGAAGATACTTTTGACTTCACAGTGGGTGATGCAAGCACCTTTGGCGTTAGTTCGTCTACCATGACCATTGAGGTTACCTCTGTCAACGATACACCTGTGTTTTCGCTTTCAGGAGATGTAAATGTTGATCAGGATTTCACAAGTACAGAGGTGGTGACCGTAACTCCAGGTCCGGTGCCGGCGAATGAAGTGGAGCAAACAGTAACCTATTCCATAGCCCCGGCTTCAGTTGCGTTTGCAAATGTGGCCATAGATGCTGCAATTGGTACCGTGACGATCACCAGTGTAGCGGATGGGTTTGGTACCCAGGAATTCACCGTTACAGCAGATGATGGTCAGGCCGTGCACAATACAGCCAGTTCCACTTTCACGTTGACCGTTACGCCTTCAAATCAAACTCCTCAAATAGCAGATCAGACTTTTACGCTTGATGAAAATAGTCCGGCAGAAACTGTGGTAGGAGATGTGGTGGCTACCGACCCGGAAAGTGACCCTATGCTCTTTTCCATTCTGGCTGGTAATGATCTCGGGGCATTCGAAATTGACGAGTCTACCGGGAGTATCAGTGTGTTGGATGGATCAGTTCTGGATTTTGAAACGATTCCGGTGTTTGAGCTGGAAGTGTCTGTGAGTGACGGAGCTTCAGAGGCAACCGCTCTGATCTCTATTGAGCTGGTCGATGTGAACGAAGTGCCTGTACTCTCTGCAGGGACCTTGACCGTAGCTGAAAACGCAACAGTGGGTACCTCTTTGGGATTTATATCAGCTTTTGATCCTGAAAATGAAACCTTGACCTGGGCGATCACCTCGGGAAATTCGGATGACGCTTTTGCAATTGGTAGCGATGGAGAGTTGACCGTAAATAATGCGGCTGCCCTGGATTTTGAAACCCGGCCAGAGTTCTTGATAGGAGTGGAGGCTTCGGATGGTAGCAATAGCGGATCCGTGGACGTCACCATCTCTGTGACGGACGATGGTAATCAGGCTCCTTCATTGCCTGATCAAACCTTTACAATTGATGAGAATTCTCCTGTAGGTGCGGTGGTAGGTACATTAGCTGCCAATGATCCAGAGGGTGATGTGTTGGAATATGTCATCACCTCCGGCAATGCGGGTGATGTTTTTAGCATGAGCATAGATGGGGTAATTACAGTAGCTGCAGCTGATGCTATTGACTATGAAATCAATCAGGAGTTCACACTGAGTGTGACCATATCTGATGGTGATTTATCCACTGTGGGTAACGTGACTATCAGTGTAGTGGATGTAAATGAAGCGCCGGCTATCGTAGCGGCCTCTTTTACTGTAGATGAGGAATCAGCGAGTGGGACCTTAGTAGGGGTGTTGGAGGTCTCTGATCCGGATTCTGACGCCTTGACAATCTCCATTACGGATGGAGATGTTTCAGGGGCTTTTACCATTAGCAATGGTGTAGAGTTGACTGTGGCCGATGCCTCTCAGTTGGATTTTGAGACTCAGCCCGCTTTCATATTGACCTTGGAGGTGTCTGACGGCACTTTCACTTCATCAGCCGTGATCACGGTTAGTTTGATTGACGTAGAGGAGCCCTTGACCTTGGGTGGAGTTGGTCACGCCGATCTTGTGGTCTATCCAAACCCGACAAAAGGGATACTGAACATCAAAGGAGTAGGTGTGGAGCGAGTGAAAATATTTGATGCTTCTGGCAGGTTGGTGATGACGCATACCAGTCCTCAGGTTGATTTGACAGATCTCAGAGCGGGTGTTTACATGATCGAACTATTGGATCAGTCAGGTCATGTAAGTATGCACAGAATTATACTTGAGTAGTGGTAGTATAGGCGCTGTGGAATGCCAGTAACTATGACCGAAAAGCGCCAGCTACATCTTAGTTTTAAATTCGAGTTTGTGTGATTGACGGAATCACCTATACAACTTTAAAAAAGCCATTTCGATTCTCGAAATGGCTTTTTTGTTACCCATAGGTGTCGGTCGGCTTTTATCTGTTGAATAGCAGCTTGTTGTCTGTACGGGAAAGGACGTCATTCCCAGGCGGTGGCAATCACATTGCGGTCTTGTTTTCAGATGGAAAAGCATCTCTCATGAACCTGTCTGATGGTTCGACGGAGCTCACCATGACAGGTTCAGGCTCGTCATCAGCTTGAGATGGCGATTTGGTGTTTTACAGTCAACTCCAGGAAGGGGTTGGAGATCTCGGTATTTGTGCTTCGCTGTGCTTGTACAAAGGCGGATGACGGAGCGGAAAGAACGTCATTCCAGTTTCTGAGGTACGAAGAATACCGGAATCTTGTCGTGCAGATGGTTTACCAGGCTAGCCATGACAGGTGTAATGGAGCAATCAGGTCAGGTGTATTGATGAAAGCGAAACGCGTAAATCTTTAGTTTGAGGTAAGCATATCGGCCAATTTTTAGCCATAAAAAAACCTCCGTCAAAACTGACGGAGGTTAAGGTTTGTGGGCCCACCTGGGCTCGTCCCGATAGCTATCGGGACAGGGACCTATTGATATTTAATTT
>Ga0207900_100208_pt1 | contig 15286 bp, 19 predicted proteins | sample LinPmetageLP39_FD_184052 | JGI IMG/M metagenome (GOLD analysis project Ga0207900, IMG submission 184052) | Marine viral communities from the Pacific Ocean - LP-39 (SPAdes) | ecosystem: Environmental > Aquatic > Marine > Oceanic | place: Pacific Ocean | collected 2010-06-14
TTGTTTTCCGCTGTTCGAAATACATCCCCCAAAGATCACACTCAAGCTCAGTTAGCATCGCCAGAGGGAACAGGTCAGGCCTTACGCGAAACAGAAACTCGCCCTTCAGGTCGCAGAGCTGGAGGGCGATTTGGATATCGGGCTGCCTGAAGAGCGCTTCGGCTTTCCCGGCTCGCTGCCAAGGCCGGTCAGCTGAGTGATTTTGGTGGTCAGATCCCAAAACTCGATGGGAAATGCTTCTGCCAGCTTGACCGCTAGCTGGTGGCTGCACTCCGGCGCCACGCTGCCAATGACTAGCATTTCAATCCGCCGCGCCAGGTCATCCGGCACGCTATCACCGGATCCAATCAATTCACGCACGGCATCGGTCACCTTGGCGTCTTTCTGGGATAGCAGCCCTTCCGCGATGGCGTTTCGGTTACGGTTGCGGGCCTGTGCTTCATTAACGCTGGCCAACTCTGCACCGCTTAACCCGCGCACCCGCCACGTTGGCGTTTCACCTTCCTTAACGCCTTTGAACCAATCACGCAGGTCGGGCACCGGCACATCCTCTTCACGGCGCTTAAAGCTGGCACCAGTGAAGCGGTTTACATCAAATTCCATGGCATCACCTTAAAAAAGTGCTGTTTTGATAAGCTATGAAAGCCTGCCGTGGCAGGCTTTATGGCAACCACGTTTAGCCTTCAAAATCGACGGTGGCTTGCTCAGCCGATACCGTGCAGCTGATATTCACATGGTCCCCCGCCGGATACGTGCGCCCGATACCGAGAATGCCCTGGGTAAGTGAGAACGGTGCCCGGTGGCGGTTCTGATACCAGCGAAACCACAGCCGATTGTTTTTAAGTCGAACCAGCGGATCAGTGGCATCCCCCTCGCCGTAGTAGATGAAGCTCGCCTGCCCAAGGGTTTGTGAAACACTGCCCAGCGTGCCGTTATAGATCTGCGTCGAGTTGGTAGAGTGGGAGGTCTCCGCGGGCACCCAGTTACTCGCCCGGGGAATTTCGGCAAAGATCGGCGTATAGCCCCGCATACTGACCCGCTTGGGCAAACTCCCTGTATGAATCCTGGGCAGTTCCGCTGCGAGGTGGACTTCCCCGCTGGCGGGATCGGTTTGCCAAACAGGGCTGTCGTAGCGCTCCTGATGGTTGCCGACGACCTGGTAAATGTCAGTATCGTTCACGGGGGCAGCGCTGCTGCTGGCAAGACGCACCTGGCCAATCTCGATAGAATCCACGGGAATGAACGCTGGCCCGCCCGGTTCGCCGCGTTGTTCGCTGAAGGTAGCGCCCTCGGCGCCAGCCACGGCCACGAGCGCGCCGCTGTTATCCACCGTAATACTGGTAATCACGTGGGTTTCAGTGGAGGCGCGCTCAATGGACACATCCGCACTGGCCACATGCACCAGGCCATCGCTGGCAGCACCTTCTGCAGTCGGCATGTAAGCGGTCAGTGCGGCCACCGTCACGCTGTCATTGCCGGTACCGGCGCGGATCTGCCCACCGGTTGCCAGCCCCCAGGGGCGAACCTCCGCTTCAAAGCCTGCCCGCCCGCTCCAAGGGGCGAACGTCGCTTCAAAGAGGGTGGCATCGCCCATGTCGGATAGATGCTCCCAATCGTTAAAGGATTGGCCGGACTCATATTCCAGTTTAGGGTTATCGGTGATCGCCACAGGGCGTCCTCCTATGTTGCTTGGACAAAAGCCCGGCATACGGGCATAAAAAAACCCGCACGCGGCGGGCTATATCAGAAATTCAGAGGCTACTGGCTATACGGATCCCCAACGGCATGCGACCAGCGCACGGCAAGCACTAGATCCACGCCAATAATGTCGCTGCCCTCTTCAGGGTAATAAATCGTACCGCCGGTATAGGCGATGTCTTCGCATAAACCATCCAGCGTGCGATCGCTGCCGGTGGCAATGGCGATCAATTCGGCCAGGATGGTATTGCCCTGGGTACTCCATTGCCGGTGATCGCGGTCTGCCTGGTGCACAGTTTCAACCGTGACCACCGTTGTCACGCTCACACCGCCGTAACGGTTGCGCTCCACTAGGCCGTCGCTGCCATCCCAAAGACTTCGCGCAGGCAAGGTGTCGATGATGCTGTTCGCCCGCTCTGCGTTTAGCCGCTCTGCCAGTGCTGCGATGATCTGCTCTCTGATAGGAGTCATATCATTGCCGCTTGAGTAGTCGTTCTGCTTCATAACCCATGCGCTGCATTAAGCGATTCCCGTTGGGCGCCTGCAGGTCGTCTTTTACATCGGTAAACACCTGGCTGGTGGATGGGCCGTAAAGCACCTTGATGCCTTCACTGCGCCCCAGTCCAGGGCCGTATTGGGTGCGAATAGCGATAGCCTGCACGCCGTTGGCGAACCGGATAAAGAAAGCGCCAGGCATACGCTTTTTGCCGCCGCTGGGCTTCACCTGTACGCCCACCCCGCCCGCTTTATAGGCGCGGTTTGGGTAACGCGTCAGCAGCGTGCCCCGCGTTGGCGTCCGGATTGCGCCGTTCAAGCTATTAACGGTGGCCCGTTTAACGGTCAGCTTTTCGCGCACATAGCCCGCTTTGAGCTTCACCTGCTTACGGATCTCTTTGCTGGCCTCGGTGCGCGTCACGCCAAGCGTATGATTAATAGCCCGGCTCATGGCGCGCGGTGCGCCATGCTTGATGTGCATCAGGTCACTTTCGATACGGCGGATCGCCTGCTTATCCACCGTAATCTTGATGGGGGTGGTCTGGCTCATGTTCTCTCCGGCGTCACAATCCAGGTGACCAGGTAACCATCATCGCGGGCCTTTTGGCCCAGCCGCCAGCCCTTGCCGTTCAGCGTCACTACATCGCCGCGGGCACCCGCACCAAGTTCACTGGTGTAGCCAGTTAGCTCGGTACGGGCTTCCATGATGACGCCCTGCATGCCTGCCACTGTACGCTCCACGTCTCGATCGAGCATGACGGTAACAGGCACAGGGTCGGCATTAAGCGCGGTGAAGGACGCCGGATCGCCGGCTTCCACCAGTATTTCCCGCGTGCCTTCCCGCACTTCGTCGTCAAAGACGCTCATCACGCACCGCCTGTGCCTTGGTTGGTTGAAGGGTCGATGTCAGTTTCGGCGGCTTTCAGTGAACCTGGGGCTTCACCAATCACGCCTGCCTTCACCAAGCGATCCTCTTCGGGTTTATTTTTAGGCTTGTAGGGCTGGCCAAGCTTGGCCAGCACCTCATTGCCCTTTTCAATTTGTCCGCGGATTACCACGTATTGTTTAGCCATGGCGGCCCCCTGTTAGTAGATAGGACACAAAAAACCCCGCTTTAGCGGGGCGGTTATGCGACCTTGGCGTAAACAAAAGCGTCTGGTTCATGGAAGCCTGGCAGAGGGGCTGCCTGCATCATGAGCCAACGCACGCTGGGATCTTTCTCGATCCAGCTTTTCGGGTAACGGGCAACGTCGAACATGCCACCTTCAATGGCTTCCATATCCTGAATGGCCGCGTACAACATTCCGCAACGGCTGGAGGTGGGCCCCATGACTAACCCCCCTGCCGGGATCATTGGTTGCTCATTACCCGCCGGATCGAGGTACCACTCTTCGTAGGAGAAGAGATCAACACCAGGATCGTTAAGGTAGCCCAGATAGGTCACCCCATCCGGCAGCTCTTCCGGACGAATCATGCCAAGATCAATGCGTCTGGTGTTGAGCTTCTTGATGACGGATTCACTATCCAGGAAGGCATCAGCTGCTTCGGCGCTCAACACGGCAGCATTCGCCGTCCGGCCGCTGTCTTTGGCGATGCGTCGCTTGTACTTACGCAGGTCAGCAATCGGGTCTGCGCTGGCTTCCGTCCACAGCACGGCTTCAGTGACCTGGTGACTGGCAGCCATCTGATAATCAATGATGTCATCAACACCATCACCCACAACTTCCACTTGGCCGCTGGTCAAGGCTTGCGCCACCATCCACTCCTCGCGGCGGTTGATTTGGTCATCCAGATCTTCCATGTCCCGCGCCAGCTGCTCCCCCGCACGTTGAAGCGGCGTGCGGCCAGAATAGATTTGCTCACCTGGCTGGCGATGGCCAAGCAGCTGGCCTGCGTTAGTTTCCAGCTTGGGTTTGATGTAAGGCGGCTGATAGCTGCGCATAACGCTACCGGTACGATCCACCACTTTACCAGGGCGGTTAGGGCGAACAAACGGTGCCATTTTGCGCTGGCCTTTGAGGATATCGATGTCAACGTGCTGCGTCACAGAGTTGACCGGGTTAGCACCAAAGAAGGTAGTGCCGAGGAAACGCCGGGCGCGCTTCATCTGCTCAACCGCCTCTAGCATTGTACGGGGTTCAAACAAGTCCATGGGGTTTCTCCTGGGGTTATATCAACGATGAAGGGCCTAGCTGCCCCTAGCAGCAGGTTTATCGAACGAAGAGGGAAACGTGACGCAACGCTTTGCGAACTGAGGCGACAGTATGGCCAGTGCCAAGGGTGAGCTTGTCACCGAGCACGTCACCACACATCAGCGCTTCGGCTTCTACATCGCCATCCGTCGCATCGACGTCTTCCCAGAGAATGACGCTCGGTGTTGCGCTTCCGTCTTCGGCGGCTGAGGCAGACAAAATGTATTTCTCATCAGCAGTCACTTCCCCCATCACGGCTCCCGCTGGCTGAACTTGGCCAGCGGCAACGGTGATTGTCATGAAGCGGCGCGGGAAATCGCCTGCCAGCAACGCGGCGGCTTGCGGGTGGGGTTTGGTGGTCATTCCAGCCATGATGAAATCCTCTTTAATGATCAGTGGTATTGGCTTGCGGTTGGCGGGAGATCACTTCCAGCGAGCGGTGATGGCATTGACCCCTTCGGCGCGTTCGGCCGCTTCGGCGTCATCTTTTGGCGGGGTGGCTGAGGGAGCGCCCTGCCCGTCCGCCTGCATAGAATGCAAACTGATTCCGCGATCCTGGGCGGCTTTGAATAGCGCCAATCCTGTGGCTTCGACACTGGTACCTTCATCAATGGCGGTGGCCACTTCTTTCTCGAAGCCTGGCGATGCCAGGTCAAGAATGCCTTTGCAGCGCGCTCGCTCAGCGTCAGCCGCCTCTGCTCGGATTTTGTCGGTATCAACGGTTTCAGCGGCTGCAATTTGAATGCTTTTTGGGTCGGTACCCGCTTCGATGGCGGCATGGAGTTCAGCGGTGGTTTTAACAGTCGTCATCATGACGCTCCTTTTCGTGCTGGGTGTTGAGACGGAGCCCGCCAGTTCGGCAATCAGGCCCTCTAGTGATCCGAGGCGGTCGGCCATACCGGCCTCCACGGCAAGTGCACCAGTGGCGATACCGCCCTGGCGGAAGCGATCATTCACCTCATCGCGGGGAATACTGCGATTGCGAGCCACTTTGTCGAGGAACACATTCGCGAGCTCATCGGTACGCGTTTGCAGCTGGGCACGACCCGCTTCGGTCTCGAGATCAGGGCGCTTGTTCGGGGCATTACTGGAAACAATCTCATAGCTCTTTTCGCCGGGCCGGTCTTCGCGTTTACGCAGGCTGAGCACCACGCCGACGCTGCCTAGCTGGGCGGTATCGTCAACGATTACTTCATCGGCTGCGCTGGCGATCCAGTACGAGGCACTGGCCGCCTGTCCGCCTACGTAGGCTTTGATAGGCTTGATACCGCGTGCCTGAAAGATCATCTCCGCCAGCTCATTAATGCCAGTGGCTTCACCACCGGGACTGTCCATATCCAGCACCAGCACATTGATGGACGGGTTATCGAGAGCCGCCTGAATGTCCGTGGCCAGGCCGCCAGTGGCGGTGGCGCCGCTAATCTCGGTCATCAAATTGGCATGACGAAAAATAGGGCCGCTGACGGGAATAATGGCAACGCCATCGCGCACGGTGACACTGCGCGTATTGTCCAGCGGGCGACCTAGCCTGGCTTCCAGCGCTTGAACATCGCCTTCCCGCGCTGCAACGGCCATGACGGTATCGAGTGCTTCCGCGGTCATCAGCCACGTATGGCTAGCCGCCACTTCAAAGGCGGTGCGAGGCAGTGTCATAGGGGGCTCCTGATTTATTCGTCAGCGCCAGCGTGGGCGGGCTCTTGCTCGTCTGAATGCACTTTTCCACCCACATAGACAGGCACGCGATCTTGGCGCTTACGCTGGATTTCTCGGGCACGATCACGATGAACGTCTTCCCAGTCTTCGCCGTGCAGCGCCATAGTTTCGATATGCTCATTACTGGTGCCGTTAGCGATCCGCTCAGTGGCGGCACGGGCATCGACCTGCTCATTTAGCGAGCCAAGGGGCTCACCGATCCATAAGCCGCGGGTGTAGGCGCGGCGGCGTACCGGGTCGTTATAACCAGGTAGCTGTATACGACCACGTGCCACGAGCTCATCGATGACCAGCTCATAGGTAGGCTGGCAAAACTGCACCGTGAGATGGTGGCGGCGCTGCTTGATGAATTTCCAAAGCTGGTTGAAAGCAGCGCGGGCGGCGGTGTAGCTGGTGCTAAAGTGCATCAGCAGCACCTCAGAAGGCATTTCCAGTGCGGCACCCATCTCTTTAACGATGGCCACAAAGAACGGGTCGAACTGGGCATTCGGCCGGTTGGGGTTAATGGTGACCGGTTCGGCACCCTCCTCGAGATCCCAAACGGCGCCTTCCCCCAAGGTCAGGCTATCGCCATCACTTGGCTGGTCGTTGGAACTGCTAACGACGGGCCGATCTGGCTTGTTGGGATCATCGCTATCCTCGCTCCACATGGGCCCGCCGGCCGCCATGTCGGCATCGTCATTGGGCGAATGCTTAATCGCCACGGTAAACATGGCGCTGATCACGGCAGCGGTCAGCTCTGCCTGGCTGAAGCGCTCTAATTTTTGCAGCGCTTCCAGAATGGGGGCCAGATAGGGGACGCCGCGGGTTTGACCTGGCCGCCCTTTCTCATTGACCAGGTGCAGAATTCGCCGACGCCCCGTTTGGGGGCCAAAGATGGAGTACCATTTCCACTGCTGCGAGGTGGTGTAGTCGCTTGGGTAACCACTGCAAACGCGAATATGCGTCGGCTTGCCCAGCCTGTCGGTGCGCACACCGTCGACTTCATTCGGGGTATGGAGATCGCTTAACGGATTGCCGACCCGCTCCGCTTCAATCAACTGCAGCTTGGTGCCAAACAGGCAGCCAGTGCGCTGATCATCAGGTGTCATGGCAAACACGTCACCACTCACTAACGCACTAATAAAAGCCAGCCGCTGGAGCATGTAAAAATCGAGCCCTGCCTCGATGTCGCACTCGGCTGGATCCTCTGCCCATAAGCGAAACCCACGCGCCAGCTCATCATTGAGCGCATCGGCTTCATCGTCGCTTAGGCCCAGGGATTCACCATCAACGTTGGGGCGCACCGTTAGCCCCATGCCCACTACGTTTGTGGCGGCACGGTTAACGGCGGCACGCGCCATCATGTGGTTTCGGTAGGCGTCCCGGGTACGGCTAATCAGTAGTTCGCGCTCGCCTGTAGGGGTGTCCTGCCGAGGGCTGCCAAGCCCAGGTAGCCAACTGAGCATCGAGCGAATCATTCGGCTTGCGCCGCGGTGCCGAGTCTCGCTACCAATATTAGCCCGTGTGCGGCCTTGGGTAGACTCCAGTCGCTCAAGCTCCTGGCGAACCATCTGGTCTCGCTTTTGCGCAGCCGTGCTGCCCTTTAAGCGGTTCAATAGGTTCATGATTAAAATCCAATGTAGCGAACGCGGTGACGACCGCCTTTAGCGTTGACCGCTCTTTCTTTGGCGGCCATCCGTTCAAATCGCTCTTCCATTTTGTAAAGCGTGGGTAGATCTGCCCGGGTGTACTGCCGATCGCCAAAGCGCCATGACTGCGAGCCGCTTAGGATTTTGTCGATGGCTTCGCGCACCTTGGTAAGGCGTTCTGAATAGGTTTCGGTGGTCATAGGCTGCTCTTTCTAGCGACGCGGGAACGCCTACGTTTGGGACGCGGCGCCAGCGTGGCGGTGTCATTAAGGTCGAGGCCAAAGCGCTGCTGGCTAATACGCAAAGCAGCCAGGGCATACACGAAACAGTCCAGCGCTTCGTTACGCCGGCCGCCTGCATCCCAGCGGTAAACCCGCCGCCCTTTTTCGATCTTGGCCACTTTTATTTCAGCGGTGAGCTGCTTGATTTCATCCTCGTCGCAAATGAGATCGTTCGAGGGCAAGTGAACGCAGCCGGGTACCGCCACGCCAGGTTGCGGCTGAAGCTTGAGGCGGTTGTAGATGGTTTCCTTAGCGTTGTCGGTACCCACTTCAGTGAGGAAAACGCCTTTAGCGGTCTTCTTGCGCGGCATGTTGGCAATCGGCTTGCCGTACTTATTGGCGCCCTTGATCGGAATAACCCAGTAAGGGCCCTGCTGTTTGCTCATGGCGTACACTTCATCGGTGTAGTGCCCGCCTGAGTCCCAGCACCAGCGCATCACCGGTAACCAGTTCCCGTCTGTTCGTTGGTACCCCTGGTGCAGCTTTTGCGCCACTTTGCGCTTTAGCTCTGGCCCGGCTGGGTCGCCGTAGAGAATCCAGCGGTCTACCAGCCAGCACTCTTCGTCTTTACCCCAGGCCCAAACGCGGCCTTCATAGCGATCATCCTGGGTGTCGATGCCGCCGGTCAGGGCCACCGCTACATCAGGCACCTGAGGGTAAACCTCACGTCGCCCGTAGATCGTTTCCCACTCGAGTTTTTCGCCCAGCTCGTCTTCCCAGGTTTCGCCCAGAGTGGTGTTTACAAAGGTCTTGAGCTTCGAGGGCGAGCCTTTTGCCTTGAGGAAGTCACGAACGATGCGCTCCCAGGTGGTAAAGGGGCTAAGCACCGTCCATAGATAAAACGTCACGCTGTCGGGTGTGGGGATCGGTTCGTGGTCAGCCCCAAACCAATCAATACCGTCGCGTGTCCATATGCCTGTATCAGCGCACACCCAAACACCATCTTTGATGCTGTGCTCACGGCTTTCATCCTGGAGCTCGTGCTGCTTGATCACGCAGCCGTTGTGCTCACAGAGATAAAAGGCGGTCTCTGGCTTCCCTTCATCCCACTTGATGCCAAAGCCAGCATCGGGGCCGCCCCACTTAAGGATCTGCTCTTCACCACAGTGCGGGCATGGCACATGGAAGTTCAGTTTGTGCGGCGACTCTTCGGCGGCTGCCTCAATCTGACACTGACCACGTACCTTGGGCGTTGAGCCGCGAATGGACTTCGGAAACGTAGAGCCTTCAAGGCGCTTATCGCCCAGCGTGGTGGGCGAGCCCTCTTTTTCGATGTCCTCATCAAAAGCGGCGAGCTCGTCATAGATGACCACATCCACCGATTTTTCGCGGTAGTTGCGGGCAGCCTTCCCCCCATGCACGAACACTTGCTTGCCATTGGCGAACCGTTTGGCGCTAAGCGTGTTATCCCGATGCTTCATGCCGTGCCAAGGCGCCAGCTCCAGGACTACCGGCACATCACGCACCATGGTTTCCATGTGCGTTTTCATGAACGATTCAGCGTCGGTATCCGTGGGGCTGAACGTCAGGATGTTGCGCTTCTTGTGCTCCAGCAGGTAACCGGCGGCGGCAAGCAGCATCTTGGTGTAACCAAGGCGGGCCGACTTCACCACGTTCACCGTGCGGATCTCGTCGTTGCCCATCGCGTTTAAGATCGCGATTTGGAAGTGGAGCGTTGTCCAGCGACCTTCGTGGTAGCTCGATTCAGACGATAGATAAAAGTTCTGGTCTGCCCACTCAACTGCCGTAAGTGGCTCAGGGCGATAGATGGGGCTCCAACCTTCCTTTAAGCGGCGAAGAAACTCGTCACTCTGAAGCCTCAAGGACTCGGAAGTAGTCATCTAGCAGCTCCGGTAGCTTTTCTGGAAGCTGAGCCGCATGGTTGCGCGCCCTACTCACCTCACGAGTAATCGAGTCGATATGTCGAGCCTCTAACTCGGGGTGTCGACGCTTCATTGTCATTGGGATGGTGTCGAAAATACTCGCAATCTGCGCAGCAGAACCACCCACGGCATAGGCGGCAAACTCCACCGGCACCAGCTTCTTTTGCGCAATGGCGTTTTTTAACTCTTGAGCATCCGCCTGCGCTCGAGTCAATCTGATCCGTTCAGCCTGAATATCACCAGGCGCTGCCTCGAATGAATTAGCTGCGGCACGATCCTGCAGAAATTTGACGTAACCCTGAATCGTGCCGATCAGCGGGTACTTCCCGCGGCCTACTTTGGGAATTATTCCTTCCTTGGCGAGCTGCTGAACGCGTCGCTCAGTCACGTTGAAAAGGCGCGCATAGAAATCGGCGCCGCGGTTGATGTCGCCAGTGGACATGTGGGCACCCTCACCGGATAGATAACTAAATTAGGCGGCGGCTTCGCGGCCAGCAGCAACTTCATTAAACGATTGGTTGGAGCCTTCCAGCGTGGCTTGCTTGCCAGTGAATTCCTGCCAACGATTTACGATCACGTCGCAGTATTTTGGGTCTAGTTCCATTAGCCGGGCGTGACGGTGGAGCTTTTCGCAGGCAATCAATGTTGTTCCGGAGCCACCAAAACAATCCACTACCATATCGCCGCTCTTGCTGGAGTTGTCTAAAGCCTTCTCAACAAGCTCGACCGGCTTCTGTGTGGGGTGTACATACTGGCCTGTCGCACCGCGACTCATATGCCATATATCTGCCTGGGATTTGTCGCCGAACCATTGCCCGCCACAATAGAAAATGAATTCATGCTGCGGTCGGTAGTGACTGTTACCCAAACCGATAGACTTTTTGTCCCACACAATGCATGCCTTGATCTCTCTGCCCAGTGAAATGATTGCCGCCTCAAACTCGGCATAAGTCCGCCATGTAAAGCAAGCATATAGCGGCGCGCCCTCTTTTGTGCAGGCAATACTAGAGGCGATAGCGTCTCTCACCAGGGCAATTAAAGCATCCCCCTGCAAGTCATCACCTTTAATCATGCCGTGAGATTTTATCTTTACACCTCCAGTCTTTTTATCTCTTGCGTGATCGCCCTCAGCCCTTCCACCGCCATAGCTCATGCCATACGGCGGGTCAGTAAAAATCATGTCAGCTTTGGTCGCGCCGACTAGCTTTTCAAAAGCGTCAATGCTAGTGGAATCACCACACATCAACCGATGATGGCCAAGCTCCCATACATCACCCTCTACAGTCACAGGCACTCCCGGTGCGTCAGGCACGGCGTCTTCATCGGTCAACCCTTCCTCAGGTTCAGGATCAATATTTAAGGCATCGATCTCATCATCGGAGAATCCAGTCAAACCGAGGTCAAAGCCTGCCTCCTCAAGTGCATCCAGCTCGACGCGAAGCAGCTCGTCATCCCAGCCCGCATTGAGGGCCAGCTTGTTATCCGCGATAACATAGGCGCGCTTCTGATCCTCAGTAAGATAATTAAGGCGGATACAGGGCACTGTATCCATCGAAAGTTTGCGAGCCGCTATAACACGTCCGTGACCGGCGATAATTCCCCCCTCGCCATCAACAAGCACTGGGTTCGTAAAACCGAACTCCTTTATGCTGGCCGCGATCTGTGCCACCTGATCTCCACTATGAGTACGAGAGTTCCGCGCATAGGGAACCAGGGTGTCGACTGCTAGGTACTCGATCTGATGATTGTGCTTGGTCATTTGCGAAACGAACTCCGATCTAAAAGGCTCATAAATAGCGCGAAATCGGGGCTCTGCGCCCCCGTACAGCAGAGGCACCCGCTCAGGAGGACCCGGAGGTGTTCTATCAAAAGGGGTGAACCGTGGAACCACGCTGACTTAAACCAGGTGAATCTGACAACTAAATACTGCAGAATATTTTTCAAATTTCGAGAAATACACCAAGAGATCAAGGCAGGCCCCCGGGGTAATTCTTCGCCTTACCAACGGCTTTCCTATGATAAGAGAAAATCTGGCTAACTCTGAATCAGACATCATGATTTCTAATGGTAAAAAACGTGGAAAACAAAAACTTGGAAGACGCAAGAAAAAGGGCCGGGACAATAATGGTTGTCTTATCCGTTCTATTCATTGTCTCATCTATCGTAATTTCATCTAGCAGACCAGGTTTTGGTTTATTAACCAATCTAATGAATTTTATGGAGATTGGAAAAATTCAAGTTAACAGTAATTTTTTACCACCTCTGACCAAATGCACGTATCAAATAACCGGCAATATTGGTTGCCACATAACATTCGCGACTAAGTATTTTGTAGCGGCAGGACTGATCTTTTTGTCGTATGGAATACTGCTGGTTCTCAATACGGCTCCAACATTGAGTGAGATACGAAAACGCTTAGATTTTTAGCTTGTTATATGGTTTTGACATTACCAGTCGGTGGTGGGGTTATCATCTAAGCTATCACCAACGATCGCCATCACCGCCGCCCGGTCAGCATTAAACCGTCGGCGTAACGCCTCATATTCAGCGAGCAATAAAAGTAGCCCTTTATTGCTCTGAAGGAGTCGCGTAGGCGCTGGCAGCTCATTGGTTAGATGTGCCGGCACCTCCGGTCTGCTGCATTGCATTGGCATTGTCTGATCGCTGAAGCTCGCGCACCCAGTTAACAACCCCATCAGGCAGATCGCTATCAAGCCAGTCACCTGCTTTCGCATCTTGTTCTCCCAATGGTTCGAGGGCCCCGGTGCTGGCGCCTATATCGTCATCAATGGTTTCTAAAGTGCGTTCACGCTCGGCCAGGGCGTTGTTCAGTGTCTCGATACGCTGGCGCTGCAACTGTTGGTGCTCGATCAATATCTCGGCGCGTTCACGCTGGTGCTCTGCCTCTGCTTGGTATGCGTCACGCTCGCCGGTGACGTGCTGCCAGTAGAAATAAACAGCAGCTAAGCTGATTACCCCTATACCCACGCCGATCAGGTTGCGCTTAAGCTGGCCTATCATTTGCGCCACCGGCCAATGAAAACCTCATAGATGTCGTCTGCTTTGCTGCGAATCCAATCGGTACCCAGGAACGCCAAGAACACACACGGCGGGAAGGCAATGATGGGTGGCCAGCCCTGAGACTCAGCTATCCATAAGAAGACGGGGAAAAGCGGCGTCGCCAGGAGCGTGCACATCAAAGCACCCAGTAGTGATTTCTTTAAGCTGCCGCCCTCGTGCACGCCACGAATAAAGCCCATCGTGAACGTCAGGATGGCCACCAAAGTGATAGGCAAAAAATCAAGCAGCCCTTGCCAGAAGTTGGGATCTCTGCCGTTCATAGGGCGTTTCTCTTTTCGTCTTGGATTCATGGCGCACCTCTCGGGCGGGCCTCGTCAGTTAGTCGATGGAAATGCCGCCAGCCGCTTTATAAATTCTCAGCAACTCATCAGTCGCCAGCTCCCGCTGGCCATACCCAGCACCTGGCAGGCTCGCCCAAATGTTGCGGCAAGCGTGGATGGCATCACGGATACGGCCGTCATGGATCAGGGAAAGTGCTTTGCACTGGCGGATAAGATGAACGGCGCCTAGATCTTGGCTAGCAGGCGTAAAGTCGGGAAGATGAAACCGCTCTACCAGGTCATCCCATGTACGTATCAGGAACTGGTAGCGCCCCGCTGCGCTTGAGTGGATCTCGTAAGCAGGAAGCCAAACAAGTTGGCGTGGGTGATCGTCGTAATTGCTGAATGTCTTGCCGCCGACGATCACGTTGAAACCGTCCTGATGGCCAAAGAGAGGCGTGCCCTCGGCAAAGGCCAACGTATCGAGGAAGGCGACCACGTTGCCGGCGCGTGTGTCTGTTGGCGGTGCTGGCTCAACGCGCAGCAATTCCGCCTCCTCAAGCCAATGAGTAGGAGAATGAGCCGACATAGCTGAACCTCAATTACTGGAGCGACAGAAACGCAAAAGCCCCACCGGGTGACCGGCAGGGCTTCAAGAAGTGATGGCTAATCGCGCAACTAGCGCAGCCTAGATAAAATAGTGCCTCATTCACGACACCTAGGCAAATAATTTATTCCCTACACCGTCCTTCCGTTGAAAGCAGTGACGAATTTGAGCTTCCCTATGCGCTGAGTTAAGTCTATGTTAAATTAATCAAGAGACTACTAACGACCTCAAAGCCGACTTTTGCATTAGCTAAGTTTGTTACAGCCACCTAAAGTACACAACACATTTTCACTCGGATTTAACGTTAATGTTTATCAAAACCTTTTAAATAAATTAAAACAATAAAATTAAAATGATATTTATCCACTAATACAAATCTTTGACATGTATTAATGGGAGTGCGAGCTTTGATAACCAAAGCACAATAACGGCGTGATACAACATCTTAATTCTTAATGCATTTAATATAAATAGCTAAATTTTCATTGCTAATAAATAATTTATGCAAAAAAATATTATATAAGCGAAGCAATTATGAATAACAAAGAGCTTTTATTAGCAAAGAAAAAATTTATTGACCAAATGCTTTCTCGATATCGTTTTTGGAATGGATTGGTCAAATATAGCCCCCAACAATGGACACAAAATGAGGTCGATGTAAAAATCAACTTGATTCAGGGCAGACTTAAACCTATTGAATTAAGTTCATATGAGCATCTCACCATTTTACCATTAGTCTTCGACTATTTAGATGTAACACTAGCTTTAAAGTATAATCTGCGCACTCAGCCATTTACATTAAAGTCTCAGAAACTCGCTCAAAAATTAGATCAAAGCTTTAGCTCACAGCTAACAATTATATTGTATAACATTATTTATAATATTAGAAATAAATTACTGCATCATAAAGGTGGGCTTTCCGAGTGCGGACAATACGTTGTAATCATTGAAAATGAGTTACAAGTATCGTTGGAAAACCTTATATATATAAACTCATTAGTTCCTTTTATATCCACTTATCTAGATGGCTCAAAGAAATTTAGTCTCTATGAAAAATCCTTATTGTGGTCTTACTTTAAAAAGACAGAACTAATAGAACCTGACAACAAAATCTTGTTGGAAGCTGTGAAAAATGAAGAAATAATAGAGGTAAATTGTCACTTTCGATATAAAATCGACATGCATTCCATAATCTACCCAACATTTGAAAAGCTTAAAAATGATTTACAAAATCGCCAACTAAACGAATATGGAAACTTGATATCAAACACTCTTTTTTTGTTCACATTTCAACACATCGAATATGCAGTTCCAGCTGAATTTATCATAAAAAATCCTACCTTTGAATTTAATGAGATTAAGAAGTGGCATATTTAAAAAAAAGCTTTTACACAACCCAACAGCCATGCTTTTTTCGTCAATTATAATATTTAAAAAAACTTAAA
>Ga0207900_100209_pt1 | contig 15223 bp, 10 predicted proteins | sample LinPmetageLP39_FD_184052 | JGI IMG/M metagenome (GOLD analysis project Ga0207900, IMG submission 184052) | Marine viral communities from the Pacific Ocean - LP-39 (SPAdes) | ecosystem: Environmental > Aquatic > Marine > Oceanic | place: Pacific Ocean | collected 2010-06-14
GTATGCCTTCAGCCTCAGCGCGGGCTGCACGCGGGTGAGTAGCGCGGCCAGGGTGAGGTAGGTCACGGCAGACATCATTGAGTGGCCGCTGGGAAAGCTTGCGGTGTAGACCATGGCTTCATGAGGCACGAGATCCGGACGAGGGCGATCAAAACCCACCTTCATCACGGTGCTAAGGAGTATGCCGCCCGGCACTGCGATCGAGGCAAAGAGGGCCGCGCGATAACGTCTGGCGAGTAACAGGTAGCCCAGGGCGCCCAGAGTGATAAGTACCAGTACGCCAACACCGCCAAGCGCGGTAAAGTCCCGCCCCATTTCCTCGACCCAGCCTGGCCCGATTGGGTCGCTAAGATCGGCGGGGTTGCGAAGGGCGAGTAGCAGGCTCTCATCGACGCTCTGGGTGTCCCCCTCAGTGACTTCGTCGGCCAGCGCGACGAACCCCCAAACCCCGCCGGAAAGTACCGCGACGCATAGCAGCAACGCTAGTTCGTAGCGGCCGAGCCGAGCCAGCAAGGAGACGCTATGGTGTCCAGCTTGTCTAATTTTTTCATGGCGCTTCATTTGCAACTCCTTTGCTTTGATAAGTGGTTCGCAACGTCTATTCTGACGCTCTTATGGTGTCAGTGTTATCAATAGCGCAGAAAACCACTTACTTCTAAAGCAGGATGACGTTTTACCAGGGGGCCGTTTAGCAAGATAGTCAGACATTGACGCCGAAGGTCTTACGACAATGCGGGGGCTGACCTGATGGCACTGCCTGTAATATTGTCGAAACGACGTTGACGTGTGGCATTCTGGAGCCGGACCATCCCTGTAGGATTCATGCAACCATTTGATAATACGTATAATTCATAACCTACGTTAGGTTGGTAAAGTAGGCAAATGTTTTAGAATAACGCTAATAAACCATTTGCCTGAGGGGTAACAGAGTGTCTCTCATCGATACAGAAGTGATGCGGGGCCTTAGTACTCAAGGCGCGCTGTCTCCAGAAGACAAAGCGCTATTGCTGGGCCTTGAGCTCAGCCCTAGGTACATGTCGGCTAGCGAGGTGCTCTGGCAGGAGAGTGAGGATGCTGATCTGTTCTGCGTGGTCAAGGAGGGCTGGGCATACTCCTATCGCAACTTAAAAAATGGTTCAAAGCAGGTCCTCAAGTTCTATCTCCCCGGCGATATCATCGGTATTCGCGATTTTGGTTTCACTCGCCGACTGGCAAGTGCGGCAATGATTAATAAAGGTGTGATCTGTCCGTTCTCATATCAGCAGCTTTTTGAACTTTTTGGGCGTTCGAACCTAGCCGCTGGCATCGTGGCCACAGCAACACGCCAGCAGGCGCAACTCTCCGAGCGGCTGATTTACCTCGGCAAGTATTCAGCCCACGAGCAGCTGGCACACTTTCTCTATGAAATCTATCTGCGACTCAAGCGGATCGAGGCCGTAAAGGACAACAGCTTCTTCATGCCGCTCACTCAGGAACTGATTAGCGACGCGCTGGGGATGAGCCCGGTTCACGTGAGCCGGACTTTCTCAATGCTGCGTGAGGAGGGGTTGGTGATCCGAAACCGTCAGCACGTGAAGTTACCCGACCCCGAAGCGTTGGCGCGGTTAGTCGAATTCAATGACAGCTATATCGATGAACTCCTACCTCCCTCATTTTCTGAACTTCTAAAAGCTAGCTTATAAAGCCCCGGTAGTCTCTATTGGCTGATAACAGCCCCCACCATCCATGAGGATCTGGTTTCACCAATAGCTATTGCTCTTCCTCCATCACTTCCTCGACCCATTCTACCCACGTTTCGGTAAGGCGTTGGCCAAGCCGCAACGTGTGCCATGGCGCGCGCTGGGCGGGCGTCAACGTCTCTGGGTTGCTAAACCACTCCCGTTCGATAGCAGCGTAGGTCGTTAGGCACTCCTTGAGTTGCTTGCGGAAGTCAGTGAGCTCTTCGCGGCGGGCCTGCTCAGGCCAGCGTTCCCAGGCGAAAAACTTGGCAAACAATGGCTGGCGAACAGGGCTGGTGGATAAGGGCTCGGCAAGCCAGGTGTCCAGTGCCTGACGCCCTGCGTCGGTCAGATGGTAAACCTTGCGGTCGGGGCGTTCGGTTTGCGGCAGAGTCTCGCAAGTCAGTAGGCCATTGCCACGCATTCGGTCAAGTTCGCGGTAGAGCTGCTGGTGGCTGGCCTGCCAAACATGGGCCAGACCTGCTTTGAAGCGCTGGAGGATATCGTAGCCAGTGCCGGGCTCACGCTGAAGAGTGATTAATAAAACGGCGCGTAGGGACATGAGTAACCGTGTGTTTCGAACGTTATGCACATAGTTGCATAATAAAATGGCAGGGGCTAGCCTTATGCAACAAGTTGCATTTGCCGGGCAGTTGACTTGGCTCTCGGAGGTTTCATGGCGTTTACCCTGCATCTCTACGCGTCTCTTCTGGCCCTGGGGCTTGGGGCTATTCTGCTGCTTTCGCCAAAGGGCACTATGCTCCATCGAATACTGGGCAGCACCTGGGTGCTCGCCATGGCGTTCTCTGCCTTGAGCTCCTTCTGGTTTGGCGGCGGCGTTCTGCCGCTGATAGGTCACTTTGGGCCGATTCATCTGCTTTCGTTATGGGTGCTGGTAGCTCTTGCCATTGCAGTGGTGGCTATTCTCAGGGGAAGGGTAGAGCAGCATCGCAGTTGGATGGTTGGCGCCTATCTGGGGCTAGTCGGTGCTTTTGTCGGTTCCCTGGCGCCTGGGCGATGGGCCGCCGTTCAGCTGGGCTTGTGGTAATGGTTAAAAGCAAACATCACAGATAGAGCCGCTGAGGCCTTATCAGAATACTCCAATCATCATGAGTCTTATGCTAACTTAATATTATTGGTTCAAAAGGTAGTGCCTTACCTATAATCAAATTTTATTACTTCTGCTTTTCAGCCGAAGTCTAGATAAGAGCGAGCACTGTGTTACTTGAATCCGTGTTTCCCGTATCCATTTATGGAGGCTTCAATGGAGCTTAGGCATGCGGAAGAGCTAGATCTGCCCAGAATTGTGAATATCTACAATGCCGCTATCCCAACGAGATCCTCTACGGCGGATACGGAGCCGGTTAGCGTTGAATCGCGCCTTGAGTGGTTTCGGCAACATCAACCTGAGAGCCGTCCGCTACTGGTGTATGAACAGGACGAAGAGGTCGTTGCATGGGTAAGTTTTGAGAGTTTCTATGGCAGACCCGCGTATCGGCATACGGCTGAGCTGAGCATCTATATCGCCCCAGAGCATCAGGGTAAGCTGCTAGGCAAAAGGCTTTTATTGGCTGCCGAGAATATGGCACCAAAACTGGGTTTACGTACTCTGGTCGGTTACGTCTTTGCGCATAATACCCCGAGTATTCGGCTGCTAAAGGCTCTTGGTTACCATGAGTGGGGGCGCCTTCCTGATATAGCCGAGATGGATGGTAGGGAGTACAGTCTCTGTATTATGGGGAAGCGGCTAGCCATTAATGACCTAGCTGACCACTAAATCGGTAATAGTCGGTTTATTGCCGGTTACCCATCACCGCACCCGTAGTTGGCCCAATAGACCACGCCTGAGCGACCACTGGCTTTAATCTTAAATAAGAGAGCCCATGCCTAACCAGAAATCACCCATCATCAAGATCCACGCAACGCTAGTGGAAAAGATCAATTTTGCCTGCCATCAAAGTGCGTTTGCGGTACTGCGGGAGCTGCAGATTGAGAACCTGAATGAAGAGCAGGCTCTCTCTGATCTTACCGTGACGTTGGCGGCGTCTCCTGGGTTTGTGAAGCAGAAGACCTGGACGGTGGATCGGTTGGCAGCGGGTGGGTTGCTCGCTTTGAAAGATCGGGATCTTGAGTTAGACGGTGGTTTCCTGTTGGGGTTGACGGAATCCATGCGTGGCTCGGTGACGCTTAGCGTTCGCCAAGGTGAAGAGACCTTGGCTGAGCATACAGTGCCGGTGGAATTGTTGGCCTGTAATGAGTGGGGCGGGGCTGGCTATATGCCGGAGCTGTTGGCGGCGTTTTGTACGCCCAACGACCCGACGGTAGATCGGTTGTTGGGTCACGCTAGTCAGATTCTGCGCAAGGCGGGCAAGCCCGACCAGATTAATGGCTATGAGTCCAACAGCCGCGAGCAGGTATGGCTAATGGCTTCGGCTATTTACACCGCCATTGTCAAAATGCAGCTAGGCTACGCGCTGCCGCCCGCCAGCTTCGAGAGCAATGGGCAGAAAGTTCGCCTCCCTAATCATATTGAAAGCGCCAGGGTGGCGACCTGTCTAGATACCACCTTGCTATTCGCAGCAGCGCTGGAGCAGGCCCAGTTGAACCCACTGGTGGTGCTTACCAAAGGGCATGCTCTAGTAGGGCTGTGGTTGGAAAAAGAGGATCTTTCCAGTGTGGTGGTCGATGAGGCGGAAACCCTTCGCCAGCGTATTCCTCTGCAAGAACTCATTCTGATCGAGACCACCTACACCACCCAGCATCCTGCGCCGCCTTTTTCCAAAGCGGTTGAGGCGGGCAATAAGCAAGTGTCGTTGGACAAGGATCACGAGTTTATCGCAGCGGTGGATATTCGCCGGGCACGGGCCCATCGCATCAACCCCATTAGCCTGAAATCTCAATCAGAAAACGCTTTTGCAGCCAGCAATGTAGCTGACACTTTCGAGCCGCTTTTAGAAGACGCCCCCGATTTGCCAGCAGCAACCGTGCATATGGAACAGGAGATGTTTGAAGACTCGCCGGGTGGCCGTTTGGAGCGCTGGCAACGTAAGCTGCTGGATCTATCTGCGCGTAACCCGTTGCTTAACCAGAAACCGAGTAAAAGTAGCCTGCAGTTGGTATGCGGTGACCCCAGCGCATTGGAAGATTTATTGGCCACTGGGGCGCGTATTTCTATTGCGCCTTTCCCCCGACTTCAGGCGCAGGATCAGGATGAGGATATTCATCGCCAGCGAACGGGTGAAGATCTGAAGGAGGTATATTCCCGCGATGCGTTGGCCAAGAAGCAGGTGTTGGTAGAGCTCACTCAAGAAGAGCTAGAAAAGCGCTCGGTCGAAATCTACCGCAAAGCGCAAACGTCGCTGAAGGAAGGGGGCTCCAATACCCTGTTTCTGGCGGTCGGGTTTTTATTGTGGAAACCGAATGACAAAGGCAGCCGCCGTTACCGTGCCCCACTGATTCTATTACCGGTGTCGCTAGAGCGAAAGTCGGTACGTAGCGGCGTGAAAATGGTCGCCAATGATGACGAACCGCGCTTCAACACCACGCTGCTAGAGCTATTGAAGAAAGATTTTGCTATCGAGATCAACGGCCTGACAGGTGCTCTACCCGAGGATGAGAGCGGCGTAGACGTGGCCGGTATCTGGAACCGGGTACGCCAAGCCATTAAGGCAGTGCCTGGCTTTGAGGTAGTGGAAGACGTGGTGCTGGGGCACTTCTCGTTCGCTAAGTACCTGATGTGGAAAGACCTGATGGATCGCTCCGAGGCGCTGAAAGAGAGCCCGGTGGTGAAGCATCTTCTCGACACCCCACGCGAGCCCTACGAAAGCGATATTCGCTTTGTGGATGCCAAGGATATTGACCGGGAATACACCCCGGCAGATTTGCTGACACCTCTGCCTGCAGATTCTTCCCAAATGTCGGCGATTGCCACCGCCGATCGGGGTAAAGACTTTGTCATCATCGGGCCGCCGGGTACCGGTAAAAGCCAGACGATCGGCAACCTAATTGCCCATATGCTGGGTAAGGGCAAAAAAGTACTTTTTGTATCCGAGAAGACTGCCGCCCTGGAAGTGGTACATCGTCGTCTGCGGGAAATCGGCCTTGGCCAGTTCTGCTTGGAGCTGCACTCCAACAAAGCGAAGAAAGCCGATGTGCTGGATCAGCTACGTACTTCCTGGAATAGCGCTTCTCAGGCATCGGTAAGCGACTGGAAGGCGGAGGGCGAGCGCCTGAAAACCCTGCGTGACCGTTTGAATCGTGTTGTGAATGCCTTACATCAGCGCCACCGAAATGGGCTGACGGCGCACTACGCGATGGGTATCAAAATACGCGATGCAGAGCTCGCCGCTAAGGTAAAGCTAAGCTGGGCTAACGGCGAGATTCACGACGAAAAACAGCTAGAACATTTACGCGAAATGGCGGCGTTGTTGAGCGTGCAGGCGAATGCCGTTGGTAATCTTGTCGATCACCCGCTAAGTGCCATCAGTCATCATGACTGGCGGCCACAGTGGCAGGAAGAGGTGGTCACTGTTGCCCGCCAGCTCCAAGCCAGCGCCGACAAAATGTCCCAGGATTTATCAGCCCTGGAGAAGGCGCTGGGGATTAGCTTAGGTACGGTAAACTTGGCTAAGTTATCCGCCGTGGCGGAGTGTGGTCAAGTGCTACTGGATGCCTATCGTCAGCAAGTCTCATTTGCTCTGGAACCCGATGCGCCTGATCGGCTGGATGCGTTGGAAGAAGCGGTCATCCAGCTTAAAACCTATATCGCTACCCAAGAAAAATTGAGCTGCAGCTATACGCCGCTGGCGTGGCAAACGCTGGATGCTGCAGCGCTTGGCCCAACCTGGGCGGCGGCCAACGAAAACTGGTGGCCGAAAAGCTGGTTCGCCAAGCGCAGCGTTGTCAAGCAGATGCGCGCAGGCGGTGCCCAGGGCACCCCAAACCCAGATAACGATATCCCCGTACTGATGCAGCTGCGCGAAACGGGCGGCCATATTGATCGCCTGGATGGCGTATTGAAGGGGCTACGGGGCTGGGATGCGTATAACTCAGACCCCGATGCTATGGTCGCCTTGAAGCTATTGGGTTCTCGTGCCCGTGTCACGGTGGGCAAGCTTGCTGATGACGCGGAGTCGTTGGCGATGCTGCGAGGTAAGATTCGTACACTGCTCTATGATGCCAACGACCTGCTGGCGCCGGAGGCCCCTGTAGGGCGCGTGATCACTGACTTCAAAGCGACGTTTGAGGCATTTACGGCGCTTAAAATGCAGTTTGAAACGCTGATCGGCTCAACGCTTGATAAGCGTCTGGATACTCAAGTGCCCGCTTTAGAGGCGTTAAGTGCTCACTGCCAGCAGATTGTTGACCACCAAATTTCGCTGAAAGAGTGGTGTGCTTGGATGCGTCGCCGTTCTGAGGCGCTGGATTGCCAGCTTGGCCCGTTGGTAGAAGCCATTGAGCAGGGCAGCGTAACGGCGGATCAGGTTGAGGAAGTTTTTGAAGCGGCCTACTGTGCCTGGTGGTCTTCAGCGGTGATTGGCGAAGATGAGGTGCTGCGCACCTTCTCATCGCCTGAGCATCAGGCCACGATTCAACATTTCCGCGAGCTGGATACCCGCTTCAGCGCGCTGACGGCCCAATACATCGCGGCGAGTTTGTCTGGGGAGATTCCAGATCAGGACGGTATACAGAAAAGCTCCTCCTGGGGCGTACTGCGCCACGAACTACAGAAAAAAATGCGTCATAAGCCGGTGCGGGAGATGATGGAAACCATCCCCGATGCGATTACCACCCTGGCGCCCTGTTTAATGATGTCACCGCTCTCCATCGCTCAGTTCCTCTCCCCAGGGCAGGCGCTGTTTGACGTGGTGATTTTCGATGAAGCCTCGCAGATTACCGTGTGGGATGCGGTCGGTTCTCTGGCACGGGGCAAACAGGTCATCGTGGCGGGCGATCCCAAACAGATGCCGCCGACTAACTTCTTTGGCCGCTCTGATGATGACCCAGATGGCGATGTCGACGGTGAGGGCGATCTTGAGAGTATTCTTGACGAGCTTATGGGCTCCAGTATCCCCCAGAGGGTATTGAATCTGCATTACCGCTCCCGCCGCGAGAGCTTGATTGCGTTCTCCAACAGCCGTTACTACGAAAACTCACTGGTAACCTTTCCAGCCCCGGTGCACCCTGACAAGGGCGTTTCGCTGGTGCGGCCAGAAGGTTTTTATGCCCGAGGCAAAGCACGCCATAACCAAGGGGAAGCGAAGGCAATAGTAGACGAGATATTGCGGCGGCTAACCTCGGAAGATGAAGCGGTGCGCCGTCAGTCCATTGGGGTGGTGACCTTCAATACCGAGCAGCAGAGCTTGGTTGAAGACCTGCTCGACAAAGCCCGCGGGGAAGATCCAAGTATTGAATGGGCATTCTCCGACGACGAGCTGGAGCCGGTCTTCGTAAAAAACCTGGAGACGGTACAGGGCGACGAGCGGGACGTGATCTTATTTAGCATCACCTACGGCCCGGATGAAGCTGGTCACGTCACCATGAACTTTGGCCCGCTGAACCGTAACGGGGGTGAACGTCGATTGAACGTGGCCATGACCCGCGCCCGCTCAGAAATGGTGGTGTTCTCCACTCTGACCCCGGAGCGTATTGACCTCTCCCGCACCTCGGCCCGTGCCGTGGCAGACCTCAAGCACTTTTTAGAATATGCCGAACGCGGTGCTTCAGCACTCGGCACTGCTGTTCATGGCTCCGTGGGAGACTTTGAATCGCCGTTTGAGATTGCTGTTGCCAGAGGCCTGCAAGAGAAAGGCTGGATAGTCCATCCGCAAATCGGCGTTTCTGCCTACCGTATTGATATGGGCATCGTTCACCCGGACAAACCCGGTGTTTATTTGGCAGGTATTGAGTGTGATGGCGCCATGTACCACAGCTCAGCCTATGCCCGTGAGCGGGACAAAGTTCGCCAGAGCGTATTGGAAGGATTGGGCTGGTCACTGTTTAGAGTCTGGTCAACGGACTGGTGGACAAATCGCGCTAAGGCGCTAGAGCTGTTAGATGCAGCTTTAACGCAGCAGTTGGGAAAGGCGCAAGCAAAAAACTAAGTATTTTAAATTGACGGAATAAGCACCTCACAGAGCACTCCAATCATTGTTGAGCTTATGCTAACTTAGCATTAACAGCCTGTGAGGTAGCTTTCCATGTCTATTGAAATCTGGTTCGCCTTTGCCCTTGCGTCGGTGGCGTTGCTTGCCATCCCTGGGCCAACGATTTTGACCGTGGTCAGCTACTCCATTGCCCAAGGCAGGCGCGCCAATATTCCCCTAGTTGTTGCAGTGGCGTTGGGTGACTCAACGGCGCTGCTCTTTTCACTGCTTGGCCTGGGAGCGGTGTTAGCCACCTCGGCCTTTTGGTTCACCGTGATTAAATGGATCGGCGGTTTATACCTGCTTTATATGGGCATAAAGCTGTTGCGTGCCGGTATATCGTCGGTGCAGCCGGTAACACCGGCGGTATCAGGTTCGCGCTGGAAGCTCTTCACTAACACCTATCTCGTTACTGCGCTTAACCCGAAGGGCATTATCTTCTTCGTCGCCTTTTTGCCGCAATTCGTCAGCCCGAACGCCAATGCTGGGCAACAACTGTGGATACTTGCGATCACGTTTGTGGCGTTGGCAACGCTTAATGCCATTCTCTACGCCGTATTCGCAACGTCGGTGCGCAAGATGCTGGCATCGCGTCGTGCCCAGCGTCGCTTCAACTTGGTTGGCGGAACGTTACTCTCTTCAGCGGGTGTCTGGGCGCTGCTTGCCAAGCGGCCTGTGTAAGCAAAGGGCGGTAAATTTGATGATGAAAATGCTGTGCCTAGCGGGAGGCAACTGTGAGTGAAACTCTTCAAGAACTGCTAATGGAACTTGAGCGATTTGGCCAACAAAACGATGCTGCCATTTCTGAACGTCCAAGACGAATGCTCAATATCACCCGTGATACGGGGGAGTTTCTATCGGTACTTGTTCAAGCAACCAACGCGCAACGAGTGTTGGAAATTGGCACTTCCAACGGGTACTCCACCTTGTGGCTGGCCCAGGCGGCACAGATGATTGGAGGGCACGTTACCACCGTTGAACTTTCCGAATTCAAGCTTGCGATGGCCGCGAGGAATTTTGAGCGCTCAGGCCTCTCTAAGGTCATCACTCAGCATCGAGGGGAGGCGGGTGGTCTTCTTGAAAGCATGGACGATGCCTGTTTCGATCTGGTCTTTTTAGACTCAAAACGCTCTGATTATGTGCAATGGTGGCCTAATATCCAGCGAGTTTTACGCAAAGGTGGGCTTCTTGTGGTGGATAACGCCACCTCCCATACAGATGAAATGGCTCCTTTCATGGTGCAGGTATCGGCAGATCCCAATTTCACCACATGCACCGTCCCCGTTGGTAATGGTGAGTTTCTGGCGACGCGGTGTGGTAGTTAACGGGCAACTCTTATCATAGCTAAAAAGCACTCTAGCTGGTCATTAAAGAGGAGACTGTTTTTTATTTATCAATGAACGTAAATCATCAAAACATAAGTGGAATAAACCATGATCAGAGATGCCGTAAAGGGTGATTCGGAAGGCATAGCGCACATTTATAATTACTACATTGAAAATACCGCTATTTCATTTGAAGAAACGCCAGTATCGGGTACCGATATCGAGCGCAGAATCGAGAATGTTCAAATGGCCGGTTTACCCTGGATGGTGGCAGTGGAAGATTATGCTGTGGTGGGCTATGCCTACGCGACTAAATGGAAAGAGAGGAGCGCCTATCGATTTTCAGCCGAGGTCAGTGTCTACCTTTCCAACCAGGTGCAGGGTAGGGGCTTGGGTGCATCGTTGTATGAAACACTCTTTTCTAAGCTCAAAGAAGGCGGGATTAATATGGTGATTGGCGGCATTACGCTACCCAACCCAGCCAGTGTCGCACTGCATGAAAAAATGGGTATGAAGAAAGTGGCATATTTTGAAAATGTTGGGTTTAAGTTCAATCAGTGGCAAGACGTTGGGTACTGGCAGTTAAGCTTGGGGGGAAAGGTCAGGAGCTGAGCAAGCGGTATCCAGTCGATGATAGCGACGCGAGTTTGCTCGGTAATTTCGAACGGGACAGGTCGGTGTGTCTTTTGCTGCATCACCATGGCTCGTGGAGACATGCGCGTACCATGGGCTATATCCCGTACTTGTCAATTGACGAGGTAGCAGCCCCTTAATTTGCTATCGATGATTAAATTGAAGAGGGCAATGTTTCTCGTCTTTTTTGCAAGTTGTAGCTGTACACGGATGGCCCAGATATCTCGAAGACGCAGAGGCGCCTTCTGCCCAACCAATTTGCTTTATTCCAAGGTACAAAGGAGATTTCAGTCGCTGAGGACGCATTTCTCGCTAACGAGAAACGCCTGGACAAGCTCACTAAACTCAAAGTCGATTAGGAGACTAAGGGCTTGATCATGGCTCTGCCGCGCTTGTAAAAGCTGGTAGGGCTCCTTAGTAGGTGTATCTTAGGCGTTACCCGATTAATTCCAGGTGTTGGCATAATGAGTGAGGATATTTTGATCTGCCTTGCTGGCCGTAAATGGTGCCAATACGGCTGAGCTCTGTAATCGCCAACTAGTTTTTCGGGTTTTCATACAGCCTCACCCTTTATTGGGCACATTACGCTACTTTGTCATGTTGTAAATTTAAAAAAATGGCTTTGGCTAGTAGCAATAATTAACCACTAAAAAAATCACAGTAATGGAAGAGTTCCTTTTCATTGGGTGAGTTCTCAGAGTAGTTAATTTAAGTGACCTTGATTTTTGATAATTCTTTGCCGCTATGTGCGTAAGCGCACGGTGAGTGCTTTCTGTAGGCGTCATCCTAAGAGAGAGTTTGGCAAAGGAAATGCCTAAACAAGGATGTTGCGCTATGCGCTGTAAGGATTCAGCGCCCCTTTCTCATAGTAATAATAGTATTCCATTCTTCGTCCTGCTGTTGTCCTTGGCATTAGGTATCGTCACCTGACATTGTTTTTGACGAATAATCTCTACTCTCGCCCCGGCAGATGCTAACAGCATGGCCCATCAACTTTCATTACTAATGATGAGTAACCATATCTGTAGTGCTGCGATGGGCATTTACGAGCAATGGTTCGAGTAAGAGCACCGAGATGAGGGAGGGGGCAACTCCTTCTCCATGGCATGAAGGCTTAGCATTAAAGTGATCCGCGGTAAGGAAAATGTCATGAAAATCATTTTTATGCTAACGCTTGGAACGATAGCCTTGCTTTTGGCTTTCACCGCCCAGGATTCGCTTAGTGCGAGAATCTTCCTTGCTACGGTGGGTCTTGTGTTATTCGCGGTGGCGCTGAGTCCGAGATCTGCTCAGGGTGAAGAGAAGGCATCCAGACCCTGAATCCAAGCTAATCAATGTGCGCTATTTCAGCGATCGATCTGAAGTGGCAGGGCCCTTGGAGGGCATCCTAGCAATCACATAGATACCTATACATTGTTGTTCAGCTGCAATCGAAGAGAAGGGTTCAGCTTAAAATTCAGAAAGAACTACCCAGAATAAGGCTTTCCAGAGCGGTCTTTCTTTGCGGGTAGCATTATGAGCCAAACTAAACTGGCAAAGGAGGTTTTATGACGACATCTTCAGATACCCACAATCGTCTGACCGCGTTAAAAAAATTCGGAACTGACCCTGGGTCGTTGCATGCAGACACCTATATCCCGAAGAATTTTCAGAAGAATGGGCCACTCGTCGTCGTTCTACACGGCAGCACCCAGTCGGCTGAGAGCTATAATCACGGATCAGGCTGGTCAACTCTCGCCGATGAATGCGGGATAGCGCTTCTGTATCCGGAGCAGAGGAAAACCAATAACGCTCTTAGCAGCTTCAATTGGTTCAAGACTGGCGACACCCGCCGTGGCGGAGGCGAACCACTCTCTATTCGTCATATGATCAATCAGGTCGTTGAGGATCACGGCATCGACCCAACACGTGTGTACATCACGGGGTTGTCCTCGGGTGGGGCAATGGCATCTGTGATGCTGGCGACCTATCCAGAGGTATTCGCGGGAGGTGCGATCATCGCTGGACTACCCTACCGCAGCGCGGACACTCTGATGCAAGCGATGGTTCGCATGAAAGGATATGGCGGCCCTTCGGATAGCAAGCTCGACTCGCTTGTGCGTGGAGCGTCGACATTTGACGGCCCTTGGCCAACAATTTCGGTCTGGCATGGTGGCAGCGATTCGACTGTAGACAATGCCAACGCTGATTCTATCGTTCGACAGTGGCAGAAGATTCACGAGGTCGAAGGGCCACCGACCCGAGTTGAGCAGGTAGATGGTTTTCCCCGACAGGTCTGGTGCAACGCGGACAGGCGGGAGGTGATCGAGGAATACATCATCGGCAAGATGGGGCACGGTACGCCGATCATGGCTGAGGGGGAAGACGGCCTCGGGGAAGAAGGCAAGTATATGCTGGAAGTCGGTATTTCTTCGACCCGCCATATAGCGCATTTCTGGGATCTTACTGCGTAAGGTAGCGGTGGCCGGTTGGTTCTTTCCACCATCGCTTAGACACTCAAGATAGTGCCAACGTACAACGCTCTGCTCGAATGGCTCAGATAATGTAAAGCTTCGTCTAAGGCGCTTGCTCTGCATTATCTGAGCATTTTTCATTTGTCAGCACTTATAGTGTGAGGTCTACATTTTGCTCACACGTAACTATTCGTCCTTTCTCTTCCAACCGAGACATCCGTCTGAACGAATATGTAGTCGGTTCATGTTGCTGGATAAAAGGGCTTGGGAGAGAGGTCAGAGCGCTACTTCTCTTTTCTTTTACAATGACTTCATTACTCTGGCATATAGTGCGCAATCTTCGGTGTAGCACTCGCAGGCCGTCTCAATCAGGCCCGGTCGGTCAAGCACGACGATTGCGCCACGGTGATAACGAATTAAGCTACGGGCCTGAAGGGCGGACGCTGCCAGCGTAATCCCGGCACGCCGGACACCGAGCATCATGGCGAGAAACTCATGGGTCAGCTGCAATTGAGCAGAGTTAGCGCGATCCTCCGTCATCAGCAGCCAGCGGGCGAGCCGGGCTTCAATCTGATGAAAGTGGTTACAGGCCACTGATTTCGCTAGCTGATTCATCACCACATAGAGGTACTTATTTAACCGTTGATGCAGCACAGGGCCCTTCTCAAGTAGCCACTGGAAGCGGGCAGCGCTGATACGCAAGGCGGTCCCCGAGCCCTGAACCAATGCAAGGAGGGGCGCCTCATTGATAGCTAGCACCAGCGAGGTGCCCAGCATACCTTCTCGGCCTGCCATCGCGACTTCAAGCCGGATGCCACCATTGATGACTGCAGTGAGTGAATTAAAACTATCGATGGGGAAGTAAACGTGGGTGATCGTATCGCCGGGCTGGAATAACACTTTGCCAAAGGCAAGTTCCACGGTTTCACAGTCAGCCATCAAGGCATACCGCTCAACGTCTGGTAGCGACGCAAGTAGCTGATTGGTGTTAGGAGTGTGCAAAAAATAAGACATGCGCCTCTCCGGTCATAAGAACCTGGCATCGGCACAATGAAGGTAATGATCATTTCAATGTCGGCTGCAAAACCATCATTAGAAAAACTTCTAACGTTAGTTTTACATAATAACATTGGATATTTCACGCGTCGGCTCGCTAGCGTACACAACGCGCTAATACATTTTTGCGGTTAGACTTGTTGCCTTGATTTAGGGGCTTAAATTACGTTGTTACGTTCTCGTGGCTCAGCAGGCGGTCGTACTCTTCCTTGACGACCGCATAGCATTCACAGACACGCTCTTCTAGCCCAGCCCGGTCTATTACAGTGATACATCCACGACTATAGGAGATCAAACCGGATTTCTGAAGTTTACCCGCCGACTCAGACACCCCTTCGCGACGAACACCGAGCATATTGGAGATCAATTCCTGAGTCATGTTTAATGTCTTGCCAGGTAACCGATCAATGCTGAGCAGCAGCCAGCGACATAGCTGCTGATCGAGGCTGTGATGACGATTGCATACCGCCGTCTGTGCCATCTGCGTTAGCAAGGCTTGGGTGTAGCGCAGCAGCAACCGTTGCATCGGACCAGCGCGGTAGAATTCGTTTTTGAGCAAGTTACCCTTAAGACGATAAGCGTGCCCGGCACTCTGTACGACCGCTCGGTTGGGTGTAGTCTCACCGCCCATAAAGAGCGACACGCCTACAATGCCTTCATGGCCTACAACGGCAATCTCTGTTGAAGCACCGTTCTCCATTACATAAAGCAATGAAACAATGGAATCAACCGGAAAGTAGACATGGCTCATCAGCTCTCCGGACTCCCCCAGCGATTGGCCCAATGTCAGCGTCACCTTTTCGAGATCAGGCAATAGGCGATTCAGTTCTTCTTCCGGCAGTCGGCTAAGCAACGCGTTTTGTTGAAAATCACGCGGTTCAAGCATTGAATAC
>Ga0207900_100210_pt1 | contig 15117 bp, 19 predicted proteins | sample LinPmetageLP39_FD_184052 | JGI IMG/M metagenome (GOLD analysis project Ga0207900, IMG submission 184052) | Marine viral communities from the Pacific Ocean - LP-39 (SPAdes) | ecosystem: Environmental > Aquatic > Marine > Oceanic | place: Pacific Ocean | collected 2010-06-14
TACGCACGCATTGCCGGTATGGCGGAATTGGTAGACGCAGCGGATTCAAAATCCGCCGCCTTTACGGGTGTGCCAGTTCGAGTCTGGCTACCGGCACCATCTTTAAAATCAGGGGCTTAGGCCCCTTTTTTTGTGCCTGAATTTTCCCCCTATTTAGTGCTTGGTCGCAGTTTGGTCGCAGAATGCGCCACTTAGCTGCGGCAACCGTGCCCCAATATCGTCCAGTCCGGCGTCAAAAATATGACTGTAGCGACTGGTGACCAGTAGGCTGGAATGCCCCAGTAGATCCCGTACCCGTGTCATGCTCTCGCCCGCTTGTGCTAGCAAACTTGCGTAGCTGTGGCGCAGGTCGTGGAAGCGCAGATCATCCCGCTGTATTGCTGCACGTGCTGCTTCAAACGTGACCCGTAGCGTGTGCTTTTTACTTGCAAACGGCAGGTCACGCAGCCACGCTTGTGCATCAGCGGGTACCGGTACCACGCGCACCTTCCCGTTCTTCGTTTGATCTGGTCGCAGTACGATGCGACCACCGTGCACGTTCGACGGCTCTAGCGATAAAAGCTCGCCCTGGCGCAGCCCTGTCACGGCTGCCAGGGCGATGACTTTCTTGTCATCACCACGGCTATCGGGGATCGCCTGCAGCAGCCGCCGCAAGTCACCCTCTGTTAGATAAACATGCCGTTCGTTTTTGGGGTTGGGCTTTTTGAGCTTGTCACCCAGCGGCTGGTTTATCCATTCCCACTCTCGGTAAGCAAGGTTCAGCACACGCTTAACCACCTGCACGTGGTTATTGATCGTGCTCTGGCTACGGCCTTGCTTGCGCAGATCCCGCGCCATATGCCTCGCCTTATCTACTGCCTCAATACCTAGCATCACATCCGAGCCCATGTAGGCCACTACGGGCCGGATCGCTTTCACCTGGCTAGCCACATCATACTCATCTATCCAGCGCTCGACGCCTTCGAGAAAAGTGCGCCGTGGCTGGCGACCCATTATCTCACCGTTAAACCGCGCGTCATTTATTGCAGCGTTGCGCGATGCGGCGTATTCGTTTGCTTGTTTTTCACCTTCCCTGGTGCCTGCAAACGTGCGTTGATGTCGCTGACCGTTGTGCGTTTCCGTAACGACCCAACACCCGCGTTTTTCCCTGTATCGGACTGTGATTCCCATTTGCGTTCCTCGTTCTGAGGGCCGCGCTTGCAGCTCTCAGCATAACTCTCCACTGCGCTCTGCTCAAAGCGAACGGCCTTGCCAAACTGAATAAATCCGATCCGATGCTTGTTGCTGTAAACCCAGCTCAAGCTCATGCCTAATTTTTCTGCAACGTCTTCTGGTTTTAGCAATTTGTTTGACATGGGAAACCTCTGTTGCCTCATGGAGCTGGTCATAAGGCTATAATACTAAAACGCATTAGATAGTCAATTCGTTTTCGTATTAAAGAGGGCGAGCCTAGCTTGTGGAGAACCTGAGGTATGCACGAGGGAAGTTACAACTTGATCCTAGCTTCGATAGCTACCGCCAATATGTGACAGTTCTCGTCTAATGAAATCAGTGGGTAGGCTGGGTTAAGTGGTTTCAAGTAGCGCCGACCACTCTCTTCTATCAACATGCGGAGCGTTGGCGTCGGGCTGTCAGGGAGTTCGACAAGGATCAGCTTTCCAGGCACCGCCTGTAGTCCTGTGTCTAAAAGCACAAGCGTGCCCGCAGGTAGGCTAGGAGAGACCCCGATAGGCGCAGCCATGGCATCACCACACATCTTGAGCCAGAAAGCCACTCCGGTCTTTAAATATTCACTTGATTCAAATCGATTTTCCTCACTGGTTGCAAGCGCTTCCAGCCGACTAGTTTTCATAGCGTCGGTCCAAGTGAGGACTGGGTACAACCAAAGACGCGGGGGAGGGGGCGCTCTATCGGTCCGTGCAGATACGGCTGAAGCAGATGCTGCTGCTCCTATCGCAATCCCTGGTATTCCACTGTTCGGCAACCCGACGAGACCTTGGCTTCCGTCGCCATGGGCAAGAAAGCTAGCAGTAGTCCCTAGCGAGGCTGCTAACTTCTCTAAATTATTGATTCTTGGAGAATTGCTTACACCCTTGAGTATGCGATGTATGGTTGGCTGTGGCACATTGGAGCGCCGAGCCAACTCATTTTCACCAACTCCCTGCTCTTGCATGAGCTGGCGTAGCCTCTCTCCAATCGTTGTTGCTGTACTCATGCAGGGCTGCCTATCTATGTGGTGACTTTCTCAATACGCAAATGTATTGATTTTTCAGTCCTTCGTCCATGCTAATAGTCAGATTTGCGGTCAAGTCCCTAGCGCCGATAATAGAAGGCCAGCTTCCGCTGGATGACGACAGAGCAGCAAGCGAAGGAATAGGGCATCCTGTAATCTACGAAAATTTTATTTCTCCCCGCCAGTTATTCGACCCATATTCTTCCTGCGCAAGTGCGTAACATGATTTGATGTTGTTAACCTTGCAGCATACGTTCGATCGTCTGGCCTCCATGACAACCAATAGAACCCTCGGTATTTTCTTGATGTTAGTAAGTATTCAAGCTGGTAAGTAGTGGTGAATTAGTGGCCGAAGCAGCCAGAAGTAAAGGTGTTCAAGGAAACGGCGCTCAATAACCACTTCTTTCATGGCAATTGAGAGGCTTTCGATGAGATTCAATGGAACGCACACCAGTTTAAGAAAGAACTACTGAATGCAGGGTCTCCTGGTGCCAACGGTTGTCGGTTTCCTGTGGATGCGAGGCTTCGCCCATACGGTGGTGGTGTGGAAGGTTAGTATGGAAAAGAATATTTCGCTTCTTACATGCTGAAATTGTTTTTGGGTGGCTCGGATTAGAGATAGAACGTGGAGGGATTTGCGGCGGATGTTTTCTTATTTTAACTTTTAAATATCTGATTATTATAAATAATAATAAATTTTATTTTTTCATAGTGTCGTGTTTTTGTGTTTGTCAGTCTGAAGGTATAGAGTAACTATTGTCATTGTCCAGCTACTGGAGGTGTTACATGACTACTCAAACGCTTGAGTCACGCATTCGTGACAAAATTCGCAAAAGTCGGCGAATGGTATTTCTACGTGATGATTTCGCTGCACTGGGTGGTTATGACCAAGTTGGCCGTGTGCTTCGGCAATTAGAAGCGCAGGGAAGATTAGTACGTATTGGTAAGGGGCTATACGCTAAAGCGCGCCCAAATCGTATCACGGGTAAACCAATGATTGCGGCGCCCGGTGGCTTTGATCAAGCCGCCAAAGAGGCATTGAATCGCCTAGGGGTGCAGTGGGAGCCAGCCAGTGCAGAAAAGGCTTATCAGGCGGGCCGCACACAAATTCCGGCGCGAGTGATGGTCAGAGTCAAAGGCCCGTTTCATCGTCAGATTGCCTACGGCAAATATCGCTTGGGTATTGAGCGTGTTTCTGCATGAACATCGATCCGGGACTGTTTCCCGATGTGGCGGATGCGCTGGGCATTGATAGCCCTGCTATCGTGGAAAAAGATGTGTATGCCGTCCAGTTATTGAGTCTGCTTTCTGAGCTGCATTCGGAAACGTTTGAGCTGGTATTCGCAGGGGGTACCAGCCTAGCAAAAGCCCACCATAAGCTTTTCCGTATGTCCGAAGATATCGATATCAAGCTTGTTCCTCGCGATGGGATTGCAACGGGCATGTCTAGAACAGCACTGAAGGCAGCACGAAAGGCGGTGCTGACCGAAATAGAAACAATCATCAGCCGTTCTCAGATCCTAGAGATTGATCCCGATGATGGTATCGTCAAGCGTAACGAGTACCGGTATGCGGAGTTTACCGTTCGCTATCCCCGAACCCAGGATAGTATTTCTGCGCTTCGACCTGACTTGAAGCTAGATGTCACAGCATCAGAACTTTATGAGCCCGCCGTGGTTTGCTCTGTCAGCTCCTTGTATGCCGAGGCTCTTAAGTTACCCCCAGAGGTAGGTTCCTTTCCGGTGGTTAGCCTGCCTGCCACGATCAGCGAGAAGCTGGTGGCATTACTGCGTCGCACAGCTCACGTGAATCGTGATCCTTCCCGAAAAGACGACGAAACGTTGGTGAGGCACGTCTACGATCTTCACATGGCGACATCCGGCGGATATGACATGGCCGCATTACGCTCGCTAGTACAGGCAGTAATACAGACGGACGTAGCTCAGTTCGGCAACCAGCATGCGCAATTTGTCACTAGCCCAGCGGATGAACTGCTATATGGCCTGAGATGCTTACAGACCCATCCTATCCATCAGGATCGATACGAGCGCTTTATCGGCCCGCTGGTTTATCACGATGAGCCCGCGACCTGGAATGAAGCTTTACAGACAGTAAACGAATTAGCTCAACAGCTGCTGCCGGTCGGTAGTGCTGAGCGCTAAAGCCTGCTTTTTCAATACTGCGCGTAGTGTGCTTATCACATAACACCCTGAATCACTGTCTAAGCCGCTTTTTGCGGCTTTCTATGCCGTGACCTAGCTACCTATTAGCTTCACGGTAGGCGGAGGCCATCCATTTTGAGTTAAACTACTAATCTTTTAGGTATTCTAGGTATCCATGCCTCCCAAAATATCACCGATTTGCTGAAATCACATTTGCTCTGTGGCTTACAGAAGTTGGTTGTCTACGTTCAGCAAAACAGCTAATAGGCATTCTAACGACCATGAATATTTACAATGCCCCCGTCAGCCATAAGACCCAAGTGCGGCCCGCACAGGTACGTGACATGATTCGCCACTGCGAGGCGTTGCAAGAGGCTTTCTACCACCTTAATAGTCAGATGAATCAAGATTTCAGGAAGTGGTGGGAGACTCAGTCTCTTGCTCGAGCATGGGAAACAGCGTGGCCTGCTTTGCCAGAAGTGCATGCGTTTCGGGAGGCTGCGTTGAGTAACCATTTTGTCTGTAGCAAAAAGTGGCCAACGCTTGACGAGCTTGCTACGGATGACGTTCATTATTTCTTGCGCGCAGATTTGCAGACGAATTGCCCGAATATCCCTGAAAGTCCTGATTTTATGTGGTTGCGCCGGTTCATTCATTCGGTCGTTATTTGGGATGTTTCTACCTCGGATGGCGACTATCCCCTACTGGACGTGGCTAGATCCAAGTTCAACTGGAAATCTATGGCCGAGCTTCTGCAGCGTCAGCTCGACCAAGCCGAACACGTCAGCAAAGATCCATGGGTAGAAGTACGCCGTTCAGGCACACAATAGCCCGCTATACCTCTATCCTAACGATATGAATGCGGCCTAATGGCCGCATTAGACTTTCTAACCGCTATGTTGTCGTCGCTTCCTGCCCCTTCGATGGCTCGTTGAACAAGGCTTTCGCAGCTTCGGTCTGCGGGAATAATCGGGGCAAGTCATCGATTGTCTTTCCATGCTCTTCCAGAACTTTTTCTATCGCCTCCTTGCACGCCATATCCTTCTTGAAGGCGTCATCCTGTTCCAGCGCTGCAAGTTCTTCGGCGATGAGCTGTTGTTGTTTCTTGAGCTGTCCCTATTGGGTGATGGGATTGGTCATGGTGTCTTCCCTGTGGTTTCTTTATAGCTATTAGCTTAACGGATTCAACAATCTCTCGGTAATCAGACTTGTGTTGTGATAGATGCTGATAAGATCATTTCATGTGACGATTATCTAACGCTTTTTGGGTGCGTCGTGCCACCCCGCCACCAAGACCCATTCGATCATTCGGGTTTGGGTTAGGAAAGAATTGGTAGCGATTTGAGCCGTAAAGTGCGACAGAGCCTTTTTTTTCTAGCAAGGGTAATGCTTGCTTTATTTCCTTGACGGTAAGGTGAGTGTGTTGACTTACATAGCTCAAGCCGAATAGTTCCTTTGAGTGTCCGAGTTTGGCAAATAACTTGTTATAAATCTTTTCGGCATCCATCTGGATTTTGGTAGGTACACTAAAGTAGGTAAGAAAATGTAATGTGTACCTCATGCCTATTTCACACGCGAAAAGGAAGGTGCTTTCATCGATTTCATTGTCGTCATCATCCTTGCGTTCGCAGAGATGAATTAAGGCAGCGATACGATCTATGTTGTCGAGCAGCTTGCTGGCATGATCGAATGCATTTTCATAAACGCCACCAGGAAGACATTGGCTCTCTATGATTTGATAGGTGTTTTCCCAGTTTTTTTGTGCAATGGGAGTAAAGGTCAGAACGGTCGGAACGCTTAGTTTTCCATTCGTACTTTTCAATGTTGTACGCAGTAATTTTGAAATGCGTTCATGAAAATTAGATAAGTATCTATCGTTATCGTCTTCTTTGTTGTTATTGCCTTCACGTGTGCCGATGGTCGAGGTTGCGTACACAGGCAGGAAGCGAGCTAAGAGACCGGATCCTCTGGCGCGTTTTCCTCTTTTTTCCATGTAATGATCAACAGAGCTTTCCTGGGTCATCAATGCCATCGTGAGTCGGCCCTCGCTCAAGGTGAAGCTCTCCCGTGTCGTGCGATGAACTGTAACATCGCTGCCGCTCCATAAAGAGTTGAGGGGTGTGTTGTTCTGCATGGCAAAGCCGTTCAGGATGCCGTCCGCTTCGCTTGAAATCACGCACGCTACTGGAAGGTTGTCATACATTGCTTTGACCAGTGCTTGCGGTGTCGTGTCTTCATACAGCAAATTGATAGTCGCGGGCGGTTCGGGTTTTTCCATTTCTAATGCATCTAGTTTTTGCTCCGCCGTTTCAAGCGCCTGTTCATCATCTTCCTTCACGGCACGCTTGAGCGTCGAGATAAGGGCGCTCTTCTTGTGCTTCCAGATCTCCAGTGCATAGTCGTGTTGACGGATGTGTTTTTGGTTGATGGCCTCCTGTTCCTTCTGAAAGGAACGAATGCTTGAGAAGACCTTGTTTTCGACTGCAGTCTTGCGCTCCCCGGAATTGGCGACGGTCAATAGCATCAGTGAAACGGGATGCTCCACCTTCCTCCCCGGCATCTTGACGACGTACCCTGCCTGGCAAGCAACAGACAAGGCGCCTAGAGCTGCCGTGAGCACCATCTCTGGTGCCACCTCAACCTCCATTGCCACCGAATCGACCATGGCTTGTAACCGTGAGGTATCGGCAAGGCGTGGCCACTCATCCCGCAGGCTGGGTAGTGCAAGTGGTTCGACAACGTCCGTTTGTGTCATGTGAATGCCTAAAAAAATATATTAACTACAAAAAAATGCTCGATAACCTCAATTAATCGAGAAAATAGCAGTTTTTTTAAAACAGGTAATCAGTTTTTTTGTTTGTAGTTGGCTACCCAGCGGCGAATCAACGTCACACCGGGTGCTTTTGGCATCCGGCGAAATTGCAGCCATTCCTCCAGGGTGCGCCTCGGTATCCCAATCTCTTCGGCCATCGTTGCCTGGGTGATCTTGCGGAGCTTGCACAGCGCCTTGGCATCCCGAATCAATCGACGCTTGGGCTCGTCCTGCTCCATGGCTGCCAGTCGCTTTTCGGCGTCGTCCTGAGGCGATGCAGCGGTTTTCCAAGGCAATGGGGCGGATGTCGTATGGCGCGTCTCTGAGGACGCCTGTGGCGCTTGCTGCGGTGTATCTTGTTGAAAAGGGAAGTTAAACATCGTGGTGCTCCTAATGGTTCAACGAAAAAGGCCTGCACCCTGAAGGGCAGGCAGTGTTGCTGAGTAAAGAAGGAATCCGGCGTTTGGCGTCGGAGGGTGGATTAAGTGGGGTTTATCCGTTAAGGACGGAAGGTTCTATACTATAGGCAAACAAAAATAGGTTTTATTACGTTATCTGTCTTGTGACGTGTTAAACACTTGGATGCCCTCACCAAAACGTTTCGTGTATTGCTTGCAGAGATAACTGGCGTTATAAACCGCGTCGTTCAGGCCCATCCAATCATTCAAGCCTAATGTTGCAACCCATAACTCTTCTGTAATGGGATGCTCGCCAATATGGATCAACTGCCCTAAGGAATCTGTATTGGAAAAGCCCATTGCTTTGTACCAAGAACGCATCATGCGGTGGTAAAGGTTATCCCGCAGATATTCACCAAAGCCATTAGGCTGTATCATCCCGAGGCCATTAAAGACATTGTAATTGAGCATGATAATTAAGTGATAGTGAGGCTTATTACTGGTGTCCTGCTCCCTGGCCCAGACGTAGCGAAGAAAAGGAAGGTAAGGGCTGCTAGATTTTCTGATCTCGTATTTAAAGTAACGAAAGAATGTGCTCAAAACTTCATTGTTCTGATGCATCCCAGAGGGTAGCATCCACTGTGGAAAATGTAAGTCAGCGCGAAAGATTAAAATACGCTGCTGACTGTTTACCGCTGCTATGATTTCATTTACTGTCGCTTTTAAGTAGTTCTTCACTAGAGGGCCATACTCAAGTTTTTGTTGAACTTCAAAGCCTTCGTAATAATTATCGTAATGTAAACAAAGTTTATCATTGTCTTGATGACGTAGTCGTTGAGTAGAAGTCATGTGTATTATTCTCGCTTAAGAGTTTGTGCTATTAGCAGCGTTTGATATTTCGGGTTGTGGTTAGTAATGCTTTTAGCATTAAAAGGGCGATTTCTATATTCCTAATAACGTGAATGTTCTAAATAGGACGATAGAATTTATCCCTTATGTAGGGATAACGCTGGAGTTCTATTAGAGGTGTTTGTTAGGCGCACAAGAGGCTCGTTTTGCTGCTGCTGTTAAGGCTATGTACGACGTCTTAAACGTCGTTATATAAGTGTATTTTAAACCCCATAATACTAATACCGTATAAATGGCGTTTGTCCTGCGCAGTGTGTACCTATCTTTTTAATCAAAAACCATCGAATATCACTACTAAATTGTTATAACAAAATTTATCAAGTAATTCCGGATCAGAGACGAACCAATACGAAGCGTTCAAGGTAATCGCTGATCGCTGCATGACATGACTCAGTAATGTAAAAAAATACCTCAACCTCGCTACTTACCAATTCGTTTTAAAGAAATCTCAGCCACATACTACCTCCATGAAGCTATCAGGGATGGCTTAACCTGCATCCGATTTACTGCTAATGGAGGAAGATCTTCATGACACTCCACTGTCCTAAGTGTGGTTCCCCTAATGTTATATCTCGTAACCTGGGTAGAAAGGTTGGCGGTGCCACAGGGGCCGCCGCCGGTGCTGCGTCTGGGGCTGCCGGAGCTATTAGTGGTGCCAAGGCGGGGGCGCTGGTCGGTGCAATGATAGGCCCAGCAGGCATTACCATTGGCAGCCTGTCCGGTGCTGTATTTGGTGGATTGTTAGGCGGCACGACCTTTGGTGTTGCCGGTGCCAAGCTGGGCCATGAGCTTGATCAGAAAATGCTCGATAACTACGCCTGCTGTGCTTGTGATTGCACCTTTCGTCCCCACGCTGAGTAACCCCCTTGCAGCGGGCCTCTCTGCCGCTTAATACGACGACTACCTCTACACGCATTCGCTTGCCCGCCTTACTCAGGGCGGGCCGCTATGCCGTGCGCGCTCATTAACTTTGAAAATCCTCAAGGAGTTTGTAATGGCTCATCTCGTTGAACAAATGGCTTACGTTGGCGATACCCCTTGGCATGGCCTGGGGCAGCAACTTTCTCGTCATCAACCGCTAGAAGTGTGGCAGCAACAGGCCGGTATGAACTGGCATATTGAAGAAGCCCCGGTACGCTTTATTGCCGAGGGTGCCAGCCACCTGGGCAGCATTCACTCATTCCCTGAACAAAAGGTGCTCTATCGCTCGGATACTAAGGTACCGCTATCAGTGGTGTCCCAGCGCTATAAGGTGGTTCAGCCTGAAGAGATACTGGAATTCTACCGCGATCTCACTGAATACGCCGGGTATGAACTGGAAACCGCTGGGGTGCTGAAAGGCGGACGTAAGTTTTGGGCCTTGGCGCGTAGCGGCCTAAGCACGTCGCTGAAAGGTCAGGATGAGGTCAACGACTACCTGCTGTTGGCGACTTCTTGTGATGGCACTCTCGCCACCATGGCGACCCCCACCACAGTAAGGGTGGTATGCAATAACACACTGCAAATTGCTGTCGATGGCACGTCGCAAGCTGTGAAAGTGCCGCATCGCTCGGAGTTTGATCCGCGTGCAGTGAAGAGCCAGCTGGGGATTTCCGTTTCCCAGTGGAACGACTTCATGTATCGCATGAAGGCCTTGGCAGAACGCAAGATCGACCACCAAGAAGCACAGCACTATTTCCAGTCGGTGATTTGCGGGGCCGAGAAGCCGATAGATGATCCCTCCAAACTGCCCAACTACCGGGCCCTGAATAAAGTGCAGAAGCTCTACCACGGTGAAGGCCGGGGTTCTCACTTGGTTACCGCCAAAGACACTGCCTGGGGCCTGCTTAATGCCGTGACTGAGTACGTGGATCACGACAAGCGGGCACGCAGCAACGACACCCGTATGGATTCGGCATGGTTCGGCCAGGGCGCCCAGCTCAAGCAAGAAGCGCTGGATGCCGCGTTAGCCTTAGTGTCTTAACCAACCTATCGGTAGGGCGTCGTTCTACCCCTTACTGTGATCTTTCTTAACCAATGATCTTCACCATCCCCCCGGCATAGACGCCCAGCCCCCAAAAGGCTGGGCGTTTTGCTGTGGGGCTTATGCCGCGAGGTACTGCCATGACGTTTATTTCCCATGCCATTGAAGTTGCTTTAACGCGCTTGACTGAGGAGCTAATAGCCAACCATGCCCACCGCGCTGACACCGTGGTCTGCGCTCAAGGCACGTTTTATCGAGCAGAGGTCCGGCTAGTGCCGATTAAAGCCGATGAGTTAGCCCAGCATTTAGCGGAGTAATACCGCGATCACTTCATAACGATGCCTGGCGATACGGCATCACCATCATTCCTTGTTTCAATGGAGGTGCCCCATGGCACGATCCTCTAATGTGGTAAATTCTTCTTCCCGTCCGATAACGGCTCAAACCACTACCAAAGCCGCCGCCGTCACCGCTGTACCAGCATCCCCCGTTGAGTCGTCCTCTACCGCAGAAAGCACCGCGATCATCCAGGTAATTGAACGCGCTGCCCTCAATCCCGATGTCGATATCGACAAAATGGAGCGTCTCTTACAAATGCAGGAACGGGTGATGGATCGTCAGGCCATGATGGCCTATAGCGCTGCCATGGCGGCCATGCAGACCGAACTGCCTAGCATTGAAGAGCGCGGGCAAACCAACAACGGTTGCTACGCCACGTTGGAAGATATCGTCGATACCGTGCGACCGATCATGCAGAAGCACGGCTTTGCGGTGAGCTTTCGTATTCAGACACAGGAGCGCGGTATTCAGGTAACTGGGGTGTTGATGCACAAGGATGGCCACCGCGAAGAAACCAGCATGCTATTGCCTGCGGACATGAGTGGTAACAAAAACGCCGTGCAGGCGTTTGGTTCCTCTACCAGCTACGGCAAGCGCTATGTACTTTCTGCACTGCTCAACATCACCACACGCGGCCAGGATGATAATGGCAACTCCAGTACCAAGGTGGGTATCAAGACAGTCACCGCGTTCCAGGCAGGCCAAATCCAACGACTGATCAGCCAATGCCCCGCAACGACCCAGGAGTGGTTTAGCGGCAAGTACGGCTCAGCTGTGCAGGTGCCGTATAGCGACTTTGACAAGCTCCGGGCATCCCTCACCAAGCGAGCCGTTAAGTGAACGGCGTACCAACCCCACCTGAGTAAAGGAGGCATCCATGCAGATACTCACTATGCCCCAAGGCTCCCCAGAGTGGCTGGCGGCGCGCTTAGGGCGCGTCACCATGTCGGAGCTAAAGTCACTACTGGTTAAGGGCAAAGGCCCTGGTGGATTAGGTGCCGGGGCAATTACCTACATGCATCAATTGATCGGCGAGCGGATAACCGGCGAGCTGGCCGAGCCGTTTCAGGGTAACGCGCATACCCGTCGTGGCCATGAGCTGGAAGGCGTGGCACGGGCGCTTTACTGCGATGCCACTGGCGAACCCGAGCCACAGGAAGTGGGCCTAATCCTCAATCATGAGGTGGGCTATTCGCCAGATAGTTTGGTAGGCGCTAACGGCCTGCTAGAAATCAAAACCAAGCTGCCTAAGTTCCAAATCGAAGTGCTGCTGAATGGAGAAATACCCGATGAACACATACCTCAATGCCAGGGCGGCCTATGGGTCAGCGAACGTGAATGGATCGACTTTGTGAGCTATTGGCCCGGTATGCCGCTGTTTATCAAGCGAGCCTACCGCGACGACATCATGATCCGCAGGATTGCTGAACGGGTCGAAGCATTTCACGCAGAGATGGAGCGTCGCCTAAGCCAAGTGATGGCGGCGTGACGGAACCCATACCCCAAAACTCAATACGCTACCTAACGACATAGATGCCGGGGCCACCACCCCGGCATTTTTTTATTTTTTGGAGGCAACCATGACACACGCCAAACTGAAAGCCGGGGAAGTGGCAGGCACCTATCACGTGACATCGCCAGTGACTGAAACCGACATCATCACCATGGCTAAGCGCTTTGCGCGCCGCAAATTCGCCAAAGGCCGCAAGATTACACAGCCCTCTCAGGCGTTTGAGCACCTACAGCTACTGCTTCAAGACTACGAGCATGAAGTATTCAGCGTATTGTTTCTGGATAGCCAGCACCGGGTGATCCGTTTCGAGGAGCTGTTTCGGGGAACCATCGACGCGGCTAGCGTCTATCCAAGGGAGGTGCTGAAAGCAGCACTCGCCTATAACGCCGCTGCCGTTATTTTGGTACACAACCACCCCAGCGGTGATCCCGAACCCAGCGACGCAGACCGAAGTATTACCGAGCGCCTGAAGGAAGCCCTGGGGCTGATGGATATTCGGGTGATTGATCACGTAGTGGTGGCGAGCGATGGGTGTAAGTCGTTTGCTGAGATGGGGTATTTGTAATTATTTGTTGAAGCTGTCCCTTGCTGGGATGGCTTCAATTTGCTGGAAACGTTTTATTTTTTGTACGTACTTCGCGTTATTACCCAGCCGAACGATATGCCATCATAGTGGCCACGCTTTCAGATAAGCACAGGATTGTTAATGAACACGACCCCGCTGGCCTATCAGCTTTCCGGCCATATTACGGCTGAAGCTCCGCTCAACGTCAGCTACTTCGGGATGGACGAACGGTTGCCCCGCACTCCCCACGGCCAAGTGTTTCTTAACGGCGGCACGTTACGAGGGCCGCTGCGTAAAGCAGGCCTGAATATGCTGATCCGTGAACTCGCCAGCCTTAAAGACCAGCCGTTAGACCTCGTTTTCAATCGAGCGCAAATGTATATGCTGGGCGAAGGCATTGATATCTCGCGCGATGTTAATAACGAAGCGATGGGGCGCAATTACGACCCGCGTGCGGAAGCGTTTTTGCGTCAAACGAACCCCTTCATGAGCCTATTTGGCCGCTGGAAGCTGGCAGGCTATTTAGAAGTAGGGCCACTGCTCACCAGTACGAGTAACCTAATAACGGCAGGGCAAGGGGTGCGTCATGATCAATTCGAGCATGATCCACGCTTGGTGACCTACTTGAGCGCTGACGAGCAAGCGGCGTTGATGGACCAAATGCGAAGTACCCAAGAAAGCATGGCGGCAATTGAAGAGGTGCGAGAACAGATTCGCCTCATCAAAGCCGACGCGCGTAAAACTGATGATGTGGCGGCTAGGCAAGCCTTTGCAAAGCAGACCCGAGAACTGGAAGCCCAAGAGAAAGCGATCCGCAAACAGCGTGAAGGTTCTGAAGAATCGATTAAGCATCCGTTGCCAGGTTATGAAGCTATTGCGCCTGGTAGCCAGCTGCAAAGCCGCTTAAAACTCATAGAAGGGTCCCCGGAAATACTGGGTCTCTTACTGCACTGCCTTGCTGAATTTTCTCACCACCCCCGCCTAGGAGGCCATTTAGCCAATGGTTTCGGAGCCATTAGCGCTGAATGGCAGGTGATGCAGCGTTCGCCGGGTGAGCGTCAAGCAGAGCCGATAGGCATAGTGAGGCTAGACGACATGGGAATGACATTAGAAGGGGAGCCATTGGAACAGGCGTGGCAGGCCTTTAAAGTGACGCTGCCTAGCTACGATTTCACTCTATTCAGCCGCCAAGAAGCCCGTCAACGTTGGAAACAGCGCTAGCCATGGCAGTGCCATCGCAAGGGGGCGACCCAGCTTTAATGCAGCCCTTTAAGCTCATCCTGCAATTACATACGCCGCTGATACTGCCACGAGTAGTGCCGCGTTTAGACACCTTATTACACGAAGCGGCTTGCCGCCGCGCCTTAGACTGGGAACACCCCCCTTCGCTGCCGCTTACTTATGACCATGAGCAGGGGGCTTTTCGTGCGTCGCAGCTGATTTTTGGGGTAACGCCCCAGTTTGGTCTGGAGGCACATGAGGTAGGCATGGTGGCCCATCTATATAAACTGCCTTTATTAGCGGCGCGCAACGTTCGGGCACCGCTGCGCTTTGATGGTGGTGATTGGGCACCGAAACTCACCCTCCACAAAGGGCGGCTATGCCCGTACTTAATATTTTATGCTGAGGGTGATCCAAGCGCCTGTACTGACCTGTTGAGTGAGATACCCCACATCGGCATTGCTTATACACGTGGGCAGGGGGCGGTCAGTATTATGAGCACCGTCCCAGATCATGAAGAACGGTGGCGGCAACGTAGCTGGCGTGTACCCGAAATGCATACCGGTATGCCTTATACACCCCAGGCAGACTGCCTACGCCTGACGCCAGCGGGCAGCGATGAGCCAGTTTATCGGCCACCGCGCATTCTGCGTGAGGTAATGCAATGACGGTATACGGCGCTGCACCTGCCTTAGTGCAGACTCAGCACAGGGGCTACCAACTTCTTTACCAAGCAACGGGCGCGTTAAGGTGTGGGAGTTTTGCAGCAACGCTGACACCTACTACTCTCAACTGCGCGTGTTGTGATCGAAGATGGGCAGAGGTCGAAGCACCTTTTAAAGCCGTTGAATACCGCTATGGTAAATGTGGTGAGGCAGAATACGTCTGTTTAACCTGCTACACCCCGCGCATACCCAGCCAGGACATACTCGGCTTAGAACGCATGAACGTTACAGGGAAGACCCTAACCCCTATTTACGGCAAGTTGGGCATGCTGGTGGG
>Ga0207900_100219_pt1 | contig 14081 bp, 1 predicted proteins | sample LinPmetageLP39_FD_184052 | JGI IMG/M metagenome (GOLD analysis project Ga0207900, IMG submission 184052) | Marine viral communities from the Pacific Ocean - LP-39 (SPAdes) | ecosystem: Environmental > Aquatic > Marine > Oceanic | place: Pacific Ocean | collected 2010-06-14
ATGTTCAATAAAACCGCCGAAATTGCCCAGCAGTACCTGAAAAAAGGCTCCAAAGTCTATATTGAAGGGCGCCTGCAAACTCGTAAGTGGCAGGATCAAAACGGCCAGGATCGCTATTCGACAGAGATTGTCGCCAACGATATGCAAATGCTTGATGGTCGCAGTGGTGACTTCCAAGGTGGAGGCGCCGGGCAAAACAGCTATCCCCAGAACGCTCCTCAGAATGCGCCCCAAAACGCGCTGGCCCCCAATAACCAAGGCGGCGGTTATCCGCAGCAGGGCGGTGCTCCTCAGGGCGGAAACTACCCAGACGGGCAGAGCCCACAGCAGCCTCGCCCCGCACAGCCAGCGCCGCAGCAGGGCAACCAAGCACCGTCGCCCAATCAGCAGAACAGCAGCTACGGTGCGCCTGACCCGGGTAATTTCGACGACTTCGACGATGAGATACCGTTCTAGCGCAACCACCTGCTTAAATGGTTAATTTAGAAAACAATATAGCCCGCTAAAAAGCGGGCTATATTACGCTACAGGCCTAGCAACGGCGGTTAAAACAGCTGTTCACTCAATGAGGTATCTTGGATCCCCGTCACTCCTAGGGCATCCTCCCCGGCATCCATATTAAGCGCAGAAGGTTGATCCTGCGCTTGCTCGATGGTGAGGGATTGAAGATCCATCGATCCGCCATTGAAGGTTAGCCTTACTACCTGCTCTCCTTCCTGCAAGTCGAGTGTCACTCCAGACCCTTCGATATAGTTCCCCCAGTTACCGCTATTGGGCACGTTAGTGGAAGACTCCTCGTAGAACACGCCATCTTTCTCAGCAGCGACCGTTATACTGCGGCCATCAGAGGGCGAAGCGGTGATAAACGAGAACGTATGCGCGCCAGCTTCGGCGACATCGACGGTGTATTCCACCCATTCGTCCTCGTCTATCCAGCCAATGGCCTCGCCGTCACCGACGATATCTACGCCGCCCTCACGGAAGTCGCTACCGATCTGGAAGTCATCGGCATCGTTGTAAGCAACATCCTGGCCGCCAGTGTCGAAGAGTGCTGCGTCCAGGGTGAGGCCGTCTGCACCGATTTCCCAAGGGGCACCGTCGTCGTTGAAGGCTTGCTGCCCCGTTTCGCGATCAAGCATCAATGACTGAATGTCCATGCCACCGCCCTCAAAGGCGAGGCGCAGCACTTGTTCACCGGCCTGCAGGTCGAGCTCCAGCGTGTCGGTTGCTACGAAATTGTTCCACGAGCCGCTATTGGGCACCGCCAGCGGTGAGGACGTGGAGTAGACCGATCCGGCCTGTTCGACCGAAGCGGTAATGCTGCGCCCATCCTCGGGTGTTGAGGTCATGAAGGACAGATTGTAAGTGCCTGCCTGGTTAACGTTGATGGTATATTCCACCCACTCCCCGTTATCCACCCAGCCGATCGCTTCACCATCACCGACAATATCAACACCGCCTTCACGGAAGCTGCTACCTATCTGCTCGGCATCAGCATCATTGTAAGCAACGCCTTGGCCACCAGTGTCGAAGAGTGCCGCGTCCAGCGTGAGTCCATCAGCACCGACCTCCCAGGGAGTCCCGGCGTCGTTGAAGGCTTGCTGTCCCGTTTCGCGATCAAGCGTCAGCGATTGAATATCCATGCCGCCGCCATTAAAGGTCAGGCGCAGCACTTGCTCACCGGCCTGTAAGTCGAGATCCAAGGCATTGGTTGGCACGAAACTGTTCCACGAGCCGCTATTAGGCACTGCCAGCGGTGACGAGGTGGTGTAGACCGACCCTCCCTGTTCTGCCGAGGCGGTAATGCTGCGCCCATCTTCCGGCGTTGAGGTCATGAAGGAGAGGCGGTAGGTGCCGGCCTGATTAACGTTGATGGAGTACTCCACCCACTCGTCGTTATCGACCCAGCCAATGGCCTCGCCGTCACCGACGATATCCACACCGCCTTCACGGAAGCTGCTGCCCAGCTGCTCGGCATCAGCATCGCTCCAGGAGATACCTTCGCCCCCCACGTCGAAGAGGGCAGCATCCAAGGTCAAGTTATTGCCCACAGCCCAAGGGGTTTCCGTGTCATTGAACGGTGTTTGCTCATCGTCAACGGGCGCTGTTGCCACATTCAGCGTAAAGCCGGTATCGATACTCGCGCTGCCATCCGAGGCGGTCACGATAATATCGAAGCTGCCCGCCGCAGAAGGCGTACCAGTGATTACCCCCGCCGCTGATATGGAGAGCCCCGCCGGTAGGCCGCTAGCGGTATAGCTCAATGCATCGCCGTCGGCATCGTCAAAAGCGTCCGTGGGGATGGTGAAGTTAAACGGCTCATCTTCAGTCGCTGCAAGGTCTTCCAGCCCAGAGCCCACCACCGGCGGAGTATTCGTTTCTACCGGCGCCAGACTAAAGGATGCCAAGTCTTGTGAGCCGCCGTTGAAGGTCAAGCGCAGCACCTGTTCACCGGCCTCAAGCGCGACCTGCACGCTGTCGGTAGAGGCAAAGGTCGTCCAGCTTCCGCTGTAGTCCACGCTGACTGGGTTGGCAGTGGTATACGGGCTAGCCCCCTGGGCAAAGGATGCGGTAATGGAGCGCGCTGCACCGCTAGCATCGCCAAGCGCCGAGAGGAACGAGAGCTCGTAAGTGCCTGCCTCAGCAACATTGATCGTGTACTCGACCCATTCATTATTTTCGATCCAGCCGATGGCCGAGCCGTCACCCACAATATCCACGCCGTCGCCGCGGAAATTGCTACCCTCTTGGTTTTCGCTGCTGTCGTTATAGGCAACATCCTGGCCGCCGGTGTCGTAGTTGGCGGCATCCAGCACGAGGCCTTCGTCTTCCACCAGCCAGGGCGTTTGGTTGGTGTTGAAGGGCTGTTGTTGCTCTTCCTCTCCCAGGTCAATCGCCTCAAAGCTGAACGACTGCAGATCGAGCTGGCCACCGTTAAAGGTTAGCCGCAACACTTGCTCGCCAGCGTCTAGGTCGAACTCCAGTGGGCCGACCGTCTGGAAGCTGGTGAAACTGCCGGTATTGGGCAGGTTGACCGAGGCGCTGTTCTGGAAGCTGCCATCCTGCTCAAAAGCGGCGGTAATGGATTTTCCACTCGATGTTGCCGAGGTGAGGAAGCTCAGTGCATAGGTGCCCGCTGTTTCAACGTTGAGTGTGTACTCGACCCACTCGCCATCGGCGATATAACCCAGAGCCTCGGTGCCGTTGGAGATATCCACCGCTTCATCGGAGCGGAACGCTGCGCCCTGGTGGGCGGTGGTGGTGTCGTTGTACGCCACGCCCTGACCGCCGTTATCGAACAGCTTGCCTTCCAGCGTCAATCCATCGGCGCCAAGCACCCACGGCGTTTCGCTAGCGTTGTAAGCGGTTTGTTCTACAGGTGCCTGGTCATCCAGGAAGTTCGGTATGCCGTCACCGTCGCTATCGTCATAGAGATCGACCCGGCCGTTGCCATCGGCATCTTCCACCCCGGTGGGGTCATAGGTCTGAACGTTCTCGACCAGGAAGATATTGTCGTTATAGTCGTAGTTCACCCCCGCATAGTCCTGAATCACGATATAGGTATTGGGAATGACGTTGCCTGCTGCGTCTTTCGCTACGTAGACGCGAATCAGATGGCCGTCGTTTTCATCCCAATTGAGGTTGGTGCCCGGCGTGCCAATGGCATCAATGGTGTCCTCGTAGAGGTTGGCGTCAGGGTCGGACCAGGAAATGTAGCCCTGGCGTCCGCTGATTTCCGCGAAGAAGCCGAAGGGAGCGTCACGATCCAGTGTGGTGGTGGTCAGCAGGTCGCCGTTATTAAGCGTGCGTGGCAGCAGCGTCTGCCCATCCTGCTCGTCGTGAGCGAGTATCTCGTCACGGTCACGGCTATCCACATCGTGGATAAACAACCGTGCCACGTCGCCCTGGGTGTGATACGCCGCCAATTGGGTAATCTTGATCGGTGACTCGCCATCGGCACGCTGGAAGAAGGGCGATAGAACCTCATCACCATTCGCTTCCACTAGCCCGCCCTGGTTCATCTGCCCCTCGGCCACATTGGTCGAGAAGCCGAAGGCGTCAATGATCTCCTGTACCAACGGCTCCTGGCCATTCTCCGATTGGCCCTGGGCAATCCCTGCCAGTTGGATCGTTTTGACACTTTCATCACCATCGTTTGAGTTGATGATCAACGAGGACTCATACAACGTGCCATCGTTGAAATCCTCAGCGATGAAGCGAACGGTGACATCCAGTGTGCCGCCTGCGGGGATGATGAGATTTTCGGTGGCGCCTACGATTTCAAACAGGCTCGGGTCTTCAATCGCTAGGCTGCTGATCTCCAGATCGGCGAAGCCGTCGTTGGTGATAGTAAAGGTCGATTCGTCGTGGAACTCCTGGTTGGCGTTAGCCGGGTTCTCGATCCGGCTCATTACAAGCCGGTCATCCGAGGGGACCCCATCCAGGTTGGTAATCGAGATTTCTCCGCCCGACACCGGCTCGATGCCTTCAATAACAAACATGTTGTCGTTGTAGTCGTAGTTGATGCCGGTGTAATCCATCACGCCCAGGTAGGTGTTGGGGATCACGCTGCCATTGGCATCCAGCGCCTGGAATACTCGCACGGTGTAGCCGCGCTCAATATCCTCCGCACCTGGCGGCACCGTACCGCCACCGGTGGGGTTGAGCGACGGGTCGGTTGAGAGATTGGCAACCTCGATACCAAAGATATCGTTGCCGATCCAGCCGTCGGGGATTTGGTCGCGAGTGAACGTCGCCGTCGCGAATTGACCGTTAGCCTTGATCGGCAGTAGCGACTGATTGTTATCGCCCGCGTGGTCGGAAAGGATAATATCCTGGTTGCTATTGCCGGGGTTATGAATCCCTAGCGTTGCACCGCCATTGCCGTGGTAGGCCGCCAGCTGGGTAATGGTGGCCGACTCGAAGCCATCGGCTATCTTCCAATAGCGCGACATCACCTCGTCATCATTGACCGGCCGGTATAGATCGAAGTCGTTGAGCACCGAGTTTTCGCCACCGCCAGCGGTGGTCAGTCCCTCGATGACGTTGCCGAAACCGAACACTTCCCAAACTTCGTTGACGTTAGGTTCCCAGCCGCCTTCGTCGCGCGCCTGCCAGAAGCCTGCCAGGTGCACCTCGGCCACGGGGGTGTCCGCGTCGTTGGTGACCAGGCGCAGCTTGCCCTCAAATACGCCGTCGCCAGCATCGTTAGTGGGTGGCGTATAGGCAGCACGGTCAAAAAGCACCTGCACATCAATCGATTCGCCAGCTGCCAGGGTCAATCCATCAAAGACATCGGGGTCGAAGAGGCTGAACGGCCCATCAAGGTCGGCGTCAACAAAGGTCAGTGCATTGGTGCCGGTATTACTGATAGTGACCGTGGCGTCCTCTTTATAGTCGCGGTTCGGGTTGGAGGCGCTATCGTTTTCCAGGTAGCTAAAGTGCAGGCGATCCGAGTAGTACGCCGCATCGTTACTCTGGATGCCGATATCCGCATCGGGGTCGCCAGGGGCCGGTGAGATATCGAGATAGTCGATCTCATCAACGCCATCCGCGGTCGAAACAACGCGCAGATTGTAAGTAATCCCCGCCTGCAGCTCTATGTAGGAAGACTGCTCGCCTGCCTCACCTACGCCTGGGAAACTCATTTCATCTACTGACTGCCCGTTGAGCAGCAGTGACAACGCGCCACCGTCCGGCGCGCCCGCATTGGCCGCCAAATCAAGCTTATAGGCGCCATCTTCATTTACTGTGAAGTAGAAGTCGGCGGTACGGTCATTGACAGCCCGGGCGCTATCACCGCTTTCAAGCTCGATACGACCACTGCCATCAATGTCGGCGTAGGTGGGCTCGAAGGTATCCAGCGGCGTGTCCGCAATGCGCAGCAAGTCAACGTTGGGGCCATTGGCACCCGGTGCGGTGACGGTAATGGTATTGCTGCCTGCACCGAGCGTTAACTCGGTTGATTGGAAGAACCAGTTGTCCTCAGCTTCGTTACTCTGACCAGGGAAGTTGTACGTGCCAATGTCGACTCCGTTGACGGTGACTACCATTGGGCGGTCGGCCTTGGAGGCCGCTAGAGCATAGCGGAAGCCAACGTCGTAGGTACCCGCTTCACCCACCTCGACGGACCAGGTAATACTCTGGTCGCTGGTGCCGTTGAAATCGACGAACCCTTCGCCTGAAGCGTTGCGATCATCCGCGCTGTTGGTGACGACTACCGGACCATCAAGCTGGGCGTTTTCTGCTTCGTACTCGGTGTAGCCAGGCGTGGTGTCTTCGGGCGCCTGCAGAATTTCCAACTGGTCGATATTGGGTCCCGTGTTATTGACGGCCTGGAAGCGTACCGTATTGAGCCCTGATACCAGCGCTGCAGGGATATCCAGTGTCAGCCACTCGTTCCAGGCGTCGTCGCCGGTAACGCTCGTCGGCGGGCTAAAGTCAAAGGTACCCACGCTGACATTATTGACGAACACTTCCAGCGGGCGATCCACGGTGTCACCGTTGCCGTAACGCACTCGCAGCACTGATTCACCCGCCTCAGCGCCCGAGAGCTCGAAGCTGAAGGTGATGAAGTCGTTGTTGGTATTGCCGAAATCGGCATAGCCACCGAGTACGCCGTCGTTATCATTGTTATTACCGTCCAAGCCGAAGGCGCCAGGTCTTACACCTGTGGGCTGGTTGGGTTCCGGGTTAGTGGTAGTGCGTATCTCTATTTCCGCACCACTGCCTTCGGCCGCCGATACGCTAGTGCCATCGTTAGGTGTATTGTCTTCCGCTTGAATAGCGAATAGCGATACTAACTCTTCACCGGGTTCCTCAGGCTCTTCAGGATCGACAATCACGCCACCCGGCGCCGGGTCTAGGCGGATGATCTGGCTCTGGCCGTTATTGCGGTTTAACGTCAGCAGGTAGAGCTGGCCGGTAGCCGGGTTTTCGATAATGTCTAGCGGGTCGATGTAGGTGATGACGTTGCCGTTAACATCGCGGAGCACTTCGTCCCCAGTGATGTTGCCCGCTGCGTCGAAAGTAATGGAACGTATATCGTCACCACCAGAATATTCGGTGAACAGCACGCTGCCTTGCAGGTTGCCGCCAAACACGCTGCTGGTGTACTCGGTCGCGCCGTTGGGTGAGCGGTTTTCACCCAGAGAGTAGACACCTTCAAAGTCGTAGTCAGGGTCGGGCTGCTGGCCAACGGGATAGTTACCCACTTGGTTAGTGTCGTTGCCCGAAGTGGGGTTGCCGCCGTTGAGAATAAAGTGATCATGCAGCGGGTTAGGATGGCCGTAATAGCCGCCCTCGCTGACGGTAAACAGGTAATCATCCTGCTTTTCGACGTTACCCTGGTACTCGCTCTGCGGCGTGGAGGGGTCGTTCGGCACATTGCCGCCCGCCGCCGAGCCGTTAGTGGGTACGTAGAGGTTGCCGTTGGAGTGCCAGACCAGATCGTAGGCGTTGCGCACGCCGGTGGCGAAGACCTTGACCACGGCATCGTCGGCAAACGGGTCATAGTAGTTCTCAATAATGTTGCCGCTTGCGTCTTGTACCGTAGCGGTGCCGTTTTCGGCAAAGACCAGAAACTGATCATTGCCCATGGGAATAGGATCGTTTTTCAGATCGCCATCGTTATCCTCAAAGCGGCGGTTCAGGCCATTGTCGGGCAGTGGCTCGGTGCTGACGTCGAAGCCACCCTCAGGCGCGTCACGGGTGGGGTCGATTTCCAGCACCGTGGCGTTGAGTAAGCGCTCAGGCCGCATGCCCCAGGCGCTGTCCACTTCGCCCATTGCTGAGTTCGAGCCCTGCACCAGGTAGAGCAGGTGGCTAGGAACGTCGGGGTTGGTGTCGGCGTTGTACTCGGGGTTCGCGCGGAATTCGAGGCTATTGGTAACGTGGTCGCCGTTAGAACGCGGCAGCCCGGTGACGTAGGCCTCAGCAGTGGCGCTGAAGGCGTCTCCTTCATCCAAGGTGATTTTGGTAATTCGCCCGCTGAAGTCGGGCACGCCGTCGTCACGCCCTGAGAGCGGGATGGGGTAGTTGTCGGTGACCCATAGTACGTTAGGGTCGGTGGGGTCGAAGGTCAGGCCGATAATGCCCCGTGTCCCCGCCGAATCGCCTGCAAAGTAGTCAAGCGACAAGACTTGCTCGTTGGAGAGCGCCCCGGTTTGGGGGTTGACGTCATAGCGCTTGATCTCGCCCAGCATGTTCGAGACGTACATCTTGCTGCCATCCGGCGAGAGCTCCAGCGAGGTAAGCTGATAAGCGTTGTCCGCCGCGCCGTTGAGTTCGACGATATCGTTGAAGGCCACTTCTCTGGGCACGATTTCCGAGGCTTCACCGGTAACGAAGGTGTTGGTGAATTTTTGAAATTCCCGGGTGGGCGCATCTGGATTGTCGTTGGCACCGCGGTCCTGGAAACCTTCAATGACCAAGGTATAGCTGGTGAACTCTTTGAGTATCTGGTTAGGCGAAATAGTCAGCGAGTCGAAGCCGCCAGTGGTATTGACGTTGAGTGATACTTCTTCGCCAGTGACGGTCTCAAATAGCCGCACTGACCCATCACCCAGGCTTTCGAGCAGGGCGCCGCCGCGGCCATCGACCACCGAGATACCCACGAAAATATCTGAATCAGGATCGACGCCGGTGGGGGGCGTGCCGTCCTCGGCGTCTAACTCGACCCGAATCTCGTTCTCGCCGACCCCGGCGATGGCGCGCGGGTCGGTGAAGAAGGCGTAATCTTCCGGCGCCTCACGCCCATCCTCCGCTGTCAGGTCGGGAAGCGACTGGATCTCGATATATTGGATCTCGGTATTCTCACCCAGACCAATTGAATCCAGGGTCAGGCGACCGTCAGTGACTTGCACCACTCGGGTGACCAGATCGGAGCGGAAGCCTTCGGTGTCGTTGCTGGGGTTGCTGTCCGCGGGGAAATCATCTGGTCTTAGCGGTGTGAAGGGCGTATTGAACTGCTCACCCTCTGCGTTGATTAGGTTGACGCTGTCGTAGGGGCCTGAGGTATCGCCGATAGCGATGGTGACCTCGTAGTAGCCGTCTGCCAGCTCCATTTCCCAGCCGGCACGCACATAGCCTTCTGTCGGCTGATCGAAGTGAGCATAGGTGCCCTGGCGGGGATCAAGCCCGGCAATCTCGTCGGTGCGGTCATTGATGGCGACACTGGAGAGGGTATTGATCGCCATCGGGTCGGTGCCGTTTTCGGTGCCATCGGCAATGGAGGCCTCGGTGACCCAACCGTATTGGTAGACTTGGCCATCAATCTCGACGGACTGCTCGCCAAACGCTAGGCCGGTATCGGCAATATAGCCTTCGGGGGTGGCGAAACCATCGGGTTCGAAATTGATCTTGACGACAAAGCGCTCACCCGGCTCAACCACGGGAGGCTCTTGAGTACCCTCTTGGCTGACGCTCAGGCTATCAATGTTCGGGCCAGCATTGCCGACGTTTTCCAGCCGGATGGTGTTGTTGCCTGCCTCTAGTTCTAACTCAATGGTAGCCTCTTGCCAGTTCAGCCAGCCATCGTTACCTGCGCCTGTAGTAGGGAAGGCCAGAGCCCCTTGTGCTTCGCCGCCGACTAGGATGTTCATGGGACGGTCGGCACCGCCACCATCGCCGTTGGTGTAACGAACGTTCAGGGCATAAGTGCCTGCTGCCTCAACTGCTACCTCAAAAAAGGCGGCGTCAGCTGATTCGTTACCCATATCGAGATAACCGCTGCCGGTATAGCCATCCCATAGCCCATCGGGGCCAGCCGCCTCGTTGGTTTCGGGGTTGCTGGCGTCGCGCACCACCGTGTCGGGGGTGGGCTCGTCATCATCGATAGTGAGGGCTTCGCCCTGGATTTCGAACAAGAAGGGCTCGCTGGGTGTTTCACCGTTGCCATCGTCAAGGTTGAACACGACCTGATCGATATTAGGTCCGTTGGCTACACCACCATTAGCTGCCGTTGGGATGGCCAATGAGAAAGTGTTGGCACCTTCTTCAAGCGTCACCTGAACGTCGAGCTCAAGCCACTGATCCCAGGGGTCGTTGACTCCATCGTCAGGTGCATTGGCAAAACCAACCTGAGGCTGCGCATTGCCGTTGACAGCTAGGTCAAGGGGGCGAGGTGCGTTGCCGCCGTTGGCATAACGGATAGTGGCGGTGTAGGTGCCAGCCGTGGGGGCATCGACGTTGAAAGTGATCTGGTCGCCGGGGTCGGTGCCAAAGTCCAGGTACGCATTGCCAGCGGCGCCTTCCCGGAAGTTTCCAAAGTCGTCGGGGTTGTTTGCGTCCACCACGCGCGTGACGGCGCCTTGGGCAGTGCCACCGACATCAGTAACGACAGCCTCCTCCCCTTGCAGCGTGATGGGTTCGACGACGACATTGCCGTCGTCATCGTCGCTGTCGTCTACAGGGATGGGCCCGCTGCCAGCCTCGGTGACCTCAATCCGGTCGATATTAGGGCCGGTGGTAGCGCCTGGCGGAATAGCCAGCGAGAGCGTGTTACTTCCTGCTTCCAGGTTGACGGTAACTGTTTCGAACAGCCAGTGATCGAAGCCCTCTTCAATGCCGCCGCCATCCGGGTCGGTGCTGACAAACGGCAGCGCGTTGGTAGCGCCGTCATTAACACTGAGGTCGAGAGGGCGTGCGGAATTGCTGGCATAGCGAATATTGAGGTCGTAGCTGCCCGCTTCTGGCACCGAGATAGCAAAGCTGATGGCATCGCCAGCAGTATCGCCAAAATCAAGGTAACCCTCACCGGTGAAGCCTGGGCGCAACCCTGTTGGCAGGTCCGGGTTGCTTTCGACATTATCCGGGTCGCGGATAGTGGTCACAGTAGCGTTTGATCCATCATCAAGCAGGGTCAACACACCCTCCTCAGCCTGTACCACAAAGGGCGTAAAGGGAGTGCCGTCTGGGTCGTCAATATTGCCAACGGCGATGACAAACGTTTCACTAATACTTGCGCCAGCCGGATCAGTGGCGGTGACGTCGACGCTAATGGAAGGGGTGGTTTCAAAATCAAGACTGCTGCCGCTTTTCAGGCGCAACACGCCGCTGGCATCCACTTCAAAGCGCTCATCGCTGACGCTAAAGCTATGGGTGTCGTCGTTCTGATCTTCCACAAGGAGCTGACCCACAACGGCACCGTCCTGGTTTTCCAGCACGCTGTTGTTATCCAGCAGCAGGGCGGAGGGAGCTGAGGGTTCTGCTGCCACCAATGCCATCTCGATCTTATCGATATTGGGGCCGTTGGCGCGCCCACCTAGTCTGAGCAGGTTTTCACCAGCTGCTAGGGTGAATTCGAGCGTTTCGGTGATCCAGCCTTCCCACGCTGACGCTTCTGGCTCTCCGGCATTATTGGTGGCAACCTCAACATCACTGGGCAGGTCATCAAGGTCGTCGGGCATATAAAGCGCAGAGGAGGACGCCGAGAACGCAAAGGTCCCCATGCTGGTCACATCACTGCCTTCTACCAGCGATAGGTCGAGCGGTCGATCCGTGGAGCCAGCATAGGTGACGGTCATGGAGTAGGTGCCCGCGGTTGGGGCTTGGTAGACAAACTCACCATAAGCCTGCGCATTGCCAAACGCCCAGTCCAGGTAACTGGCACCCTCAGCCCCTACGCGGAAGGTATCGTCAAGCGCTACAATATTGTCGCTGGTAATCGGGCGGTTGGTATCGCCACCATCAGTGGTGAGGTCGGGTGTCGGCGACAGGACTAGGTCCTCGCCCTGAATCACCTGGCTGCCGGGTGCAGGCTTACGGATCTCGAGATAGTCCACATTGGGGCCGCTGACGCCATTCGATGTAAAGCTGATGCTGTTTTGTCCTTCCTGAAGCGGCACGATAAGGGTGCGTTCAGCGAAGGTCGTGAAGTCGCTCGTATTATTATTGCCTTCCGGGCTGGTGCTGCGTAGGTCGAACATACGATCAACGAGCTGATCATTCACCTCCAGGCGTAGTGGGCGGTTACGCTCGCTGGCGATGTCGTCGTTATTACGGCTCAGCGCATAGCTGACCGCCAATTCATAGTCGCCCGCTTCAGGAGCATCGACATTGAAAGTGAGGGTTTCACCACTGGGGGCTACAAAATCAGCGTAGGCATTACCATCAGCATTTTCAGCATTGGGCTCGCCGACGACAGAGGTGGTCACACCGCCAGTCATCACCGCAAAGTTGCCATCCCCATCCGTATTGGCAGTATCTTCTGCCTGAATACGGATAGGGGTGAAAACGGGTAGGGCAGGGGCGCTATCATTAACTTCAAATGCTACTTTTTCGCTTCCTCCTTCAATCAGGCTGCCTTCACTATCTAGCGCACTGACCTGCAGCTGAACATCGCCGTTTGTAAAGTTAGGGAGTTCATTAAAAATAAAAGGGGGGGAGGTGGATGTTAATGTTAGAGACTCACCTTCACCATAAAAAATGGTTAATTCGATTGAGTCAGTAAGGTATAACGGAGCAAGGGTGTCATTAATGATTGGAATAATGCGGATAGCGCTGTTTTCTATTTCATCCGCCGTAATTGTTTGTGCGTTGTTTAAGCCACGCTGGACTTCACCGCTCGCTGTGTTGACCCAAGAAATAGAGAACATAGGACACCCCTGTGATGTATGAGCTAATTCAAGCCACGCCTGAAGAATTAGATTTTATTGAAGTTAAGAAGGTGCCGAGCATCTGATCCCCATGAGCTAACCTTGCCCACAACCGCCCAATGCCCGTTACAATTGATTACCTTAGTTAACATATGGCGACAGACAAGGGTTAAATTTTTAATACTATTGAATTGCTTTTATTCGATTTTGAGGTTTGTGTTTAAAAAATAGGTAGTTATGTTGAAATAAGGAATATATGTGATGGAAAGATATTATCTGTGATTAAAAAAATAATTATCTAGGAGTGATTTTTTGATGTTGTAGAATGGGTTTATGATGGTTTTTTGTAATCTCCTTACCCTCTTTTTAAGCATTTTATTCGTTAGCGTTGTTGTAGATTTTCAAAAGTTTTATGTTTGTATTGTTTGTTTGCTAGAAGGATTATGAGGCGCCTTTAAATCAAGGTGTCACTGCTTTGTTATTTATGATTAGCTTTGCAGGCTGTTTTTAGTGTGTTGATAGCGTGCGAATTAGTAGAAGCAGCCAGGGCGGAGGCTTCCTACAGGGGGCGAGAACCAGTAAAGTGTACCGCTCCCGCCGTTGAGTGGCTGCCAGTTAGTCGTGTGCGAACCTACTGGCTCAGAATGCCTGATGTAGATGTGCGGAAACGGTTGTACGGAAATAGATGTGCGTAAATTGTGCAGAGGAAGGTCGTGAAACTTTTGATATTGGATGCCGGACACTGCTTAAGCTTGGCACTGGCCCGGGAAGCAAGCCGTCGCGCCGATACAGAATTAGTCATTGAGCAAGGGACAACTATCACGCCGTCGCGCCTTGAAGCGATTGCGCCTGACGCAGTGATTATTCCACCGTTGGCACATCCCTTAAATATGGCGCCAGCGGATGTCACTGCTCATGCGGATGCAGTCGATATCTGCTTAGATGCTTGCCTATCTCAAAATGTAGCGTTGGTATGGTGTGTGTCTGATCAGCTCTACGAGGATGGCTTGGAAGTCCCTATTGATGAGCATGTAGTGCCTGCACCACGAGACGACAGCCTGCGCCGTCTGGTACAAACCGGAGACCGTATACGGGTGGAGTATCAGCGGCATCTGATTGTGCGTCTAGGCCCGCTGTTTGCTTTGGAAGGCAGTCATGCGTGGCTCAATGACATCATCGGTAACTTAGTGCTCGGGAAGCCAGTGCGGGCAGCAGAAGACGTGATCTTTTGCCCGACGTCGGCGGATGCCGTCGCCATGGCACTGATTGGTATGTTACAGCAGCAGGCCAGCGGGGCGGGTGCGTGGGGCGCCTACCATCTCGCTGGCACCGAGCCGGTCAGCGCTTTTACCTTTACCTCCATGGTGCGGACCCAGCTGTTAACCTATCTTGAAGGCCGCGGTGAGCAGATTACTCTCGGTGAGGTGCAGCCGCTTAAACACCATCATGATGCCAAGCTTCGGCGCGTCTTAAATTGTCGCCGTG
>Ga0207900_100220_pt1 | contig 13973 bp, 13 predicted proteins | sample LinPmetageLP39_FD_184052 | JGI IMG/M metagenome (GOLD analysis project Ga0207900, IMG submission 184052) | Marine viral communities from the Pacific Ocean - LP-39 (SPAdes) | ecosystem: Environmental > Aquatic > Marine > Oceanic | place: Pacific Ocean | collected 2010-06-14
ACATGAGTAATTAGGTAAGACTAAGGTCTAGTGGCATCCTGTGCTTGGTATACCTAAGGTATGTGGTATACCAGAAAACATAGAAGGCTACAGGATATCGTCATGGCTACCGTGCGCTCCGTAAGTGAGCAGGTCTACGAAGAGATGGTTAGAAGAATTATCGATGGGTCACTACCGCCGAACGAGCTACTCAGCGACCGGGCTTTAGCCGATCAGTTTGAGGTAAGCCGAACTCCAATCAGGGAAGCTTTCCATCAATTAGAATCCGTAGGGCTAATCAAGCGGCGTTCCCGCATTGGTTGGGTCGTCACTGACTTCAATCGACGAGATGTCGTGGAACTTATCGAACTCAGGGCCATTCTGGAAACGGCAGGCGTACGATGTTTGATAAATGGGATTGATGAGGAACGGGGGCGTGTAGGCGCGCTGTTCGATGGCTTTGAATTGCCCTTCGATGCTGAAACGACAGCGGAGTATTTGCGACGCGACCACGATTTCCATAGCACCATCATCAATGCTACGCGTAACAGCCGAATCATTGAAGTTTATCGGCGTGTCAACCTACAGATTGATCGCGTGCGTCACTTCATCTCGTACCGTGCGCAGAGTCGCGTGGAAGAGAGTCTGGAGGAGCACCGACGGATTACGCGAGCGATAGCAGCGAAGGATGTGGATTCTGCTGTCGCCGAGCTCAAAGCGCATCTGCTCAACGTTCAGTACAAGTTCGTTAATCTGCTGGATACTGTCACTGTTTCCAGTGCTTATAGAGAGAAGGAGGAGCTTGCATCCATAAATGAACGAATAAAATAAAACTCAATAACACCTGAGAAAATAGCCTAAAAAACCCAGAATTGTGAATTCTGAGTATAGAAAAATAACACTCAGATTTTCTAATCCATAAGGAGAAAAGAATGGCATCATTAATAACAAAGTCAGGGTTAGCTGGCATTCTAGCAATGTCTATCTTCGGGTCAGTCGCTCATGGCCAAGAGGCGGTGAGGCTGGCGGTTGGTGATCCGCTGGGTTCTGCTGTCGGCCTTGCTGCCCAAGACTTCGCAGAACGCGTCGACAAGGCCACGAATGGACAAGTACAGATTGAAATCTTCCCTGACGGCGTGCTCTTTGGGGGAGATCAAAATGCCGCTGTGAACATGGTGCAAAACGGATCGCTAGATGCAACGATCCTGTCGACGTCCGTGTACGCGTCCTTCAAATCTTGTATGAACGCTATTAGCCTTCCCTATCTGTTTAGTGACTATGATGAGTTTGCGGACTATCTCAAGGGTGAGCCCGGCCAGCAGCTTCTGGCGTCTCTCGGAGACATGAATACGGAAGGCTTGGCGCTCATGATCCGTACCTTTCGGCATGTGACAAACAACGAGCGGCCCATCCAAACGCCGGACGATCTCAATGGTTTGAAACTGCGTGTGCCGAACAACGAGCTGTGGGTTGAGTTTTTCGGTCCGCTTGGTGCAGATCCCATTCCGATGAATTTCACGGAAGTTTATACAGCGCTGCAACTCGGGACCATCGACGGTCAGGAGAATCCCGTGGAGGTGCCCCTCGCCAATAATTTCTACGAAGTCCAAGACTACCTCTCACTAACCGGCCATCTAGCAGACGGCTATGTTCTTGCCTTCAACCAAGACTTGTGGGGTGAATTTGATGACGACACACAGTCGGCATTACGTAACGCTGCCCAAGAAGCCGCACGCTTCAAGCTCGAAAATGATACTGCTGAAGAAGAGCGCATGGTCGACGAGTTTGAAGAGCTGGGGATGAAGGTAAATCGTTTGAGCGAGGAACAGCGAACCGCATTCCAGAAAGAGGCTCAAGAGCTTTATCCACGCTTTGAATCCTTGGTTGGCGAGCAATGTATGGATCAGACCATGGAATACATCGGACGGGGTTAGATATGGCTCAGATGAATGATATGCATAATAAGCCTACGTGTCGTGGAGCGCCAAGGATTGGCGCTTCCGTTGAAGCCAATGCTAATGAGGAGACAAAACCCTGGGAAGCTGTACTCACAGAGACAGGAGGCTGCACCGGAGTCCACAAGGGATCTTTGTGGCGCGGGGTAGAAATACTGCTGTTCTGCGGGGTGGTTGGCATGCTGATAGTGGTCACCCTGCAGGTAGTGGCACGCCTCACTCCGATGTCACTACCCTGGACTGAGGAACTCACTCGCTACCTATTTATCTGGACAACGTTCCTAGGGCTTGCCGCGGGGACACGCTCAGTAAGTCACGCACGCATTTCGCTCGTGATCGGGCGCTTGCCACGTTTATTACAGCGAGGGGCGCTACATGTGTATTTTGTTGCTAGTGGCACGTTCTTCATGGTGCTGGCCTATACGGGCTGGAGGTTGGTCATGCAGCAATTTCACAACGGAGAGACGTCGCCCGCTCTTGGCATCGGGATGTACTTGATTACCACATCGGTGGTGGTCAGCGCTCTACTCGCACTGTGGGCTCTCGTGGAGTCAGTTTATCTGGATCGCCGTACACGTAGTTATCTGGAAACTGGGGAGACCATAGGATGAGTTGGGTGCTACTCGGAAGCTTCTTTGCATTGAGCCTAGTCGGCGTGCCCTTGGCAATATCGTTGGGGCTGGCAACTACACTGACATTTTTACTGTTCGACCTGCCGTTGTCACTACTCGCTCAGCGCATGTACAGCTCGATGAACAGCTTTCTTTTGGTGGCGGTTCCACTGTTCATCCTCGCCGGTAATGTCATGGGAGGAGGGGGCATCTCAGATCGCATTTTCTTCGCCGCCAATTCAGTCGTTGGCCGTTGGCGGGGCGGCCTTGGTCAAGTAAATATCATTGCCAGCATGATTTTTGGTGGTATCTCGGGCTCTTCGGTTGCCGATGTCAGCGGGCTGGGACCCTTGGAAATCAAGGCCATGGAGGAGCGTCGTTACCCCAAGCCCTATGCCGCGGCACTGACCATGGTGACCTCAACGCTCGCCTCAGTGGTACCCCCGAGTATCCTAATGATCATCGCGGCCACTGCTGCCGGTCAGTCGGTGGGCGCCACGCTGGCGGGAGGCTTGGGCCCTGCCGTCCTGGTCGCAACGCTCTTCATGATTCTGAACTATTACCTGTCGGTACGTCGCCAGTATGGCGAGGTGCTCGCAATGGGGCTTCACGATGCTGTTCGGAACCTGCTCGTCGCCGTACCGGCACTAGGTGCGCCGGTGATCATTATGGGGGGGATTTTCGCAGGAATCATGACACCCACCGAAGCAGCCGGCATGGCAGTGCTCTATGCACTCGCGGTCGGAGCGCTTATTTACCGGCAGGTAAAATGGAGAGGGCTCCCGAGGATGATCATTGACACAGGCATCACTACCGGCACCATCCTGTTTATAGCCATGTGTGCTTCGGTGGCCACCTATGTCTTTACAGTAGATGGCCTGCCAATCAAGGTGTCAAACATTATCCTCTCACTCTCTGAGGACCCCTTCACAGTGATTCTTCTGATGGGAGTCGTGTTTGTGGTCATCGGCATGTTCATGGACATCATTGCCGCAATCCTGATTCTTACACCGGTGTTGATGCCGACGGCCCTTACAGTTGGTATCAATCCCATTCACTTCGTCGTTTTCATGGTTACGGCACTGGCCGTGGGGCTATCCACGCCGCCTGTCGGCATATGTTTGTTCGCTACTTCGCAGGTTTCAAACCTCAGTGTTGAGCGCATTGTACAGGCGGCAGTGCCATTCTACCTCGTCATGATTGTCGCACTCGGACTGCTAGCATTCTTCCCCGACATCATCCTGTTCCCGGTGCAGCTATTCATGTAATGGCTGGTCACCGAACAATCTTCTAAGCAAAAAGGAGCATAAAAAATGCACAACACTCAGCAAGATAGGGCAGCCCTAATGAGCGAGACAGCTAATATGATCTGGGCGAGTTATGTCAATGGCCGGTGGCTCCACGAGGGTGAGACGATCTCACTCGCTGACCCGGGTGACACCGGCCGTATCGCCCGGCAATACTACTTGGCATCGGCCGGAAATGTTGATGAGGCCGTTCGGGCCGCTGCGGCGGTATTTCCTGAGTGGGCGGAGACCCCCCCTGCCTCACGTGCGGCTTATGTCTACGATCTCATCGATCTGTGGCGTGGTCGCGTGGATGAAATTGCTAAAGTGGTCACGCAGGAGATGGGTAAGCCATTCGGTGAAGCTCGCTCCGAAGCCGTTCGCGCAATCGACGAGATGCGCTTCTGGGCTGGCCAGGCCCTGCGCCTTGGCGATCGTACGTTTGAGAGTGCACGACGCCACACTGAGGCTTACACCATCCGACAACCAATCGGGCCGGTGGCGGCTATTTCGCCCTGGAACTTCCCCATCCTTTCGCCGATCCGCAAGCTTATTCCAGGGTTGATCTGTGGCTGCCCCGTGGTGCTGAAGCCAGCGCTTCAGGCACCTGGAGCCTCCGTGATTCTGTTCAGGCTCCTGGAGGAAGTCGGGTTGCCAGCCGGGGTTGCGAATCTACTGATCGGCTCTGGCCGCGATGTGGGCGACCGGCTCGTCCGCGACCCTGGAATCGCAGGGATCACCTTCACGGGGTCCACCGACATTGGCATTCGGCTTGGCACACTTGCTGCAGAGCGTAATGTCCGCACACAACTCGAGATGGGTGGAAAGAATGCCGCTGTGGTGGCTGGCTACGCCGACATCGAACATGCTGCGAAGGAGATCGCTAACGCGGCCTTTGGTGTCACCGGTCAACGCTGCACGGCCATCAGTCGCGTAATCGTGCCTGAGGCAGAGCGAGCCGAACTCGAGGCGGCGCTGGTCACAAGAGTTGAGGCGCTTCGGGTGGGTTACGGCCTTGACGAAGCGATCGATATGGGACCGCTCGCCAGCAAAGAGCAGGTCGAGAAAGTCCGCCACTATGTCGGCCTAGCCGAGCGGGGAGAGGGCCGAGTCCTCACGGGTGGCCACGATATCAGCGGCGACGGCTACTACTATGCGCCGACGGTAATCACCGACGTGGCGCCTGGCTCGGCGCTGGCTACTGAGGAGGTCTTCGGTCCGCTCCTCGTCGTCATTCCTGTCGCTGATCGAGAGCAGGCCATCCAGGTGAACAACGAAGTGCGTTACGGACTGGCCTCGGCAGTATTCACTGACGACATGAATTTCGCCCACGCCTTCACACGCTCCTCCCAAGCGGGAATGGTACATGTCAACCACGGTACGAGCAGTGAGGGGCACCTTCCGTTCGGGGGGTGGAAGCAGTCTGGGCAGGGTGCATTTGGCATCGGGGACACATCTGCGGAGTTCTATACGGCGCTTAAGGCTGTATATCGGATGCATAGTAGATAATCCTTCTACAAATAACTTTGGAGTGAACCAATGAATTATCACCGTCCTTTCAGCTTCGAGATGCCTACGAAGATCGAGTTCGGCATTGGGTTGGCACGCAGGCTCGGAGAATTCGTGGAGTCGCTCGGCGGTAGCAAGTCACTTGTGATCACAGACCCAGGCCTGGTGGCGGCCGGAGTCGCCGAGCGGGTAACCAGCGCACTGTCGCAGCACGGCATTGAGCATATCGTGTTCTCGGAAGTAGAGTCTGAACCCGACGCCCGTGGCGTCGAGGCGAGCGTCGAGCTTTTCCGAGAGAGTGGATGCGACGTCATCGTGGCCGTTGGCGGGGGGAGTGCTCTCGATACAGGAAAAGCAGTTTCGGCGATGCTCACCAACCCCGGCCACATCCGCGACTATGCTGGGCTTGGGGTAGTGAAAAAGCACGGTGCGCCATTCGTGGCTATCCCCACCACCGCCGGAACTGGCAGCGAGTCGACCATTTGGTCTGTCATCTCTGAGAAAGATAAGGGCCTGAAGTACGGGGTGGGGAGCCCTCTCATAGTACCCGATGTAGCCCTCTGCGATCCCGAATTGACGGTTTCGTTGCCGCCAAGGATCACTGCGGTGACCGGTATCGACGCCTTGGCGCACGCGCTTGAATCCTACGTCAATAAGGCGACTCAGCCCGTCTCAGAGGCGCTCTCCGAGAAGGCCATCATGCTCATCGGTCGCTCCTTGCGCACAGCGGTATTTGCCGGCGACACGGTGAACGCGCGTGCCGATATGCTTCTCGCCTCGAGTCTGGCGGCGATGGCATTCAACCCCACGCGTCTTGGTCTGGCTCATGCGCTCGCGATGCCCTTGGGCTCTCAGGCAAAGATCCCGCATGCAGACGTCATCTCCATCCTGCTACCACCGGTGATGCGATTTAATGTGGTAGCGAACCAAGAAAAATTCGCACGCATCGCCGAACTCTTCGGGGAGCAGGTGAATCATCTTTCGCTTCATGATGCCGCCGAGATCGGTGTGCGTAGTGTCGAGCGCTTAATTCGTGATGTGGGTGCTCCTGAATCACTCAGCGATTATGGCGTACGTGAAGAGGATCTAGAGGGACTGGCAGAAGAGGGCCTTCAATCGGGCAATGTGCCGGTTAATCCTCGAGTTACGACGGCGAAGGATCTGGTTGCCATCATGCAGGAGTGCCTGTGATGAGCAAGTTGCACTGTGCAGAAATCCCAGGCAGTCAAGGAGGATCCTGCAGATGACGGAACTTCTCATAGCACCAGACGCACTGAAGTCGCACTGCAGCATGATCCTGCAATATCACGGTCTACCGGTGGCAGATGCCGACGTGGTGTCGACATCCCTTGTCGATGCCAACCTTCGAGGCGTGGACTCCCACGGCGTAAGCCGGATGCCGATTTATATTGAGCGTCTGCGGCGAGGGCTCGTAACGCCTAATCCGCAGATTCGCATCATCAGCGACCGGGGCGCCTCATTGCTGGTGGACGGAGATAATGGCATGGGCGCAGTGGTAACCACCAAAGCCTTGGAACTGGCTCAGGAGCGGCTTGGCCAGTACGGCTCGGTGAGTGTCGGGATCAGGAATAGCAGCCACTACGGCTCCGGAGCCTATTACGCAGAACAGGCAGCAGCGCGCGGTGCCGCGTCATTTCTCTACTCCAACGCGCCTTCGACCATGGCCCCATGGGGCGGTGTCGATCCATACCTTGGCACGAACCCCTACACTTTTGGTGTCCCAGCAGGCAAGCAAGCGCCAATCATTCTTGACATGGCAACCAGCGTGGTGGCCAGAGGCAAGATTATCTTAGCGGCCGACGCTGGAAAGGAAATCCCCGAAGGGTGGGCCATCGACAGTGAAGGACGGCCCACTACTAATGCCCGAGCGGCACTCGATGGTAGTGTTCTCCCTTTCGGCGGTCCGAAAGGCTACGGCATTGCACTGATGATCGACATCATGGCTGGCGTCCTGACCGGCGCGGGTTTTGGTCCACGGATCGGCGATCTCTACAGAGATTTCGAGAAGCCCCAGAATGTCGGTGCCTTCCTACAGCTGACCGATGTGAGCACATTTCTTCCCATGGAGGAGTTTCGAGCAAGAATGTCGTGCATGATCGACGAGATCAAGTCGGCGCGTCGTGCAGCAGGCGTGGAGGAAATCTTCCTCCCCGGCGAGATTGAACGACGCAAAGCCGAACAGCGGCGCGAACGTGGTATCCCTCTGCCCGAGGAAACTGTCGATAATTTGAACTCCTTAGGCATTCCTGCACCAGATTCCGTCTTGACCGGTAGCGTGATTAACTGAACACAGAATGGAGAATTGTTGTGAATCGATTGACCCTTTTCAATGCAGCAGTGCGCCCTGATCAGGCACTTATCGAGCGGTTCGGGCGTCTCAATACGCCGTCTATCTCCGACAATCTGGAGCGAAACCATGGCTGTGTCGGGGTCCATGCCGTAGGTGCCTGCTTAACGGCCTTAGAGATGACGACAATAGCTGGCCCAGCGCTGACTGTTCGAACCCGACCTGGGGACAATTTGGTGGTCCATAAGGCCATGGATCTTGCGCAGCCGGGGGATATCCTCGTCATCGATGCCCATGGCGAAGTCACCAATGCCATACTCGGAGAAATCATGTGCCGCTATGCCCGTTCTCGAGGTATCGCAGGGATTGTCGTCGACGGGGCTGTCCGCGATTGTGAAGCGATTGGATCGGGTATTCTACCTGTATTTGCCAGGGGCGTATCGCATCTCGGCCCTTACAAGAGCGGCCCTGGCGAAATTCACGGAACTGTCAATATCGGTGGTATGGCGGTCAACGACGGAGACATTGTCGTGGGCGACGCCGATGGTGTGGTTGTCGTGCCAGTTTGGCGAGCCGAGGAGGCGGTCCATGCCGCAGAAGCTGTGGTAGAGATGGAGCGTCAGCAAGTCTGTGACATCGATAACGGAACCCTCGATCGCATCTGGATTGACGAAGCGCTTGAGGTGAAGACTGTAGATGACGTCCAGCGGTACCGCATGGCTTAAATAAATAGATGGGAATTGTTAAGCAGTAAAGTCGTCAGCACAACTTATTTATAAGAGGGTTAACTATGTTCTTGGGCAAGCAAATTCGTATGAACCGTCTTCTCAATCCGAAATCTGGGCGCATGCTCGGCATCACGGTGGACCACCCTATCACTCGTGGCGTGTTGCCCGGCATCGAGAATATATCTCGGGTGCTCGATCAGGTCGTCGCTGGACGTCCGGAGGCAGTAACCATGCATAAGGGCATCGCTGAGAAGGTTTTTCCGCCGCATGCGGGAAAGGTCTCCATGATCTTCAAGGCAAGCGCCTACTCCACTCAGTATCACCCCTACGACGAGGCGATCGTCGCGGAGGTGGATGAGGCTGTACGCTTCGGTGCCGATGCCATCTCGGTAGGGATGATCGTGGGTGGGCCCGAGCAGACCGCGCAACTTACCAACCTCGGACGTATCTCTCGGGAGGCTGCGCTGGCCGGTATGCCACTGGTAGCTCACATTTACCCGAAGGGTTCCAAGATCAGTACACCTGCGGAGTCCGATGCAGTTGCTTATGCCGTTCGCGCAGGAGCAGAGCTAGGCGTCGATCTTATTAAGACGGTGTGGACGGGCTCCGGAGATAGTTTCCTTAAAGTGGTAGAGTCCTGCCCATCTCGAGTGGCACTCGCCGGCGGTGAGATGGGAGATAATCTCGAAGACTACCTGAAGATGACTCGAGAAGCGCTGGACGTAGGCTTAGCAGGAGTTACTTACGGACGATTTGTGTGGCAACACGAGCATCCAGCAGCAGTGATTCGCTCCATCTCAGCATTGATGCACGATGACGCCAGTGTTGAACAGGCACTAGGCATTTTCGATGAAACAGTTGCCCGTGGGCAGGAGGAGGTAGGCTAATGCACGCTGCAATATTCCATGCTCCGAATGATATCCGCTTTGCCGAAGTCGAGACCCCAAAAGCTGACGATGGAGAATTACTACTACGTGTGCGCGCGGCCACCATTTGTGGGACGGATATGCGGATCTACAACGGTCGGAAAACTAAGGGCGTTCGCACGCCTTCCATCATTGGCCATGAGTTTGCGGGTGAAGTGGTGGATGTTGGGCGCGGGGTGAGTGGCTTCGCGGTCGGTGACGGAGTCTCGATGGATCCAGTAATCCCGTGCCTGAAATGTGAGTACTGCAAGCAAGGCCGGGAGAACGTCTGTGCCAACCGTACCGCAATGGGCTATGAGTTCGATGGTGCCTTCGCTGAATTCATCCGTATCCCGGCTACCGGCATAGCCTCAGGCAATGTCTACAAGCTGCACCCTGACACCTCCTGGGAACAGGCAGCATTAGCTGAACCCTTGGCCTGCTGTATCAATGGCCAGGAAAATGCCGAAGTGGGAATGGGAGACAGCGTTGTGGTGCTCGGTGCCGGCCCCATCGGGTTGATGCATCTTCAGCTTGCTCGTGTGGCAGGCGCTAGACAGGTGATCGTCAGCGAGCCCAATGCCAAGCGGAGAGAGATGGCTGCTTCTCTAGGTGCTGATTTGGTCGTTGACCCTACGACGGAAGATCTCTCTGATTGCGTAAAGGCCCGGTGCGACGGGATTGGCGCAGATGTGGTCATCGTTGCCATCGGCCTACCCGCACTAGTTAATTCAGCGTTGCAACTGGTGCGCAAGAATGGCCGGGTTAACCTTTTCGCTGGCTTTACGGCGGGGGATACGGCCGTGGTGGATCCTAATCTCATTCATTACAACGAAATTAAGGTTAGCGGAGCCAGTGCCCTGACACGACGCCAGTACGAGAAGTCGCTGCGTCTGATTGAAGCAGGAGTGATCGCCGCCGGTGATCTCATTACCCACCGCCTGGCACTTGCAGATATCAATGAAGCAATGCAAATCGCGGGAAGTGGTGAAGGCGTTAAGGTGTTGGTTGTACATGAGTAAGGTGTTGCTCGGTATTGATGCGGGGACTAGCGCCGTCAAGGTCTGCGCCTTTACGCCCGAAGGAAAGTTACGTGCCAAGGCGCAGCGTGCTGTGTCGTTGGTCACGAACCAACCTCGCTGGGTTGAGCTCGATCTGGAGCGGTACTGGCAGCTGGTCATCGAGGCAGTGAAAGAGGTGGCGAACCAGGTCGCTGAAGTTGCTGGTATAGGCTTTGCAACCACCTGTCCGACCTTGGTGCTGCTTGATAAGGCGCTGAACCCTGTGCGCCTAGGCGTGAGCTACTTGGACAACCGTGCATGTGACACATTGCAAGGCCTCGCCGAGCGCCTCGGAGGTGAAGATGCTGCCTTTAGGGCCACTGGTAACCGAATGAGCTCCTCCACCTTTTCTGCGGCGACTCTGAACTGGGTGATGGAGCACGAACCGGAAACTTGGGCGCGAGTGCACCATGTGGGCTTCCTGAACAGCTTCCTTGCCGCTCGGCTCACTGGCGAGCTTGCGACGGATCCGACCCAGGCCTCCTACTCCGGCCTCTTCTGTGCGCGTGAGCCAGGCACAAACTGGGATGCCGAGCTCATGGAGGCGGCCGGAATCAGGGCCGAAAAAATGGTGCCGATTCGTCCACCGGAGGAGGCCGTCGGGGGCGTCAGCCCGGCTACCGCGCGACTCACAGAGTTGCGTGCAGGGACGCCGGTGGCCACGGGCGCAGCGGATACTGCGGCAGCGGCCTTCGCCCTCGGTATCAACCAGAGTCGGACCGCTTTTGAGTCTGCCGGCACCTCTGGCGTGGTGACGTTCTGTCTCGACGAACCTGAGTTCGATAAGGCCTTCCTTAACCGCCGTCACATTATTCCCGGGCTTTGGCTTGCTCATGGCGCCATGTCCACGGTGGGCGGTGCCTTCGGGTGGATACTCAAGGAAGTATGGCCGGAGCTGCACAGCATTGACAAGTTGGAGGAACTCGCCGCGGAGTCCCCGCCGGGGTCGAACGGTGTGGTTTTCCTACCCTACTTGGCGGGCGAGCGAAGCCCGCTATGGGATCCCAATGCCTCTGGAGCGTGGATCGGGTTGTGTTTGGGTAGCCGACGTGCCGACATGATACGTGCGGTGTTCGAGGGTACCGCTTACGGTTTGCTCCAAAACGTGAGGCGGGCAGAGCAGCAATGGAACTGGCGACCCCACCGCATGCTCAGTGTGGGGGGGGGGGCCAGGAGTCGGTTCTGGCTCCAGATCAAGGCGGATATCCTGGGCATCGAATTCTCTCAGTCACATACCAAGGACGCTGCGGCACTTGGTGCTGCCCTACTTGGGGGAGTTGCAGGAGGAGTTTTCAATGGCGTCGAAGATCCCAGGCTCCCCACGGCTCGCTCGGAATGTGGTGCGATATTGCCGAGCAGGGATAAGCTTTGCCTGGAAACCTATCGGCGAATGGCTACAATCTACGATGGGCTATATCCTGCACTCTCGGATTCGATGGGTTCGCTAGCTGGCTTTAAGTAGCTGGAGGTTATTAAGTGCCACTATTGATATCTTAATTCTCATTGCAATTATTGGATTGGAACACTGGCACTTGGTTTGGCGCATGTAGCGATTAAGTGGCTGGTGAGCTTATGGACAAAAATATCATCAACTCCTCCTTAGGATGACGATAAGGGTGTTAACGGATACGAATTTATGAGTACTGTAAAAATTGTATTTCTTGACCGAGATACTCTCTCTCCAGAAGTAGTGTTGCGTGATCTAAGTTTCCCTCACCAGATGGTGGTTTACAGAAGAACTGAGCCAGATCAAGTTAGTGAGAGGATATTAGATGCTGATGTTGTCATAACAAATAAGGTGCCGATCAAAGAGGCCGATATCAGTCAGGCAAGTCAGCTAAAACTGATTGCGGTGGCCGCGACGGGTTACGATTCAATTGCCTTGGAGGCTTGTAAGGAAGCGGGAGTATCCGTTTGCAATATACGAAATTATGCTATTAATTCTGTTCCGGAGCATACCTTTTCTTTAATCCTCGCGCTTCGACGTAGCCTCATGCTATATCGACAGTCGGTTCTTGACGGGCGATGGGAAGATTCTGGTCAATTTTGCTATTTCGATTATCCAATCGGTGATCTTTCAGGTGCAACGCTAGGTGTTGTGGGAGATGGTGTCCTAGGTAAGGCAGTGGCAAAGCTGGGCGAAGCCTTCGGCATGAAAGTTCTCTTTTCATCACATAAAGGTGTTTCTGGTATGGGGTCTCTCTATACTCCATTTGAAGACGTTATAAGAAGTAGTGATGTGATAACTCTTCATTGCCCCCTCACGCCAGCCACGAGAAACATGATTTCATTTCAAGAGTTTTCTAATATGGAGCGACGGCCGTTGGTTATAAATACCGCACGCGGAGGGTTGGTTGACGAAGAGGCATTGGAGTATGCGCTCGATACCAAACAGATCAGTGGCGCTGGTTTCGATGTTGTAACAAAAGAGCCGCCGGGGCAGTCACATATCATGAATAGTGTGGCCAATCGGCCGAATGTTATCGTCACTCCGCACGTTGCGTGGGCGAGTCTCGAAGCGGTGCAAGGGTTAGCGGATCAACTTATTGGAAACATTGAAGAGTACTGGAAAGGATGTGCTAGGAATGTAGTTGTTTGATCCCAGCTTATTCATCGGGTAGGTGATTGGCCCTATTAGCGGTGTTGACCTTCCCTCGGCAGATTACTGTCAAGACGAAATCGCTTCGTCGCCCACCGACATAAATTTGAAATGCGATATTTTCTGAGTTTTTGATAACCACATAGCATTAAAGGTTGTGCTTTGGCTAAGGAGTATCATCGATGGGGCCTCATCGATGGGCTGAGGTATGTTGTCGGTGATGCTCGCCCGTGAGGCGAGGGTGGCCGGCCGGGGGGTGCCCGTGTAGCAGAGTGGGCCGCCAATAGCTACCGCTCGCCGACCTTTTTCTATAATCTCGTTGGGATACTGGGCCAGGAAGGTTGCCAGCTCGGCCTCTACGGGCTTGGCGATTAGATCCCAAGCTCCAGCGCAGCAACTCGTGCATCGGGTCACTATGAGCGAGACCGTTGCTCGGTGGGGCAAGAAACAATGCTGGGAAGCGAAGCATACGACTGGCACGTCCTGGCTAAAAGTGACCTAAGGCATGCCAAGCGGATGGTATTTCGGCTAATTAATGAAGACGAATTCTAGGTATCAGCAAAGTAGCGTTTTATAGAAACAGCTTAGGGTGGCGATAAGTAACTGTAATTAATAAATAAAGCTTATTGTGCGAGTGGTGGCCGTATGCATGAACTGTACTATCCTGCCACATCAACCTACTACCGCATCAATTGCAATTGCGAAAAGGCTACTCCCCTTGGTTACGTTCGTTTTTATTTGACTTGCGAGGGGCCGGCGAGCAAATGGAAGACATTCTGGGGAGTAGGGTTATCGGCTCGCAATGTAATTTCGCTGAGATCCTATACAGCATTTCAATGGTGATTCTCACTTCTCCACGCTCTATCCTTCCCATATAGCTACGATCAATGCCTGCTACTAATGCAAAGCGATCCTGAGAGAGGCCATTCGCTTGGCGCTTTTCCCTAATGTTTTTTCCGATAGCGACTGCCAGCTCTTCCATATCTGCCTCATTGGTCATGAGGCAGGACTATCGAGCGTTGCGGCCTATCA
>Ga0207900_100221_pt1 | contig 13966 bp, 12 predicted proteins | sample LinPmetageLP39_FD_184052 | JGI IMG/M metagenome (GOLD analysis project Ga0207900, IMG submission 184052) | Marine viral communities from the Pacific Ocean - LP-39 (SPAdes) | ecosystem: Environmental > Aquatic > Marine > Oceanic | place: Pacific Ocean | collected 2010-06-14
ATCGAAACCGCCAAAGCCAATGGTCTCTCGCCTTACGACTACTTACAGTATGTCTTCGCGACCCTGCCCACCCTCGACGATGATGATCTCAACACGCTGCTAACCTGGCAGTGGAAAGAGACATTACCGGTCTAAGCGACATCTGCCTAGATGTGGTTAGTGGCTCGCTTACGGAGTATGAGGCGTTCTTGCAAGGCAAGGTAGTTACCTCCAGGCGCTCCAAAAAGGCCGGTGAAGGGCTTAGCAATGCAGAAGTTGAGGCGGTTCAAGACATGACGCGTACGCGCTGAGGGACAAGAGTGGGGGTTACATGGTCACCAGAAGCGGTCGCTGATCGTGTTGCAATTTGGAAGTACCTGAAAGAGCGCAATCCGCTCCTCCTGCCTCTACCTTGTGATCTAAAGTGTTGCGTTTATTCTATGAATTCAGATTTTAAATAACCTATCGAGATGATGAGTGAGTTGATGGCGAAATATTGCTAATGACCGGTATCTATCAATGTGATGCACCCGTAACCTGCAATCGTCAACTATAAAAAAGCTAAGCCTTCTTACTTTGCAGTTCGGTTTCTTGTTGTTTAAGTAACGATAATACATTTTTTTCAGCACTATCAATATGAGATAATGCTGCTGTGCTTGCGCGCCTCTCATCACGTTGCTCTATTGCTTCAACTATATCTGTCAATTCAGAAAGAGTGTACTTGAGACGTCCAGGCCGGCCAAGTGACAAAGCTCTTAGCAAACTTATTCGATTATTTAGCATCTCAAGAATATCTCTAACTATAGAGTTCTCTTTAATACCAAAAATAATAGAGTAAAACTTTCGTTTAACATTCAACACTTCGGACCCAGAGAAGCCTTCTAGAGAACTACTTTCCATTCCTTGAAGCTTATCTGATAGCTCATCTAATGTTGAACGAAGCTCACGTATATCACTATCATTGGCATGAACAACAAAATTCCGAACAGCTTGAGCTTCAAGAACACCGCGAACCTGATAGATTTGGCGGGCATCATCCAACTCAACTGATGCAACCACAGCACCACGATGAGGTACCAGTGCGACCAAGCCTTCAGCTTCGAGCCCTCTTAAAGCCTCGCGCAAGGAGGTTCGACTCACACCTAGCTCGGCACACAACATTTTCTCAACTAGACGCTCACCTGGTTTCAAGCGGCCAGCAATAATCTCTTTGCGTAACGCATCTTGAACCTGATAACGCAACGATGCTGAACGGTGTTGAATTTCCATACACAAATCTCTTAATTCTGACAGTTAACAATCTTTTTACAACATTTAAAGTGGGCTTCTAACCTAAATGCTTGCAACTTTAGTTTAAGTGTTTTTTCTAACTATGCTAGTTACATGGTACATATTATATAGCCACTTAAAAAAAATTGCAAAAACTTAAGATAAAAATATAAAAGTACATAAAAGGCGACGCTTATATGAAGCCAAGAACTAAAAACAATTAAGAAAAATGCAGTATTAAAAAGAAAAAAACCGCCCTAGAAGCATCTTATCACAAGCAGCTAAAAAAGACGCCCGGTCTATACGAGCGTCATCATTAAAATATACTTTAAGGTATAATTAAAATATTTAAATACCCATTTCCTCAAATACTTCTTGTGCGGTTCTGAAGCTATCTATCGCAGCAGGAACACCACAGTAAATAGCAACCTGGAGAAACACCTCACGAATTTCTTCTTTAGTAAAGCCATTATTAATCGCGCCACGCACATGCAGTTTCAATTCGTGAGTGCGCCCAAGTGCAGAAATCATTCCTAAATTCAACATAGACCGATATTTACGGTCCAAGCCTGGACGATTCCAGATTTCATCCCAGCAATACTCAGTAACCAACTGCTGCATAGGCCAGTTATATTCAGTAGCATTGTTTACCGAGTTATCTACATACTCACTTCCAAGCACTTCTTTTCGGGTTTTGAGGCCCCTCTCAAACTTTTCTGACGTCTCGCGCTCGCTTGGGCTCTTAGTATAATCGCTCACATTCATCTCCTTTACTAATTATTCACCGGAATTCTTACCACGATCTAAATACAATCATATTGTATGATGATAAGTCAATAAATCTGACACCACAAATGGCGCACCTAAGGCGTAAGAAAATAGATAATATTTCCTTTATTAACAACAGCTTGTATAAGAAAATAGACCTTAGTCTAAATCGATAAACCTAATCGATCTTCAAAAAGCCACATCAAAAACCGCGCTCCCCCGTCGCGGTGCCTTGGCAAATTGATAAAACCAATCAACTATCACAAGCTTAGAGCAGCTACTGAAAACGCCCATATATAGGCAGTTCAATAACGGCTAACGCTATCAAAGGAAAAGAAATATAGTTTATAAAACAGAAGGATATAGCGATATTGTGCGAAAAAAGGCATGGCTTAAGGCAGGAACGTAGCCTCAATGAAGCAGCTACTGGAAGTGCGAGGCAACAGAAGTCTAAATAGATTCAGCAGCTTCTACGCCTTGCAACTATTGTATGATTGTATGAAGATGACGTGTAAGCTAATTTCTAAGCGTAAGAAAATTAGCTGGAGAATCAGCAATAAAGACCTAAGCATCTGATTTATTTGGAGGAAAACAATGAAAAAAATTATCGCCACGACACTCGCAGCCGCAACCTTCTTACCGGTTTATGCTCACGCTAACTGTGATGACAATGAGACGGTTGCCAAATTCAGCCACGTAACTGCCTCTTCTGGACATCCAAAAGGTGAGATGGCAGCAGCTCTTGCAGAACGGGTGAATAAAGAAATGGACGGGCAGCTGTGTATTGAAGTCTATCCAAACTCAACGCTTTATGACGATGACAAGGTTATGGAGGCACTAATCTTAGGTGATGTGCAGCTGGCAGCCCCAGATGCAGGAAAATTTGGCGCTTATACACAAGAGCTGGAGGTTTTTAACCTACCATTCCTTTTTGAAGGAACTGAAGCAGTTAATGCCTTTACAAAAAGTGACGCAGGCCAAGAAATTCTTAATTCCATGCAGGACAGTGGTATCTCTGGGCTTGCCTATGTTTATAACGGGATGCGCGGGTTCTCAGCTAATAAACCTTTGATCCACCCATCTGATGCTGAAGGTTTGAAATTTCGTGTAACGACGTCAGATGTCACAAAAAGCATGATTGAGGAGTTAGATGCAACACCTCAAACACTAGCTTTTAAAGAAGTTTATGGTGCTCTTCAAACTGGGGTGGTAGATGGCCAAGAAAATACCTGGTCGAACATCTATAGTCAGAAGTTTTTTGAAGTACAGGATGGTGTCACAGAAACAAACCATCAGTTCCTGACTTACTTCATGGTGACTTCAAATCAGTTCTTAGAAAGCTTGGGCGACGAAACTCGCGAACAATTCCTAGCAATTGTAGATGAAGTTTCTACAGAGTATAACAACCGGTCTACTGCTATAAATGAAGAGGCCAAACAGAAAATAATTGAGGCTGGTGGCACAGTTCGTGAGTTAACTTCCGAGCAACGCCAAGAATGGGTAGATGCTATGAAACCTGTCTGGAATCAGTTTGAAGACACTATTGGTGCTGAAATCATTGAAGCTGCTGTAGAGTCAAATAACAATATTTAAAAAAGAGAAAGGGCTAGCCATTTCTATGGCTAGCCCTTTGAGTATCCCGTTAGGGTGACTAAGTAATCCTTGGAGTAAATGTCATGGATAGCTTATGGCTTTATATAATACTTATATCGTTAATAGCAATTATGTTTCTATCAGAGCGTCGCTACCCTGGGGTTGTTCTCCGCATTGAGGAAAATATTCTTGCGACGCTATTAGCGACTATCACTCTGGTATCTTTTTTTCAGGTAATAGCCCGATATGGATTTAATGCCAGTTGGTCAGGTGGTCTCGAATTTGTACGGATTCTTTTTGCTTGGATGATATTGTTTGGCATGAGTTACGGAATAAAGACAGGTCTACACCTTGGTGTAGATGCAGTGATACGACTGCTTCCTAAGCCTGCTTTCAAGATAGCTGCCGTTATGGGAGGGTTGTTCACTCTTCTCTATGCAGTAATACTCATCTCCGCAGATTGGCTTGCTATCTTCGGATCTGAGTCGGAAGGAGGAGCAATAAGTTATTGGTTACGTTTCTTCAACGCAGGAATTGGGCTACAGGATCTTCGTTATCCCTTGTGGTTGCAAGAGTCATTTGGTTTTCCAGAGAGAGTGCCCCGTTGGGTTGCATATATGATGCTACCCTTTGGACTAGCGTTACTGGGATTCCGCGCACTCGAAGCCACAGTTCAGATAGTGATGGGGCGTAGAGAGCTAATCATTGCGAGCCATGAAGGAGAGGATCTTTTAGCTGACAATCGGGCAAATTCCAAGGACTAAATTATGGAAAGCATCATTCTTTTTGTTCTAGTACTTTTTCTGCTTTTATTAGGTGTTCCGGTTGGTATATCACTAGGACTATCCTCTGTACTGATAATTGCTTTTGCATCTAGTGACTCAATGTCCTCAGTAGCAATGCAATTGTTTACGGCTTCACAAAACTATACATTGCTAGCAATACCATTCTTTGTTCTTGCTTCTTCTTTTATGTCTACTGGGGGCGTAGCTCGGAGGCTTATTAACTTTGCCATTGCGTCCGTCGGTCATTTCAGAGGAGGCCTCGCCATGGCCTCGGTCTTGGCTTGTATGTTGTTTGCAGCGCTTTCTGGCTCCTCTCCAGCAACAGTCGTAGCAATTGGCACAATCGCGATAGCGGGTATGTGTAAAGTTGGCTACTCAAAAGACTTTGCCGCAGGCGTTATTGCTAATGCTGGTACTCTCGGCATTTTGATCCCACCTTCAATTACAATGGTAGTCTATTCAGCTGCAACGGATGTTTCTGTCGGGCGGATGTTCCTGGCCGGCGTAATTCCAGGGATATTAGCCGGCTTACTGCTAATGCTGGCTATTTATGTAATGGCACGAATTAAAAAGCTTCCATATGAACCATGGCGCGGATTTGGAGAAATATTGAGAAGCGGTAAAGATGCGGCACCCGGTTTGTTTTTGATAATAATCATTCTAGGTGGAATTTATGGTGGTGTTTTTACACCTACTGAAGCAGCAGCTGTTGCAGCAATTTATGCCTTTTTTATAGCCACTTTTGCGTACCGCGATATGGGGCCTCTCAAGGATACGCCTTGGCTGTCGTCCACCGAGACTGTTCAGGCACACAGAGGATTTAATGCAATTATATATGCAGTATCGTTCTTCTTCGTGTTCTTGGTTATTAGCTTCTTTGTCACATCGGGAATGAATGGTGGTCACTATACGTTAGCCTCGCGTAGCCTCTTAGGTGGGGTATTATCCATCATCGTGCTATTTTCATACATATTATGGCGCGGCAAGGCAGGAATGGGTTCGGTTACCACTTATCTAATGGCGGGTTTACCTGTGGTAGGTAAGAACATGATGCTTATCGCCCGTAGCTTCTTACCTGCTATGTTCAATAACGACACGCGGAAAGTGCTAATAGAAGCCTCAAGAACCACCGTGATGTTAATGTTCATCATTGTCAACGCGCTTCTTTTTGCTCATGTACTAACATCTGAAGGTATTCCACAAGTGATTACTGGCGTCATGTTAGACATGGGATTCAATTGGTTTACTTTCCTAATTGTTGTCAATATCTTGCTATTACTTGGCGGTCAGTTTATGGAGCCTTCAGGTCTTTTATTGATTGTCGCGCCTGTAGTGTTTCCAATTGCTATGCAGTTAGGGATAGACCCAGTGCACTTAGGAATAATGATGGTCGTCAATATGGAAATTGGTATGATTACACCACCCATTGGTCTTAACTTATTTGTCACGTCTGGCGTTACAGGCATGAGTTTAGTACGTGTTGTTAAAGCAGCTCTACCGTTCGCGGCTGTGTTGTTTTTATTCTTGATATTAGTTACCTACGTACCTATTATTTCAACTTGGCTTCCCTATAGCTTAATGGGACCAGAAACCATCACGAATTAAACTAAAAAACTACGGAGTAACATATGAACGTTATCAGTGATACAGCAAAAGTTGCCGTGATCGGGCTGGGGAAAATGGGCTTGCCTATGGCAATTAATTTGGTCAAAGCAGGATTTGAAGTCATAGGCTTTGACCCAACCTTAAGCGCAAGGGAAGAGCTAGTTAATAATGGAGGGAAAGCTTCTGAATCAGCGGCTGACGCTGCAGAGGATGCTGACGTTGTTATTACCATGCTACCTAACGGGGCTATTGTGCGTGAGGCACTTTTAGGCGATAAAGGTGCTATTAAGAAGCTCAAAAAATCAGCAATAATTATTGATATGAGCTCTTCTGCTCCACTTGATACTAGAAGACTTGGAGAAGAATTGAAATCCAAAGGCTACCGATTCGTAGATGCGCCAGTATCGGGTGGTCAAAAGAGAGCCATTGATTCAAGCTTAACCATTATGGCGGGTGGTGAAGAAGATGATGTACAAGCAGCAGCGCCTATTTTTGACGCTGTAGGAGGGAAAACATTTAAAACGGGTTTATTGGGTTCCGGTCATGCTATGAAAGCCTTGAATAACTATGTTTCCGGAGCCGGTGCAGTAGCTGCTATGGAAGCTATTATTCTTGGTAAAGAGTTTGGTTTAGACCAAAGCGTCATGGTAGATATTCTAAATGTTTCTACAGGGCGTAATAACACGACTGAGCAGAAATTGAAGCAATTTGTTCTTTCAGAGACCTGGGGTTCAGGTTTTGCATTGGACCTTATGGCAAAAGATATCCGTATAGCTGCTGATTTATCTCAAAACCTTAACCTTACATTTGATAATCTGAAAGAGATAGCAGATCAGTGGGAGTCAGCCAAAGAGTCACTGGATGAAGGAGCGGACCATACTGAAATTTATCGTTATCTTAACCAACATTCAAAAAAATAATCTAGCATAATTGATGTGGCGATGTTTAAAAGCATTTAAAAATACATACATAATGCTAGAGTTTTTAGAGAATGAATATGCCTGAAAACCCATTTCTCCAAATGCTTGGAGCAAAAATTATAGATTGGAAAGAAGGTGAGTGTTTGTGGGAATTTCAAATACTACCGCAATTTCTCAACTCCCAAGGGTCCTTGCATGGTGGGGCGATAGCCACGCTTTTAGATGTTGCTTGCGGGTACAGTGGATATTTTCCCGATATCGACGGCTCTGAAGCCCGTGCTACAACCTTGTCTCTTACTGTGAATTACATGTCTAAGGCTACCCAAGGTAGCCTAAGGGCTATAGGCCGCCGTAAGGGAGGAGGCATAAAAACGTTTTTTGCCGAGGCAGAACTATACGACCCTAAGGACTACAACATAGTCGCTTGCGCTACAGGATGTTTTCGGTTACGTGGTAAAATTTCTGCTAATTAAAATATTGTAATCCTGAATTCAAATATCAAGCGCAGCATTCGCGGTTTTCAAAGCCCCTGAATATTCTCCCAGGAACACTATTGCCAGTGTCGGATGCCCCAAGCGTTTTCTAGGGCGATTCATTGCAACGACTCTTCTCAGCGCTGAATCGGTCACCTTTGGGGTAGTTTTGGTGAATCAGGCCATTGGTATTTTCATTGAACCAGTGGTGCTAATCTAGGAGAAGGACAGTGCGCTGCCAAGAGGGAACTGCTGCGCCCCTCGAATAAAGCCACTAGGCCGGATTCTTTGTAGCCCTTGATATCGTTTCGCCTTCCAAATGGCAAATATAGCACAGCTCTTCCACCTCGGCAGGGCGGTGCTGAAAGCTCACTCAATCGGGATCTTGCCTAATCGCGTGCTTGGCCAACTAGCGCTGATAGCGCCGCTGGGTGGTAGCCGGAGTCACTTCCATAAGTCGCCGCCGTTTTCCTTTCGTCCCAGATTAATGCATAGATCCAGTGATGGCTGACGCAAATCCCGTTGGCATAGCCATAAAGCCACTGATTTGCTGAAGACTCGATTCGTCCATCAATTGACCAGTGACCCAGCCTGGGCAGCCGCTCCGTCACTTTCCAGACGGTGCATCGACATCTATCACTTAACAGTCTGCTCAGGTGCATAACCACTGGCGAGCCTATTGCGCTTTAGCTTGTCTCTGTGAACCTAATGGCCTTGGCTGGCTCAAGGTAAGTGAAAATTTGGTATAGTTCGTCCTCGTCAGCTGTCGGTATACTCTGTTTCACTTTGGTCGTAAAGTCGAGATGATACCGTTGCTGGTTATCCTGTCTCTACAAGGTGATCCAAAGCGCTGCAGTTATTCAGTGAATCTAGATGCTAAGACCTGTGTGCTAATTCAATCGTCGTGTACCATAAAAACTAATACCCGGACGAGTGCATCTCCCAATACAGCGTACAGCAGGCCAACAATTTCATCTTATTTATGGATCACTTATATGCATTTTGACTTGGCCGACCTTAATCTTTTTATTCACGTTGCTGAGGCGTCCAGCTTAACGGGAGGCGCCAAGCAAGCTCATCTGTCCACGGCAGCTGCTAGCACGCGGATAAAATCTTTTGAGGGTCAGTTGGGCAGCCGACTTTTTTACCGTGGGAGCCATGGCGTAGAGCTGACCCCTGCTGGCGAGAACTTACTCAAACATGCTCGTGCGATCATGCGGCAGGTCGAGTATTTAAAAAGCGATTTTTCTGACTATGGCCGTAGTGAAACTGGGCATATACGAATTTTTGCTAACACAACAGCAGTGACGGAGTTTATGCCTGAAGTATTGGCCAACTTTTTAGGCAGTCGTCCAGGGATCACTATCGACTTAAAAGAGCGCCTGACTAAAGATATTTTCAGAGGTGTTTTAGATGGTGCAGCAGACTTTGGCGTGACGTCGGGTGAAATTAAAATGAAAGGTTTAGAAGTCATGCCTTTTAGCATGGATAGGCTAGTCGTCGTAGTTCCGATTGGCCATCCGCTTACAGGAACTAAAGATCTAGCCTTTAAAGATACACTTATCTATCCACATGTAGGCCTACATGAAGGAAGTACCCTTCTTGAATTTCTTAAAAAGGAGGTCAGCGAAGTAGGAGAGTCTTTGCCGTTGCGCATTCAAGTGTTTGGCTTCGAACCAGCCTGTAGGATGATTGAGGCAGGGGTAGGAATCGGCATTTTACCCGAATCGAGTGCACTGCGCTATCAAACAACTATGCGACTTAATATTGTTGAGCTAAAAGATGTTTGGGCCAAACGTGAACGATCAGTTGTCGTTAGAGAATTTGAGTCATTGCCAGAATCTTCCAAAAACCTTATTCGTGAGATAAGAAGCTACCATAGCTATAAAGAATAAGCATTTATTATATGGGGTTTATGGTCTTTCTGGAACGCAGTTAAATTGTAGTGCATGCTTAAATGAAGTGAATAGTGGCAATGCTATAGCAAGGTCTGTGGGCATTGCTGAAGGAAAAAGTTTTTTAATTGGTAACATGTTTTAACCTCTGTCTAAATATGAAAAAGTTAAGTCTTTTGAGTAATATAAGTCGAAAAGTAACCTTAGCTCTTTGCTTCCCTTTGCATATTTTCTGGGTCTGATTCAGTTGTAGTAGTGCGAATTATAGGGCGAGTCTTATCTCTTATCCAATGACTCCATGAACCGATGTAAAGTTTAGGTATAGGCAGGCCAGCAATATAATAACAAAAAATAGTATGGCAAGCTGCTACACCCCCGCCACAATAGACCACTTCAGAAACTCTATGCGTTAACTCCTGACGTAATTGCTTTGAGGATTTAAAATAACCATCGTTGGTTAAATTGAAAGTTGACGGGCGACAGTCTGCACCAGGAATATGTCCCGCTACAGAATCTAATGGCTCATGTTTACCAGTGAATCTGTCAAAAGAGCGGGCATCAGTCAAGCGTAAGTCCGGGCGAGCAATAATTTCTTCTGCAGAAATAAGCTGATTATTGTTATATGAAGGAGTCCAATCGGAAACAGCTGATACATCACAGCTTGCTTGAGTTATTTTCGCGCTACTGTCAACAAGTTGGCCTCCAATTGAACGCCAAGCTGCAAGGCCACCATCGAGAATTTTTACATTAGGATGGCCTGCCCAGATATATAATAGCCACCACGCTCTGGCTGCAGCTAGTGTTCCTCCTGCATCATCTAGTAACACAATCGCCTGCGAGGATGTGATGCCAAACGATTGCAATCTCTTAGTAAATGTTTCTTTTATTGGTAGTGGAAAACGGCCTTGGCTTGAGTCTTCACTTGCCATATCTCTATGTAAATCAAAATATTGGCTTTGAGGTAAATGTGCATTTTGCCAGGCACGTCTGCCCGCATTTGCGTCCGTCAAACTTGCGCGACAATCTAATATCATCACATCTTGACCTTGGTCAAGATTATACTGAAGGACGTCAGCACTAATTAATGGTGAAAAAGCCATTGCTTAGCATACCCTCATACTTTGTAATGAGCGTTTCGCGAGGTCGAGATAGCGTTGCGTAGCCTGACGTTTGTTCTTAAGTTCTGATGAAGTGAGGGTCTTTACTACTTTGGCAGGTATTCCTATTATGAGAGATTCTGGCGAACAAGTGAAATTGGCCTTTACCATAGCGCACGAACCAATAATAGAGCGTGCTCCAATAACACTGTCATCCATCACTACAGCGTTCATACCTACCAAGACATCTTCTTCAAGAATACAACCATGCACTACGGCACCATGACCAATATGTCCGCGAGAGCAGATTATAGTCTCAGAACCGATAGTGCCATGCACAACGCAGTTATCTTGGAGGTTTGCGTCGCGCTTCATAATGATACGTCCAAAATCGCCTCGAAGGCTGGCTCCCGGTCCAATATAGCAACCATCATTGATGACAACATCGCCGATGATAACTGCTGAAGGATGAACGTAAGCACTGGCTGAAATTTTGGGTTGTAAGCCTTCGAAGCTATAGTTCGCCATTATTACTCCCTATTAAAAAGCATACATGTCGGTTATCTATTAGCTCACGCTAGCTGACCAGAGGCTGTGAGTGATCTCTTTTCAATTTGAGTTGATAGCCCATCACCAGCGCCCCCAAAAGAATGCCAATCAGGTCGGTAGTGATTCCGCCTGCTAGCATTGTTAGACCAGCAACTAAAGAAATTAAGCGCAAAGGCTTACTTAATGCACCGAACATCCATGCTTGTACCGCAGCTGATAGTAAGTAAATACCAATAGAAGCAGTTATGACAACGCGTGTAATTTCTAGCCAATTACCTTGCATGAGGATGGCAGGGCTATAGAAAAACATGAAGGGGACCACAAAAGCAGCGAGGCCAAATTTAAACGAGGTTAAGGATGTTTTGAGTGGATCAGTATTAGCAATGGCTGCTGCAGCGTAAGAAGCAAGTGCAACAGGTGGCGTAATAGCAGAGATGACTGCGTAATAGAAGACAAAGAAGTGCGCAATCAGCGGATCAATACCTATCTGCTGTAACCCAGGAGCAATTACGGAAGCCGCGACTGCATAAGCAGCTGTAGTAGGCATTCCCATCCCGAGTAAGATGCTTATCATCATCGCGAAAAGTAGCGCAAGAAATTGGCTGCTATCGGCGATATCAAGCATCAGTGAGGCGAAGCGTGCACCGACACCTGTTAAGGCGATAACACCTACCACCACGCCTGCACAGGCGCAGACAGCCACCAATGGAATAACCATTCTCGCTGACAGTGCTAAAGCACCCAAAATTGCTTTTGGCCCCATCCAGTGTGGTGTCAGCCATGACACCATTGCGGCTGAGACTAAAGCTAAAGTGCCCGCCCTAATAACGGAGTAGCCCATAAATAATGTACTAATCAGAATAATGATAGGGATAAAAAGGTAAGCTTGTTTAAGCAAAGGGCGAAGCTTCGGTAATTCAGCACCTCTCAGACCACGCATGCCTTTACGTTGAGCTTCCAAATCCACCATGAAATAAATAGACAGAAAGTACAGAGCGGCAGGAATAATCGCAGCGATCGCAATCTCGGTATACGGTATACCGGTCACTTCTGCCATGATGAAGGCGCCAGCCCCCATTATTGGCGGTGCAATCTGGCCTCCCGTGGAGGCAGCGGCCTCTATGGAACCAGCGCTACGCGCTGGATAGCCAACACGTCGCATCAGCGGGATAGTTAGGCTGCCGGTCGAAACAACGTTGCCTGCTGAGGTGCCGTTGATCATGCCCATTAGTCCCGAAGCAAAGACAGCGACTTTAGCTGGTCCTCCACGCGAGCGACCAGCAACTGAAAATGCAAAGTTTACAAAATACTCACCTACACGCGACTTCTGCAAAAAAGCGGCAAACGTAATAAAAAGAACAATGTAAGTAGATGAGACTGCAATAGTGGGTCCTAAGACCCCATTGTCAGTATAGAGGTAGGTAAAGAAGCGAGCAGGGCTGTAGCCACGATGTTCGAAAATTCCTGGCAACCATGGGCCTATAAATGCATACAGAATAAATACACCTGTAATTATTACTAACGCCATTCCAGCAACACGGCGGGTGAGTTCTAAAATAAGTACTACCCCGATAGTAGACATATAAAAATCTAAATCGCCTACCATCGATGTACCAGCCATCAGCCGCCAGCGGGAGAGCGATAAAATAAGATACCCAGCAACGGCAAGGGCTATAAATCCGAGCGAAAGGTCTGACATGTTCAGACGTTTACGATCGCTTTTTATGCAGTAACTTGTAAAAAGCGATATAGCGAGAGCCAAAAATGAGACTAAACCAAGTTGGCTCTGAATAAATGCTAGAGGACCAGTAGTTCCTTCATCTTGTGGTTGTAGCCAGAGTAATACAACAAGCGCTAACGCATACCCAGATAGGATGATCGACGCAATGCCGAAGAACTTTGCCACAATGCTTTGTGGTTTGTCATCATTAAACCGGCTTGTAGCTCCAAGTAATAAAAAGCCGATCATCAAGCCAAAGGAAACGTGAATAATACGATATGTCCAGGTTTCAACTGGCTGTATATTTAGGGCATAAAGGTGAAAGCCAATGTATCCTACGCATATAATAAAAATGATTGAGGCAGAAGCGCCACTAAGCAGCCGTTCATTATTAGCGGGCTGAATTTCATCTACGCTAGCGGCATTGATAGCACCGGAAGCAGTACTGCCTTCTGCTGTGGAAGCAGTGTTGGTGTTTTTGCTCATCATGGCACCCTGTGTGGCACTCTATAAGTGATGGTTTAAAGATTTGAAATGGTAGTTCAGGAAGACATTAAACTGCTATGACGCGATGGTTTGCTGCCATTTTCGACAGCAAACCATTAACTTAATTATGCGTTAAATCAGCCCTTTAAGTCTTCGGGAATGTCATAGCCATTCTCTTCAAACCACTTAACGGCACCTGGGTGAAAGGGAATAGAGTTGTTGTAAGATATGTTTTCTGGAAGTGTTTCTGCAGCGGCGCCATGTACTTGGAGCATCTGCTCATGGTTACTCATAATGGTATCAACAATCTCGTAAACGAGTGTATCCGGCATATCCTTATGAGTAATTGCGAAGTTCCATAAAGAGACTGTTGGAATATCTTCATCGACAGAATTGTATGTTCCTCCCGGCACCACAGAGTGAGAAAGGGCTGGGAACTCCTCTAAAATCTGCTCAATTTCCTCCTCGCTATAACTGAAAATATTAACGTCTGCTTGTGCTTCCAATTGACTGAAAGAAGCTATCGGCATACCGGCCCCGAAAGCAAAGGCATCAATTAAATTATCTTGTAATTGGCCTGCTTGATCGGAAGCACCACCTTGAAGAGTCTCGACATCATACCCTAGAGCTTCAAAAAGCCGCGGATGATACTCATCATTGGTGCCGCCCGCAGGCCCTACACCTACGCGTTTGCCATCAAGGTCAGCCACCGATTCAATGTCGGAATTTTCTAGGCTAACAATGTGGAGTGCTGTTTGATACATAGGGAACATAGCGCGCACATCAGCATGCGTATTGTCAGGAAGTAGCTCACTGTTGCCTTCTAG
>Ga0207900_100222_pt1 | contig 13948 bp, 9 predicted proteins | sample LinPmetageLP39_FD_184052 | JGI IMG/M metagenome (GOLD analysis project Ga0207900, IMG submission 184052) | Marine viral communities from the Pacific Ocean - LP-39 (SPAdes) | ecosystem: Environmental > Aquatic > Marine > Oceanic | place: Pacific Ocean | collected 2010-06-14
CTCCAGCGCGTGGGCATCGGTCATCGGCCCACTGCCGGTGGATACATAAGCCTCGATCGCATGCACCAGGGCATCGACGCCGGTACAGGCAGACAGGAAAGGATCCATGGTGGCGGTGACTTCCGGATCGATCAGGGCCACGTCCGGCACCACCGCCTTGCTGATGATCGAGAACTTCACCCTCTCCTGCTGGTTGGAAATGATCACGAACTGGGACACATCCGCCGAGGTGCCCGCCGTGGTCGGTATCAGGATCACCGGCGGCACGGGCGTGCAAATGGTATCGACTCCCTCGAAATCGAGGATATGCCCACCGTTGGTGGCGACAATGCCGATCGCCTTGGCGCAGTCCATCGGGCTGCCCCCGCCAATGGCAACGATGGCATCACAAGCCGAGGAGCGATAGACCTCGGCGCCCAGCATCACCTCCTCTACCCGCGGATTGGCCGATACCTGGGTATACAAAACGTAGTCCACGCCCTGCTCTTGCAGACTGTTCTCCACGTCTGCGGCCCAGCCCGCTGCCACCACGCCAGGGTCGGAAACCAGCAGTACCTTGCGGGCGGCGAAGGTGTTGACGTAGTTGGCCACGGTTTTGCGTGAACCGGCGCCGAAAATGATCTCGGGAGTAACGAATTTGCGTAGCTGGCTAATATCGTAGGCCATGGTAGTAAGCGACCTTTATTGTTTTATTTGTGGAAACCACAGGTTACCTCAAAGCGGGCGGCGGAGGCGTTTTTACGACTGAAGTCGTGCCTCGGCGCCCCTCAAGTCGCATGGTCGCGTGTCCTGAGGCGGATAGCATGGTGAGACACCATGAACCGATCGAGGCAAGCCATGTCGATGTTCTCTCGACTGCAGCCAACGCTACGCTTGCTGGCGCTGATCCTGCTGCTGATCAGCCCGCTGCTGCCAGCCGATAGCGCTCCACCACCCAAGGTCCAGGAAGCGATCCAGGCGCTGTTCCCCCAGGCGACTCGGGTTGATGCCAAGCAGGGCGATGTGCCTGTTTACCCGGTATACCAGTTGAATGAGCTGCTCGGCTACGCCTTCGAATCTACCGACCACTCCAGCCTGCAGGGGTTTGCCGGCAAACCCTTCCACCTGCTGGTTGGCCTGGATGTCGATGGAGTGCTGACCGGGGTCCGGGTGCTGGGTCACCATGAGCCGGTATTCCTGCATGGTATGGGGGACAAGGCCCTGCTGGATTTTGTTGAACAATACCGCCAGCACCCCCTCAGCAAGCCCGTGGTGGTCGGCGGTCGCAAGCCGGATTCCAGTGACGGCCAATCGATTACCCAGTTCGATGGCATCAGCAAGGCCACCGTCTCCGTGGTGATCCTCAATGAAAGTGTGTTGCAATCGGCTCTGGCCGTCGCTCGCGCTTATCTTGAAGGCTTTACCAGCGCGCCGTTGGCGACACCACGCATGGATCTGTTTGAACCATTGGATTGGCAACAACTGCTGGAGCGGGGGCTGGTCCAGCGTTGGCTACTGAAGCCCGACGAGTTGGAGCAACGCCTGGGGCATTCACTGGAGCATTATCCAGGCATGGTTCACGACCAGGCTTTCAGCGAGCTGTTCCTTGCCTACCTGGATACGCCCATGAGCGGGCGCAACCTGTTGGGCGAGCAGGGTTTTGCCCGTTTGCAGAGCAGCCTGCGCGACGGAGAGCAGGCACTGCTGGTGATGTCGCGCGGCAGCTACCGCCATGTGCCGGAGGATTTCACCGCCGCCTCCTCGCCCAGCCGGCTGCTGCTGGTGCAGAACGGCCAGGCCATCGAGCTGCACGATATGGACTTCGATAACGGTGCGCTGCTGGATAGCCTGGCGATAACGCCCCCGGATGATCTCCAGGCGCATATATTCCGCATCAAGACCCACGCCGCCTACAACCCCGCGCAACCCGCTCAGGTGCGGCTCAACGTCAACCTGCAACGCAATCACCTGGTGGAAAGCCAGCTGGTGCTGGAACACCCCTTCGAGCCCGACCCCAGACTATTCGAGATCCACCAGCCCAGCGCCGCCGCCAAGCCGAGTCCGGTGTGGTTGCGTCTATGGCAGGAGCGTTGGTGGCAGTTGGCGCTGCTGGGTAGCGCGTTATTGCTATTGAGCCTGATCTTCACCTTCCAGCACCGGATCAGCCGGCACACCCGTGCCTTTCACCTGCTGCGCGGCGGTTTCCTGCTGTTCACCTTGGTGTTTATCGGGCTGTATGCCCAGGGGCAGTTGTCGGTGGTCAATATCACCACGCTGTTGCTGGCACTGGTCGATGGCTTCGATATCCGGGTATTTCTGATGGACCCGGTGATCTTCGTGCTCTGGAGCTTTACCTTTATCAGCCTGTTCGTCTGGGGGCGTGGACTGTTCTGCGGCTGGCTCTGCCCGTTCGGTGCGCTACAGGACCTGGTCGCCTGGCTGGGCCAGAAACTGCGCCTGCGCCAATGGAAAATAGCGGAGCCGCTGCACCGCCGTCTGCAGTGGATCAAGTACGGGATTCTGCTGGTCCTGCTGGTCAGCGCCCTGCTGTCGCAGACCCTGGCCGAGCGCTTGGCCGAGGTCGAGCCGTTCAAGACCACCATCACCCTGTTCCTGATCCGCAGTTGGCCCTTCGTCGCTTATGCCTTGCTGTTACTCGGGCTGGGCCTGTTCATCCACAAGTTCTATTGCCGCTACCTGTGCCCGCTGGGTGCCGGGCTGGCGGTACTCGGCAGGCTGCGCCTGTTCTCCTGGCTGAAGCGCATTGATGCCTGCGGCAAGCCTTGCCAGCATTGTCGCAACCACTGCGGCATAGGCGCGATACACCGCGACGGACGGATCGACTATGACGAATGCATCCAGTGCCTGGAGTGCATCGTCATCCTGCATGACGATCAGCAGTGCGTGGCTACGATCAGTGCCCGCAAGAAGGCCGAGAAGAGCCAGCGCAAAGCTGGCTCTGGGGCACTGATCTACAAGAGTTAAGGGCGGGTTCGCATTAGCGCCACTGATACTGCAGCCCCAATCCCACCAGCCAGCTGCGCTCCGGCGCCGGCTCGTAGTAGCGCCCACCCGAGCCGTTGACGATCAGCGAGCCGATATACTCGCGGTCGGTAATGTTATCCAGGCGAGCGAAGGGCTCGAGGGACAAATTGCCGACCGGGTATTGATAGCCCGCGCGCCAGTTGAACACCGTATAACCCGAGGCCTTGTGCTGGTTGTCGTCGGTAGCGTAGCGCTGGCTCATGCCCTGGGCCTCGATGGCGGTGGCGAAGCCACTGTCCTGGGGCTGCCAGGCCAGTTCGGCGAAGAAGCTGTGGCGCGGAATGCCCGGCAGGTCATTGCCGGCGTGATTGGCGCCATCGCCGTCGACGAAACGATCGTACTCGGCCTGCAGCCAGGTATAGGCAAGGTAACCACTCAGGCCAGCAGCGAACTGCTGCTCGATGCTCAGCTCCATGCCGCGGCGGGTGGAGCGCCCGGCATTGGTATAGGTAGAACGGCCGGTGCCCAGCTGGTTGGTGCCGGTAACGATCTCATCCTTGACCCGGCTGTGGAACAGGGCGAGATCCAGCCGGGTGTTTTCCCGGCGCCATTTCAGCCCGACCTCGGCATTGCGGGACAGGCTCGGCTTGAGCGCCTGGTTCATGCCAGCACCATCGGGCCGGTAGGCCAGCTCCTGGAAGGTCGGGGTCTCGAAGCCCTGGCCGAAGGCGGCGTACAGACTCATCTCCGAGCTCCACTGCCAGTTCAGACCCAGCGCCGGGTTGGTGCGGTGCACACTCATGCGGCCGCTGTCGTCCTGGCCATCGTCCAGATAGTCGTCGTCCGAGTCGAATTCCACCCGGTTGTAGCGCATCCCCGCCACCAGTTCCCAGCGCGGCGCCAGTTGCCAGGTACTGATCAGATAGGCTTCCTGGCTGTCGACCCGGTTGAACTCGTCGCGCTGCAAGCCGCCCTTGCTACCATTGGCATTGACGAAGCCCTTGCGTTCCTCGCCCTGGTAGTTGTAGGCCAGACCCGCTGCAAAGGTCACCGGTAGCTCGAACATTCGGGTCTCACGCTGCCAGCCCAGTTCGCCGCCGCCGAAACGTCGGTCCAGCTCGACCACCCCGCCACCAGCGGTCGCGCCACTGCCGGGAAAGGCCAGAAACTGCTGCATGTCGCGCTCGCCACCGTAGACCATCGCCGTCAGTTGGTCGTCATTGGCCAGGCGCCGCTGGTAGTTCAGCCCGACCTGGTTGTGGCGTACCGACTTGCGGGTATCGAAGGTGTAGGCCTGCGGTGGTGCCTGGCGTCGGTCGGCGCGCACCTGCTCAGCGGTCAACCCCAACGGGTCCTGGGTATCGGGCTGGTCCAGGCTATTGATCAACAGGGTCAAACTAGAATCATCATCAATATCCCAACCCAGACGCAGGTTGGCAATGTCGCGGCGGGTGTCGCTGTGATCGCGGTAGCCGTCGGTCTCCAGCCGCGAGACGTTGGCGCTGATGTTCAGGTCGCCATGCTGGCCACCGTAGCGCAGGCGCGAGCGCCACAGTCCGTCGCTGCCGATCACCGTGCGGTTGTCCAGTGTCGGGTAGAACGGTGCCTCACCGGTGTAGCCCTGAATGATGCCGCCGGAGGCATTGCCGTACAGCGTGGTCAACGGGCCGCGCAGCACCTCGATGCGCTGCAGACCATCAAGGTCGAATAGTGCCGGTTGGCCCTGACCGTCAGGCATGGTCAGCGGAATACCATCCTGCACCAGACGCACGCCACGCACGCCGAACTGGGCACGGGCGCCGAAACCACGAGATGAAATTTGCAGATCCTGGGCATAGTTCTGCCGGTTGAGGGCCACCAGTCCGGGTACTCGTTGCAGGGATTCCGAGAGGTTGGCACCCAGGTTGGGCCCATTCAGCTGCTGGCCTGACACCGTATGCCGCGCCAGCGGCAGTTGCAGGTCTTGGTCATCGCCACCACCGAGGATGATCTGCGCCGGCAGGCTGAGCCGGTCCTGGGCATGGGCCTGCGGTAGCAGTGCAAGCGTAAGTGCGAGCGCCAGCGGCGTCCGTCTGAGTATGCGCTCACTGGATGTTGTGCACATGTCGTGTCCTTTTTTGTCATTGCAACCGAAAGCCTGCTGATAGCGGCGGACATCATACTGAGGGCGCGCTTATCCGGCAGCCTGGTAGATAAAAAAAGGCCCCGAAGGGCCTAAGATCCAAAGCATGCTACTGCGGCCTGCCGGTGGAGCGGACCGGCACACCGTCTGGTTACCGACAGCTCAGAAAAAGCCCATCGGATTCACGTCGTAGCTGACCAGCAGATTCTTGGTCTGTTGATAGCTGTCGAGGATCATCTTGTGGGTCTCCCGACCGACGCCGGATTTCTTGTAGCCGCCGAAGGCCGCGTGGGCCGGGTACATGTGATAGCAGTTGGTCCATACCCGTCCGGCCTGGATTCCCCGGCCCATACGGTAGGCAACGTTCATGTCTCTGGTCCAGACGCCGGCGCCCAGGCCAAACTCGGTATCATTGGCGATGGCCAGCGCTTCGGCCTCATCCTTGAAGGTGGTGACACTTACCACCGGGCCGAAGATTTCTTCCTGGAACACACGCATCTTGTTGTGTCCCTTGAGCAGGGTCGGCTCGATGTAGTACCCACCACCCAGTTCGGCCTCCAGACGCTCGGCGTTGCCACCGATAAGGAATTCAGCGCCCTCCTCCCGAGCGATTTCCATATAGGAAAGGATCTTGTCGAACTGCTGTTCGGAAGCCTGCGCTCCCACCTGGGTATCAGTGTCCAGCGGATTGCCACGTTTGATGCGGCGAGTGCGTTCAAGCACCCGCGCGATAAAGTCGTCGTAGATACTTTCCTGAATCAGCGCGCGGGCCGGGCAGGTGCAAATTTCACCCTGGTTGAAGAAAGCCAGCACCAGACCTTCGGCCGCCTTGTCGATAAAGCTCTCTTCCGCCTTCATGATGTCGGCGAAGTAGATATTGGGAGACTTGCCACCCAGTTCGGTTGTGGACGGGATGATGTTCTCCGCTGCACAGCGCATGATATGCCGGCCCACCGGGGTGGAGCCGGTGAAGGCAATCTTGGCGATGCGCTTGCTGGTGGCCAACGCTTCACCAGCTTCCCGGCCATAACCATTGACGATATTGAGTACACCCGGCGGCAGCAGGTCGGCGATCAGCTCGGCCAGCACCAGGATGCTGACCGGCGTCTGCTCAGCCGGCTTGAGCACGATGCAGTTACCCGCTGCCAGCGCCGGCGCCAGCTTCCAGGCGGCCATCAGGATCGGGAAGTTCCAGGGAATGATCTGCCCTACTACACCCAGCGGCTCATGGAAGTGATAGGCCACGGTGGTTTCGTTGATTTCCGCGGCACTGCCTTCCTGGGCGCGGATACAGCCGGCAAAGTAGCGGAAGTGATCGGCCGCCAGCGGGATGTCGGCATTCAGCGTTTCACGCACGGCCTTGCCGTTGTCCCAGGTCTCGGCTACCGCAAGCAGCTCCAGGTTCTGCTCGATACGATCGGCAATCTTCAACAATAGATGCGAGCGCTCCTGCACAGCGGTTTTCCCCCATGCCGCCTTCGCCGCGTGAGCTGCGTCCAGCGCCAGCTCGATATCTTCGGTCGTGGAGCGGGGGATCTCGCAGATGGCTTCACCGGTAACCGGCGTGGTGTTGCTGAAGTACTGGCCTTTGACCGGGGCAACGAATTCACCGTTGATGAAGTTGCCATAGCGGTTCTTGAAGGTGATGAGGGAGCCGGCAGCTCCAGGATTGGCGTAAATCATTGTTCTTAGTCCTCTATGCGCAGCCTGGCCCCAAGGCGCAGGTCATGCTTCGATACTAGTGACTCCAGGCGTGTAGCGTGAATGCCTCCTTGGCAGGTCTGGTGTCGTCATTTAGTAGTAGATGCTGCGGTTAGCGGATCAACACTTAGGGCGGGTGACGGCTGATGATGGTCTGCAGCCAATGGGTCTGCCCCGCTTCGACAAGGCGTGCATCCGGTCCGGCATTGGCGGCTTCGATGCATACCATGCCGCGATAGCCATCCGCGGGGAACTGGGACAGGCGTGCGCCCTTGGCTTGCCATGGGTTCCATACCACCACTGATTGGCTATTGCGGCGCTGCACCCACAACGGCTCGCCCGAGCCATCAAGCAATTGCACGTCCGCTGTGGTGTCAAAGTACACCCGGTCCACTTCGCCACTGAACCGAACGGGTCCCTGCTGGCGACATTGCGCGCCCGCCTGCAACTTGTCGATGTAACTGGCACCCTCCAATCCCAGGATCTGGGCGCTATCGATATCGTCCATGGGTAGATAGCTGTGCAGCGCCTGGCTCAGAGGCTGGGGCCGGGGGCCGATGTTCGTTGTGGTGAGCGTCACACTCAAACTGCTACCAAGCACCATCTCGACCTGGACGGCCCAATGCTCACCGGGCAATTGCCGGGCTATCTCCTGCTCGGGCAGTTCCAGCACGAGGCGCACCTGCTGCGAGTCGGCTTCGGCCAGGCGCAATTGCCAATGGCTGGTACGGGCGATGCCGTGTGCCGGCCCCGGGCGCTCATCGGCAAACCATGGCCAGCACAGCGGAATACCGCCGCGCAATGCGGTGTCGGGCTTGGCCGGGTCCACCGGACTCATCCATAACAAGGGTTGTTGACCGGTGGGTGCGCAAGCGATGATCTGTGCCCCCTGTTCCGCGATCCGGGCATGCACCGCTGGGTGGTCAACCTCAATGAAACGACGTCCAAGCGCATTGCGGGTCCGGATGACGCCGGTTGGCAGAGTATCGATCACGCCTATTCCGCTCCCATGCAGAGATATTTCAGCTCGGTATATTCATCCAGGCCATGGCGGGAGCCTTCGCGCCCCAGACCGGACTCCTTGACGCCACCGAATGGCGCCATGGGATTGGAAATCAGCCCCTCGTTGATACCGATGATGCCTGCCTCCAGCGCATCTGCCACCCGCCATATGCGGTGGATATCACGGCTATAGAAATAGGCCGCCAAGCCAAAGGGAGTGGCATTGGCCAGCTCGATCGCTTCTTCCTCGGTGTCAAAACGCAACACCGCCGCCAGCGGGCCGAAGGTTTCCTCGTGGCACAACGTCATTTCGGTGTTGATATCAGTCAGCAACACCGGCTGCACATAGTTGCCTCGATCGGTGTCCGGCGCCGGCCCGCAGACCCGTTTGGCTCCCTTGGCCAGGGCATCCTCGAAATGCTCCACCACCTTCTCTACCGCATCGCCATTGATCAACGCCGATTGCGTGACGCCCGGCTCGAAGCCATCTCCCACCCGCAGCTTGCCCATGGCTTCAGCCAGCGCGGCGACGAATTCATCATGCACGCCCGACTGCACCAGAAACCGGTTGGCGCAAACGCAGGTCTGCCCGGTGTTGCGGAACTTGCAGACCATCGCGCCTTCTACCGCCCGGCTGATATCCGCATCGTCGAAGACGATGAAAGGTGCGTTGCCACCCAACTCCAGGGAGATCTTCTGAATATGCTCGGCGCATTGCGCCATCAGCCGGCGGCCAACATCCGTCGAGCCGGTAAAGCTGAGTTTGCGGACCTTGGGGCTGTGGGTAAGGGCTTCACTGATTTCACTGGCTTTGCCGGTCACCACGTTGAATACGCCGTGGGGAATGCCCGCCTCGTCCGCCAGTGCTGCCAGGGCCAGAGCGGAGAATGGCGTTGCGCTGGCCGGTTTGACGATGATGGTGCAACCTGCGGCAAGTGCCGCGCCGGCCTTGCGGGTAATCATCGCTGCGGGGAAATTCCAGGGCGTGATCGCTGCACATACTCCGACCGGCTGCCGAGTGACCAGGATATGCTGACCGATCCGCGCCCCGGGAATGGTCTCCCCGTACATCCGCCGGGCCTCCTCGGCAAACCAGCGGATGAAGGAGGCGGCATATTCGATTTCGCCACGGGATTCCACCAGCGGCTTGCCCTGCTCGAGGGTCATCAGCGTTGCCAGATCTTCCTTGTGTTCGAGCATCAGGTCATGCCAGTCCAGCAGGCAATCGGCCCGTTCCTGGGCGGTACGAGTGCGCCACTGGCGCAGCGCTGCTGACGCCGCGTCAATCGCCGTACCTATCTCCTCCGCCGACATGACCGGCACCCGGCCAACCAGATCGCCATTGGCAGGGTTGTCCACTTGCAGCGTCTGACCGCTGGCGGCATCAAGCCAGCGGCCATCAACATAACACTGCTGACGAAACAGCCGGGGGCATTTCAGCCGAGAAATCGTCATATGTCCTCCTGAACAAGGGGAATGGGCCTTGATAGACGGTTAGATAGCACCGTCACGCAGGGCTTTGCAGGCCATATTCAGAGGTTAGACACAGCCATGCGGGGACGCAAACGGGAGAGGAAATAAGCGGACCAGAGCGGCAAGGGAGCCGGCGCCCAGCCCCCCTCCATAGAACATCGAAATCAACTGCCTTCGACGCGAAAACCGATTTTCACAGTGACCTGGAAGTGCGCCACCTTGCCATCGACAATGTGCCCGCGGGTTTCCATCACCTCAAACCATTCGACGTTCTTCACGCTCTTGCTGCATTCGGCGATTGCGTTACTGATGGCGTCTTCAATGCTGTTGGTCGACGAACCGACCAGTTCGAGCTTCTTGTAGGTGCGATGATCTGACATATCAACCTCCTCTTTTGCCTGTCCTGAGTATGGCAAAGGATTGACAGGTTGGTTCAAAGATCCCCGCTGACGCTCCGTCGCGCTTTGCGCCGGCTATCGGTTTTGGCTGGGCAACCAGGCGCACGGCATTTCTCAGTGCGGCTGCGCTCGAGTTCCTGCAGTGCATGCCAGGCTTGGCACAGGGATCGGGATGATCCAGCCATCAAAGTCACTTTGCTCATGGAACAGCCTCCGGAATAAATCGATAGACCGAGTATTATCGCGATGATACAAGCTGTCAATGAGAATAATTCCTATTATTCTTTGGGTTTTCTCCTGCGCCGCATTGCAATATGAAGATACAAGTCTATAATCGCAACGCAAATCATTATCACCGGGAAACGGGACTCAACCATGGCACGCACCTTTCGCTACACCACGTTGGCTTTGACGATATCCGCTGCGGTGCTGCTCAGCGCCTGCGACAACAACCAGGACCCGGTGGCGCAATCTCCGGCCGCGACGACGTCCGATGCGGCGCAGTCCCAGCCCGCTGACAACACCAACGCCACACCAGCTGCCACGGCGATCAGCGAAGCTGATGTAGCCAGCCATTATGCCGACCTGGCCCACGCGGTGTACCTCGATGCGCTGACCGCTGCCCAAGCTCTCGACAAGGCCATCGCTACCTTGCTGGCAGAGCCAAACGAGGCGAATCTCGAGGCTGCCCGCCAGGCTTGGCTGCAGGCGCGTATCCCCTATCAGCAGTCCGAGGCATTCCGGTTCGGCAATGCCGTGGTGGATGATTGGGAGGGCCAGCTGAACGCCTGGCCGCTGGATGAAGGACTGATCGATTACGTTGCTGCCGACGACTATCAGCACGAACTGGGCAATGAAGGCGCGACCGCCAATCTGATCGCCAACCAGACCCTGACCATTGGCGGTGAGACGCTGGATGCCAGCGAACTCAGCTCCCAGCTGCTGGCTGACCTGAACGAAATCGGCGGCTCGGAAGCGAACGTCGCCACGGGCTACCATGCCATCGAGTTTCTGCTCTGGGGGCAGGACCTGAATGGTTTCGAGGCCGGTGCCGGCCAACGCCCGGTAACGGATTTCGTTCAGGGAGAAGCCTGCACCAATGGTAACTGCGACCGCCGGGCGGCTTATCTGAGCGCCGCATCCGAGCTGTTGGTCAATGATCTGCAGTGGATGGTCGGACAGTGGTCCGCCGACGAAGCCGGCAACTACCGCGCCGAACTGCTGGCGCTGCCGACCCAGGACGTGTTTCAGAAAATGCTGTTCGGCATGGGTTCGCTATCACTGGGCGAACTGGCCGGCGAGCGAATGAAGGTCGCGCTGGAGGCCAACTCCTATGAAGACGAGCATGATTGTTTCAGCGACAACACGCACAACTCGCATTACTACAACGGCAAGGGTATTCAGAACATCTACCTGGGCAGCTACCAGGCATTGGACGGCTCGGTGACCAGTGGCCCTTCCCTCTCGGCACTGGTAGCGGAAAAGAATCCCGAGCTGGACCAGCGTCTGCGGGATGATCTGGATTCCACCATGGAAGCGCTGACCGTCATGAAGGAAGCCGCCGAAGGTGAATCAGCCATGACGTTCGACATGATGATCGCCCCCGGTAACGAGACCGGCGCGACTATCATCAACGATGCCATCGCCGCTTTGGCCCAGCAGACCGGGTCCATTGAGCAGGTCGCTGCGGTCGTGGGCGTAGACTCCCTGCAACCCGATGACGCCGGCCATTCCTTCTGATCCGTGATGATGGCGCCCGAGCCCCCGGCCAGTTCCGGGGGCTCGGGCGTCCATGTCTTCATCCAGGCCATACAGATTCACGCCCATGAAATTCTTGCTTTTCACTCCTGCTCTGGCGTTATGCCTGTTCGCCACCCCCAGCCTGGGCGCCGACTATCCGGTGCAGGACACCCCCAACTCCGGCGGTGCCGGTACCGTTACCCAGAGCGACCACAACGCCTACTCCCTGCCCCTGGGCAATCTGCCGATATCCCGCCGTCTGGATTTCAGCGTGGGCAACAGCTTCTTTCGCAACCCCTGGGTGATTGCGCCTTCGAGCACCGACGCCCGTGACGGCCTGGGCCCGCTGTTCAACACCAACTCCTGCCAGGGATGTCATATCAAAGACGGTCGTGGTCACCCGCCGGCACCGGGGGAAACAGCCGTTTCGCTATTTCTGCGGCTGTCAGTGCCGGCCGGCCCGGATACGGATCCGCAACTGCTGCAGCAACATGGTTTCGTACCCGCTCCAGTCTATGGCAGCCAGTTACAGACGGCCGCCATCCCGGGGATGAAACCGGAGGCGCGGCTGAATATCGAATGGCAGCTGTTCGAGGAAACCCTGGCCGATGGCAGCAAGGTGGAATTACGGCGCCCGCAGTACCGGATTGATGGCCCAAACTATGGCGCCCTGCCCGAGGATCTGCTGATTTCGCCCCGTGTTGCTCCGCCAATGATTGGTCTCGGTTTGCTCGAAGCCATCCCCGAGGAAGCCATATTGGCGGCCGCAGACCCGGACGATCTGGATGGCGACGGTATTTCCGGGCGAGCCAATCAGGTGTGGGACCGTATAGGCCAACGCACCGCGCTGGGGCGCTTCGGTCTGAAAGCAGCTGAAGTCAGCGTCATGCAGCAGAGCATGGCCGCCTTCGCCGGCGATATGGGGCTGAGTTCCAACATCGTTCCGGACACGGACTGCACCGCCGCGCAAGAATGCGACCGCTTTGCAGACGGCGGTACGCCCGAGGTCAGCGACAAGATTGCCGCCTTCGTCAACTTCTATGCCATGAGCCTGGCAGTACCGGCCCGCCGTGATATGGACAACCCCGCGGTGCAGTCGGGTGCGAAGCTGTTCAATGAAATAGGTTGCGCCGCCTGCCACACGCCGCGGCATACCACCGGCACACTGGCTGACCGACCGGAACTGAGCGATCAGGAAATCTGGCCCTATACCGATCTGCTGCTGCATGACATGGGCGAAGGCCTGGCCGATGGCCGCGCCGAATTCCTGGCCGACGGCAACGAGTGGCGCACGCCGCCGCTCTGGGGCCTGGGGCTGACCCAGCAGATCAATCCCCGGGCCGGCTTTCTGCATGACGGCCGCGCCCGTACGCTGGAAGAAGCCATTCTCTGGCATGGCGGCGAAGCCCAGGCAACGACAGAGCGCTACCGGACATTGCCGGCGGAACTGCGCCAGTCGCTGCTTACCTTCTTGAACTCCCTGTAACGGATCTCACATGCCCTCATTATCCAATCTGAGTCTACGCACCTTGAAATGGGGTTCAACCGCCCTGCTCGCTGCGTCCTTCTGCACCAGCGCCTGGGCGCAAGCGCCCCGCGAAGCCTGGCACGGCGCCCTTACCGAAGGCTATGCCGCCCTTGCCACCAGCACCGCCAACCTCGACCAGGCGGCAACAACCTACTGCGCAACGCCCTCGGCAGAGCAGCGTGAAGCCCTTGAGTCCGCCTGGTTCAGCGCCTTCGACAGCTGGCAGGCGGTGCGCTTCGTCGATTTTGGGCCGATCGAGCAGGACAATCTCAGCTGGCAATTCCAGTTCTGGCCGGACGCCAAGAACACCGTCGCGCGCAAGGTGAATCTATGGCTGGGCGGCGAGCAAGCGATCGGCATTGACCAACTGCGAGCCGACAGCGTAGCGGTGAAGGGCTTCCCCGCCCTCGAATACTTACTCTTCGACCCGCAGGCCGCCAGGACCCAGCCGCTGCCGGAAAAACGCGCCTGCGAACTGGTGACCGCCATCAGTAGCCTGCTGCAGCACAACGCCGCGCACTTGCAGGAACAATGGCAGGCGTTCCGCCCGCACTACTTGGGCACCGAGCAGTTCCAGAACACCACGGTGCTGGCCGCCATGCACGGGCTCGACATCCTGCGTAACAAGCGCCTGGCTGCGCCCATGGGGCTGGAAGGCAAGCCGCGGCGCAATCCCTACATTGCCGATGCCTGGCGCAGCGAACATTCTTTGGCCGGTATCCGCGCCAGCCTGGTCGGCCTGCGTGGGGTGGTGGTGAAAAGCCATGGTGGCACCAGCAAGGAAGGCTTCGCCTGCGCGTTGGAGGTAGCTCAACTGGAGGCGCGACGCAATGTGCCCTCACTGATCAGTGATGCACTGAGCCAGGCCAGCGCCGACTGAAATCTGCGTCAGGGGCAGCTGGTCCCGATGCTGTTCATACTTTGTTTCAGGCCCGACCGGACAGCGAAAGCGAAAGCCGGCATACTGCGGCCTGCCTATTCCTGTCTATTTCTAAGGGGATGTTGAATGTCAAAGACAGC
>Ga0207900_100223_pt1 | contig 13866 bp, 26 predicted proteins | sample LinPmetageLP39_FD_184052 | JGI IMG/M metagenome (GOLD analysis project Ga0207900, IMG submission 184052) | Marine viral communities from the Pacific Ocean - LP-39 (SPAdes) | ecosystem: Environmental > Aquatic > Marine > Oceanic | place: Pacific Ocean | collected 2010-06-14
TGGTGAATGACAAATACTTGAAAAGAAAGCGCTATAAAGGCTTTTCATTTATGCAAGAAACCGCTAGTATACGCACCGTCTTGAGGCAAAGATGTAGCGGCCAATAAAGACAGCGGAGCGTGGCGCAGCTTGGTAGCGCGTTGCAATGGGGTTGCAAAGGTCGCAGGTTCGAATCCTGTCGCTCCGACCAAAAAAGTTTATTCAAAACCGTCGCTTATGGGTCAAACCTAGCGGCGGTTTTTTGTTGGTTGGTAAAATTTTGGGAATATTTTGGGAAAACTGTTAGGCCTTCAGAGGTCTAAATGCGTTTCAGATTTGGCATTTTTTGTTCCGAATTTGACCCAATCAATAGATAGTCCATTTGCAAATAGTTTTCCTCTTCATTTGGCATTGCCTTTAAACGATCCCAGGCCCACCTCTTCGGAGTGGAGGTTGACGTTTTATTCCGGCAACATATTTGCAAGATGAGCAGCGGTACCAATACTCAGCTTCATTCATGACTGATAGGCGATCATCTTCCTTGCACTTAGGGCATATAACATGAGCGGGGAGCTCAGTAGAGACATATTCATCCTTAAGCGTCATCACAAAGTCACCCGTTGCCGTACGTTCCAATCGATACAGGATGAAGCGTTCTTCTTTACTCAGCCTTTGTTTCAAGTCCCTATTTTCATCAATAAGCCGATAATGCTCAGATAGAAGTTCGAGTAGATCGGACTGCGCTGAGGTCAGCTTGTCCATAATGTCACTCATTGCTGCATTGAGTTGTGCTCGGTCGTTTACATCTTTGGCCGTGCGCGCTAACTCAAGCGCTCCCTTAACAGCTGTTACTGCTGCTCCAATCTCCATACCCAATCCCCTTGGCTAAAAATGCCCTGACGGTTCGTTTTATACATCAGCGCCTCTTTGGTATCGGAGCCTTAATAGCCTACTGTAATATTGTTTCTGACATTTTATTGTGAAGTGATACTCCACAAATCCAGATGATTTCTGGTGGTCATCAAGGCTAAGAAAGGCTTAATAAGAAGGGTACCTGAAGAGACCTTTCGCACCAGAAAAAAACTTTCAACGCAGTGAGGCGGGCAGCTAAGAACTCACATTCCCGGTGCCATTTAGTAGGGACTCCATCGTAAACGGATTCCCCTTGGCTTGCTGCCACCTGGTGTCGTGACCATCAAGATAGTGCTGCGTCATGCTCTCATCAGCGTGGCCCATGAGTACCTGAATGTCGTTGATCGAGGTGCCTTGTAGTTCCAGTAGCCGCGAGCCCAAAGAACGTATTTCATGGAAAGTGGGCTGGGCGCTCTCGGGCAGGCGCTTGATACTGGGTATATGTTCGCGCAGCTTGGCGAACTCCCGTGAGAGGTAATCTCCGGAGACCTGCGACCAATGAGTTTTAGTTCTTCGATCATTTCTTCGTGCCGGCATGCGATGCACGATAAAGGGTGAGACAGGAGCAATGAGCCGCGATCGGCGGATTAGGTCCTCAAGTGCAGGCGTCAGTTCGATGGCCACATAAGCTGTCTTGCTGCGGTCCTTCGTTTTTTGGCGAATGTAATGCAGGCGGCCGTTCCTTATATCCTCGTACCTGGCGGCCGTCACTTCGGCACGCCCAAACAGACACAGCAGCGAAAGCTCCATGGCGATCTGCATCCAGTCGGGAGCTATCACATGCATGGCCTTGAATTGCTCGACGGTTAAGCGCCTACGCTGTTTGGCATAGTGATTAGTGGTCCGGGTCGGTACGACGGGATCTTTGTCTATCCAGCCTTTGGTCTGGGCAAACTGGAATATCTGCGACAACACGGCGCGATACTGCACGTAGGCGCTGCCTGGATGGTTTGTTGTTAGATATTCTGCACACCAGCGAGTATTGATGTGTTCAAGCATCATATTGCCGGCATCCTTAATGAGCCGGTTCCCACGGCCGCGCTTCGCCTTTTTGGTCCAGTCTTTCAATTTAGGATCGGCCTCTACCCACTCCTTAAGCCAGGCTTTGATCGCTACGCTCAGGGCTATTCCTGTTTCCCCCATCACATCAGCCACTAAGTCACCGCCAGACATCAGCCGAGCATTCAGGATACGGGCAGCATCCTGGGCCTTTGCCCGGTCTCTACCCATTCCATGTTTGGTACCAGTGTCTGGGCGACGATAGGTGTAATACCCCTTATTCTCATAGAGGTTAGGCTCCAGGCCTTTATTCTTCCTTTTCCGTGGCCGTGGCGGCATGTCACGCCTCCAGTACGCTATCTGCTAACTCGTTGCCGGTTTGGCGGCGCTCTGCATCAAGGTCGATAAACCAGGTGCCGCCGATTTTTTTAGCCGGCACGTGTCCTTCCCGACACCAGCGGCGCATGGTAGTAGGCGAGGGAGGATTACCCTCAAAGCGCGCACGACTCCACTGTTCGAGCTCCATTAATTTTCCGGTTTTCATTCTCAGTCTCCCGTAAAACGTTGGCCGCCGGGGCCCCAACCTTTACCGTCTCGCCAGTGGCGTTCCTGGTTTGCGGTACTGTCTTCTATTGCCTGCTGGCGCTGCTGATTGATGAGAGCCTGCACCTCGGGGTTTTGGGCGATGCGTCGTAGATTCAGCAGCTCATCTTGCTGGCGCTGGATGATGCCGGTGGCCACCGTTGCCACTTCCCAACAGTCGGTTGGTGTTTCGCCGTCATCCAGTACTTTCCCCAGGCCAAAACAACCACCACAGGGTTTATCGCGATTGCCTTTGATGTGATCGTGTCCTGCCCCTAAGCAGATAGGGCAGTCGTCGGGGGCAAGCGCTCGCCACTGGCTTTCCCATTCCTGCAGGTTGGTAATGCTATCGATGCCCTTATCAAGGTCGCGATAGAGCACCAGCCACTTACCTTCCAAGTCCGTTCCAGCGCCCTGGTGCTGGGCAATCTCCTGAAATTTCCCGCCATGCTCTCGGTGGGTATGTGTCGCTTTGGTCATGTCTTCCCCGGGGCTGGCAACAGTGAGGGCATTTCCACTGACTGATAAGCGCTTTCCACTTGGGGCAACATCCAGCGTCCAACCGTGTTCCCATTGGGTAATACGATATGCGCGAGAAATTCTTCCTCGAACTCGGTAATGCCAGACTCGACCGCTTCCAGCTTGGCTTTGATGACCAAGGCGAGGGCGCGCCACCGCTGGCGGCATGCTTGTTCCCACGCCTTAGCGGCTTGTGCCGGCGCCCGCTCGCGGCCCGTTTCGGTTTGCGTAAAGTCTCGGCTGCTCCGGTCGGGCATGGAGAGATCGAAGCGGATCCGGCGGCCATGCATCTGGAACGCCATCACAGCGGTACCGCCATCCCATCCGTACATGAAGCCGCTGGCGCCGTAACGTGAGACGGTTTGCTCGATCTCGGCACGGCTGCGCTCACTGGAAACACTGGTGTTTTCTGCGTAGCGGCTCACTTTCCACCCCCTAAGGCTGGAAGTCCTTCCTCATCGATCAATTGCCCGGCGGGCATGAACTCGCTGCCTGGTGCACGCTTGAGCAGCTTGAGCCTTTCGTTTTCAGCGCGGGCGCTATCTACTAATTGCGCGGATACATCGCTGACGGCTTTTGCGCGCTGGATCTCTTCTTTCAATGCATCCCCCTTGATGCTTTCATCACCCAGGCGCTCAAGCTGGGCAAACAGGTGGTTACGTAAGTCGTCGATTTTGTTCTTCATGCCTGCTTGCTCCTGCGGTTGATTTTGCGGTTTAGGGCCCCGCGCAGCCGAACGATTTGTGGCAACGGCTCGGGTAGGTTGAGGTAACTGTTACGGCGCATTAATTCGGCGCGGCTGATTAGCTCCAGATTGGCTGACGCGAAGTTACGCTTGTCGCCGTCGCGGAATAACACAGCGTGGCCCTTTGGTACGGGACGCCCATTGTGTTTTTCCCACTCAATGTGGCTGACCGCTACCCAGTCCCGGGGTGGATATCCGGTGTCGGTCATCTTGCGTTCCAGGTAGCCATCTTTAGTGACGCGCTCGCTACCGATCGGCAACCACGTAGCTGGTTTGTGGCCTTTTTTGAAACGGGTGCGCTCGCTACCTGGTGGGCTGAAGTGCGTACCCTTGTTCCAGGGCGTTAAGTTAGGCTTAAAGCAGCCAGGTTTGGTCGCCATATAAGCTTCAGATTTGAGTAAACCCCGACTGGTCGCTTGGTTCTTGATGCTGAGCGTACTGCGTCGAAAGATCCGCCCAAGCGTTGCGTTGTCGGTATCCGGATAGATTTTTTCCAGCGCTGCTATATCTTCTGGCGACCAGGGCTTGCCATTGTTGGCGAGGTAATCAGTCATGGTTAGCGTCTCCAATGATGCTGATGACCAGCATTGATAATCGCTTTTGACATGTCAGTTACCTCCTAGCTGTTTAAGCGGGCGTGATAAGGCGTTCATGCTGAGCAGGATGATTGCCTTTCTACGCTCTGCGGCTTCGTGCGCTTTCGCATTCTGTTCAGCGAGGTGTACGTGCATATCCACGTGAGCGACGAGCGCTTGCCCGCGTTTGCCCTCGCCATATCTGCGGGAAATGGTCGAGACGTGCACACCGTGGCGTTTTGCTAGCTCGCTGAGCGTTACGCGTTCCCCGGTGGAAGGATCTTTCGTGTATATCGCGCTCATGACGGTACCTCGCTGTCCTCATTTTTCTCGCCGGCGTTGCTCTCTGCTGGCGCTGGTGTGTTGAATATCCGGTCAAACTGTTCGTCAACATTCATATCGGGCCTCTACATGCCGCCAATGGCGCGCTGGGCGTCTTCGGCGGGGTAGTTGGGGTTGTGATAGCAAAACTCTGAGCGGATCCGATGGGGGAAGTGGTAGCCATCGCAGTAGCATGTCTGGTACCGCCAGCCGCGCCGATCCGCCCACTTATCGATGCGCAGCGTGTCGAACTCCCCACAGCTTTTGCAGCGGATGCGGCGTAAATACTCAGCGGGATGCTTGGCTTTTACCTGGCGCGCCCCGCAAGACCGGCACCGGCAGTGACGGCGGCGATTGCCGACGATGATTCGTTGGCCAAGCCGGTTGAGCATGTACATACGCCAGCCCCCTCAAAACTGAACCAGCTGCTGAAACGGCACCGTGTCGGGCATGGCCAGCTGTGCCGGTGAGGTGGCGTCGGTATCCAACGCGGGAGCGGCGGGGCGCATGCCTGGGCAATGCTCCTCCGCGATGCCTTTGTAATCCGGTTGGCCGGTGCGCTTTTCTAGCGGTACACCACGGGCCTCCTCTGCGGCCCATATCGCGGCATCCGTGCAGTAGCTAACCAACCAGTTGGATTGCTCCTCCGCTTCGCTTTGGGAGAGCTGACCCAGGACGGCTATCGAGATAAGCATGATGGCCACCCATAGGGCTTTAGCGGCTTGGTTGCTCATACGGCACCGCCTTTGCTGTCATCCAGCAAACTGTTGAGATGGCGGTGTATAGCGCGTATCTCTCTCAGCGCCGTTTCGGGGTGGCTGTAGTAGCACTCAAACTTTTGGTGGCTTTCGTGCTGGGCGTTGCGATGCGCCAGCCACGTTTGGCAAAAGATGCCGTGTTGGCAGGTTTCCAGCAGCACCGCGTATTTGCGTTGTAGGTTGATGGCCAGCGCTAACTCTTGGCAGGGCATCAGCGTGAAAAGAAACGCCGTGTTGATGCCATTGGCTGTGAGTGTTCCGGTGACGGCTTGGGAGTTATAGAGATTCATGAGTACACGCTCCCCACATCACGGCGTGACACACTCCGGCTGGCGCTGACTTGCTGGCGCGTGCGAGCCGGTGGGCGGTTACGCATGGCTTCGGTGTCGGGATTGATGCCGCTAACAAGCAGGGCGATAAGAAGGGGAGCGATCCAGCCGCGGCGCATGGCTTCGGCAACGGCGCCAGCCGCTTTATAGACGCCCAGCTTGTGATAGCCCTTTTTTAGACTGCCGCGCACGGTTTCGGGTGAGCGACCTGTGATCCGTGCAATCTCTTTGTAGGTGTTGCCCGCGGCTAGCAGCATCATGTCGACTGCTTCGGTGCGGGTTAGGCCTAGGCTGCCGCGTTCTGGGTTGATTCGTGCTTGCCAATTTCCTTGTGTGATTTGCATCTCATTGACCTCTACCTGTATTTCGGTGATTCAAATATAGGCAAACACATATTATAGGTCAATGGGTATTCCTATATATTTATGGGTAGGTATAAAAAAACCGCCTTGAAGGGCGGTTTTGGTAAGAAGCAGCTTTCGATTAGTGGAGCTGTGAGTGGGCCAGCAAGCCACGCATCTGGTTACGTGGTGTTTCGTGAGGAATTACCCTTATCCGATGGTTGCTTCTAAATTCGGCAGCGATCTCTCGGTAGACCTTCTGTTGGTCTGCATTACTGCCCGTTGGCTCTTTGCAAATGAACACGGTGTCTTGTGGCATGCCACCATGTTTGGCCAAGCGATTCATCTGCATAATCCAGCGATCACCCTTATCGATTATGCTCTTTGTGTCGTCGAGGTCGAACGATAGGGGGCGAATAGCTTGGGCAGTAATGCCACCGGTTTGCCAAACGAAAGGGAAGGTGACGTGGTACAACTCATCACCCAGCTTTTCCTCTCGGTAGGTGCGATCGGTGAACTGTTCCTTAAGCAATGTGTTGATACGACGTTTCAGCTTGGTTTCTGCGTCTTCTCGCTGCGTAAAATCATGGCAAACATAGCGATTGAATAGCTCTTGCAGGGTTGCAGTCGGGTCGTCGGTGGCAATGGTGCCCGGCTGGCTAAATCGGAACATCGTCTCGCTAGGTGCCGTTAGGTGCTTGAATAGACCTAGCTGCAGAGCGGTGTCTGAAGGATGTGCATTAGCCAGTTCAGCGACTCGGTGAATTTCTTTGGCAAAGGCTTGCCGAGCGTTCGTGAAAACAGCTGGATCTAGCTTGTCGAAGAAATTGGTGACGCGTTTGCGCGTACGCGTTTCGACCATTTCCAGGAATTGACCATTATTACAGACCATGACGATCCCCAGGTTCGCGAACTCACCTGTCTCGGGGTAGGGTTGAAAGCGCAGCACTGCGTAGTTGCAGATGATGCTCATACCATTCTCCAAAAATCGCCATTGTGGATGCGGTTAAGTAACTCAAAGCGCTCATCCAGTGTGGGATGAACTAGTGACTCTTCATCCCACATATCTTTATAGACCCATTCTTCGGGCAAAAGATCGATGATCGTATCCCAGTCGCCTAGTGCCTTGTCAAGTGCATGAAGATGCTCTGACTTGATCAGCAAATCATCAAATTTTGTCTTTTCTTCGCTAAAAACATGATTCTCTATACATTCGGCGTCATTGCTTGGAAGATCAAATGCAACATTATGGTCGATCACCACAAGCTGGCTAGAAGGTTCCCAGAGTAAATTGACGTTGCCGCCTTTCTCTGTAAGTCGCCGATCTCCATTTCTAACCCATTTATCGAACACTAGCACACGCTGCTTTAACTCGGGAGGTATCTGGGACACCTGGGGGTAGATGAGTGTTGTGGCATTAACGACTAGCTTTGATGCAAAAGCAGGGCCTCCATCCAGCTCGTCGGCGCCATCAATGGCTGTGAAGCTTATAAGCCCTTGAGGTATTGTCATGATGCCATAAGGAGGTATCGGGAGCCCCAGCCTTGAACCAAGTTCTGCACAGATCAGTTCGGATGTCAGAGCCGCTTTTCCAGCGCCGTCGACCCCTTTTACAACATAGATGTCGCCCTGGGTATCTCGTATGAAAAACGGGCGACATACACCTTGCTCGGAGCGTCTGAGAATCTCAGCGGCCTCAAGTTGCTGTGGGGCCATGCTTGCTCCCTATATGGTTTATTTTCTGATGACAGGTGCTTGGTGGCTAGTCGCTAATACCTATTGATGGCCCATCTGCGACTTATAGCTTGGTTTTTGCCTCAACCGCCACGCCTATGATGCGGCAATTCCCATTGATCGGAATCAGTGGATAGGCGGGGTTCAGAGGTTTCAGGTACTTCTGCCCACCGTCCGCGACCAGCTTTTTAAACGTGGCTTCATTGCTTTCGTCAAGCTGAGCAACCACCAGCTTGCCTGGTGTTGGTTCGATGCCAGTATCCACCAGCACAAGCGTGCCTTCAGGAATGCTTGGTCTTACGCCTGCTGGCGATGTCATTGAGTCGCCAGTTACTTCCAGCCAGAACGCAGGCCCCTTAGCCGCGTAGTCAGTTGATTCATGCCTGTCTTCCATGCCTGCCGGGTAGGGCACTACGCATTCACTGAACTTCCCAGCCTGCACCTCTGAGATCACTGGGTAACGGCTGTAGCGTATTGGTGTTGGTGCTATAGAAACGTTTTGGTCTGGGCTGCTACCTACAATCTTGCTCATTTCGCCTTTGCCAGTAGCTAACCACAAAGCGCTGACACCAAGTTCATGTGCGATCTGAGTGGAAAAGGATGTTGATTTCGACTTACCGCGCTCCAAATCGGAAATGCTGGTTTGCTGAACGCCAATTCTTTTGGCGAGCTCTGCTTGGTTGAGGCCAGCAAGTTTCCTGGCTTTTTTAAGGCGGTCTTTAAATTCCATAATTGATTTATATAGGCGAACCCATACGCTTGCAAACAGGTTTTCCCATAACTACTATATAGGCATTCCTATTTTGGAGTGTTAAAAGATGAACCAAACATCTACCTTCCAGAGTCTGGTGGGTTTCTTCGGCACGCAGATTAAGACAGCAGAGTTACTAAAGGTTGATCAAGCAACTGTTTCAGGATGGGTTCGTGGCAAGCACGGCATGTCTCCTGCAGTAGCACTTCGCGCAGAAAAACTCACAAATGGCAGTTTTACGGCTGCCCAACTTTGCCCCTCAGTATTCAACGAACCTCCCTTGGAGGAGGTGTCGTCTCGATGATTCCAGTATATGAGCTGGCCCATAACAGCACAGCCCCAGCAATGTGTCTGTTTGGCTATACAGTGTTTTGCGAGGTGAGGGTATGAGCAAGCAATTGGATGAAATGGCTCAGTGGGAGCTGGAAGCACGTCTTGGTCAGCTGATCAATCTAGGCCTGATGGATCGCTCGACAGCAGAAGTGGCGGAGTTGAAAGCTTGTAATGCGCGGCAGCGAGAAGCCGAAGCGCTGGCAGAGGTTTCAGAGATCCGCCAGGGTTTGGGGCTTAGGAATGGTCGTGTTGGGGCTCCAGCGAGGCCGGACGATGATGCTTAACCATTTCAGCAATAAAATCCATATGGTACTGGCCACTATAGGCAAGTTGCGGAAGGCCCCTCTCCAAAAAGGCGACAGGTTCGTAGGCCTCTTTGGGCAGCTTGAATGTGCACAACTCACCTGTCAGGGCGTCAATAATTACTGCCTTATTTGCGCTTGGCAATTCAGTGGTTTTCCACCGGTTAACCAGAGCCGCTTTCAGTTTCAGCACCCCAATGTTTTCCCCAGGGGCCAGAGCTGGCCCGAATTCAAGTTTTACTTGATCGCAATAGCACTCCAAAAGATATTCGCGGAACGCTACCTGAATAATGTCCTTCAGCATGTTTGGCTGCATCGTATCCAGACTTTCGAGATTGCCCCCGCACGCCTCATTCAGCGCAAGCTGCCATCTGTTCTCGTAGTTAGTTGGTTTTACCACTTCGTTTTCCTTCTTCGTGTGGATGATGTCGCAGATACCACCTTAGCGTGCTTCGGCGTGGCTTTCTATTCCCGTACTTGCAGCCGGGTGCCTGAGGCAGAGCAACCATCATTCATGCGGCTGAATGAGTGTTTGGTAATCCGCCTTAGGCAGCGCCTGCAGGTTCATATACGACACGTGAACGGCCATTTCCGTCAGCGTGAATGTCGCCAGCTCGTCAATGAGCGAAAGGGCAAGATCGTAGCTGGAGAGGCTGGTGGCAATGCCTGGTGTCCAGTGGTGAGCTTTGATCGCGCGGGCTATCAGTACGTCTCGATCAGAGGCGAGGGGGAATGCTGCCCCTTGGTAGGCGTCACGCCAGTGGTCGCAATAACAAGCAACGACAAACTCCCTGAAAGTGTTAATCAGCATTTTGTGCAGTGCTTCGACGTTTTCCACGCCCGACTCTGGCAGGTTGCTGTATTCCCGCTGCTGCTGCTCGAGCTTATCCCAGCGCTTGTGGTAGGCGGCCTTGTCCAACGCTTTCCCCTTATCCCTAGTTTAGAAGCCACCAATATAGCGATGTTAGGTGGCTTCGCTCAATTCCTCTTTGGCCTGAGGTGTGAGGTGCAGCCATGACCGAAGAACGCGCATTCCGCGGTGTCTGGATACCCGCTGAGATATGGCTGAATCGTGAGCTCTCACTGCAAGAGAAAGTGATGCTGATCGAGATCGACAGCCTGCAGCACCCGCAAAAGGGCTGTTTCAAGAGCAACAAGAAGCTCGCCGAGTTTTTTGGCCTCTCGCCTAACCGTGTTTCCGAAGTCATAAGCTCGTTGAAAAAGAAGGGCTGGATTCGCGTGGATCAAATCCGCGAAGGCAAGCAGATTGTCGAGCGCAGGATCTTCATGAAGCACCCACTCGAAAAACCGAATGGGGGTACTCGGAAAACCGAACAGGGGTATTCGGAAAATCGTGAGAACCCTATTCGAGATCCCGAAGGGGGGTATTCGGAAAACGGGGAGAACCCTATTCGAGATCCCGAAGAGGGGTATTCGGAAAATCGTGAAGAGAGGGGTTCAGGGTTAGGGGTTCAGTTAGAGGGTTCCAGTGAGAGGGTTGCGCCTGGGGCCAGCCCAGCCGCTTCCACGGGTGACTACCTGGGCGCTGATGAACAGCAAGCTCAACCGACTGGGCCACAGGAATCCGCCGATGCGTTGCTGGCGCGAATCCCAAGCGATATGCCTGGTACCCGCGACCCCTCCGCCAAAACGTTCAAACCCTGGGCCAACTACGCCTGTGCTTACCGTGCCCGTTACGGCACCTGGCCGGTATGGAACCAGAAGGTTGGCGCGAACATGAGCCAACTGGTCGACCGTGTAGGGGCAGAGCGTGCCCCTGGCGTAGCTGCCCACTACGTGAAGTTGAACAACCAGTATTACACCGCTCGAATGCACCCCGTGGGCCTGTTGCTGCAGGACTGCGAGGCGATCGCCACCCAGCTTGCCACCGGACAGCAGGTGACCCAGGCCAGGGCGCGCCAGCTGGATAGCACGCAATCCAACCTGAGTAACGCCGAGGAGGCCAAGCGCATCATGGCCGCCCGCCGCCAACAGCAGGAGTCTTCGTCATGCTAACCGACCATGAGTCTGACCAAGTGCTTGAACTGGTGTACGCCACGGCCGAAGTGTTGGGCCAGGAGATCCGTCCAACCGCTGCGGTGCTGATTACCGATGACCTTAGCGGCTACCCGTTTGCCGAGATCCGCCGCGCCTTGGCCCGTTGCCGTGCCGAGCTACACGGCAAGCTTACCCTGGCCGCGATCGTTGAGCGGTTGCCCAGCACGAATAAGCACCTGTTGCCCAATGAGGCGTGGGCGCTGGCGCTGCGTAGTACCGATGAGAGCGAAACCGTGGTGTGGACGCCTGAAATCGCCCGGGCCTTTGGCGTGGCCAAGCCAGTACTGAACGGCGGTGACCAGGTGGGGGCGCGCATGGCTTTCCTGGCTGCCTACGAGCGTGAAGCCGAAACCGCCAAAGCAGAAGGGCGCCAGCCGGTGTGGCAGGTATCTCTGGGGCATGATCCACAGCGCCGTGAGCTGGTACTTCAGGAGGCTGTCGATGCTGGCAAGCTGCCCGCCCCAAAAGTGGCTCACTTGCTGCCACCTGCTGAAAAACCGCTCACCGAGGAAGGGCGGCGCCAGCGTAAGCGCATGGTTGGCCAACTGCGCGAGATCATCAATAAGCCAGGTGATTCCAGGGCTCGCAAGCGACGTGAGGAGATCGAGCAGGAAGAGGCCCGCCGCCGTGAGCTCCTGGAACAGGCTGGCGCGCCGTTGGCTGCAATGGGAGGGCGTTAACCATGTTGAGCCGTGCTTATGACCGGCCTAAGTGCCCGTCCTGCCAATACCGCAAAAGCGCTGCCGAATTTCGCGACCCGGGTACCGGTGAGCCGCTTCCAGCGTGCAAGCAGTGTATGCGCACATCCCAGCGGGGAGGAGGCAGGCAATGGATGGCGTGAGCTGGTTTCTGTTGGGCGTGCTGGCAGGCGTGTTCATCACTGTGGCCTGCGCTGCTGGCGCCTTTTGTAAGAGTCTCGAAGAGTTGAACGATCAAGGGGAGCATGACGATGGGTGAAGTATTGAAAGGTGGCCAGCAGGCGCGCCGAGCCGCGTTATTGTGCCAAAACGTGCGATTCGGCTTATACCTCGATTGCCGTCGCCGTCAGGCAAAAGCGCTTGAATATCGGCAGCTGCCCGATGGTACCCACACCCCGGAGGATTGCGCTGATTTCATCCGTTATTCGTGTGGTATCCAAAGCCGCGCCGAGCTGGATCATAACGATACGGCGCGAGCCATGCTGGAGCGCATCGTAGCCGATTATCAACGTTGGGAGCGCCAGCAACGAATGCTCGACCAGATCGCCGGGGGGATGGCGTGACTTTACGAATGCAGAAACCCCGCCGCCCTCGAGCACTGACCAAAAGCGGCGCGCCCCGGGCAAAGCCTGTTGATTGGGAAGGGCAGGAGCAAGCCGTTCTGATCCGTTGGCTGTATGGCGAGAAGATGCGCGGTCATCCGGTAGGCGAGTTATTTGATGCCACCTTCCATGTGGCCAACGGTGGCCATCGCAACAAGAAAACCGCGAGCGACCTCAAACGCCAGGGCGTAAAGGCAGGCGTTAGCGATCTTCCCGTGCGTCAGGCTCGCGGCGGTTGGTTTGGCCTGTACCTCGAATTCAAAGCCACCCCGCCCAGGGATGCGCCGTTAGCCGATAGCCAATTCGAGTGGCTGGAAGGTAGCGAGTACGAAGGCTACTGCGCAGTGCTGGCGCTAGGGGTCGAGGAAGCCAAAGCAGTGCTCAGGGAATACGCCAGTTGGCCACGCACGCAAATAGTGGGTGAACGGCTGGCGCTGGAGAATGGTACCGAGTGGAGGAAGGGGTGATGACACAGCAGAAGGGGAGCCAGATGCAGTTTGATGATTGGAAGCGAGTAGCAAACCCCTGGCGTGTCGTGGAGGCGGCGAAAAGTGATGAACGAGCGCGTGACGCAGCGGTGTCCCGCATCATTGACACCATGCTGGAGCTGCAGCTTGATTATCGTCACGATAACCCTGGATACCAGCCGTTCAGTGTGACGGCTCTAGCAGGAGAGGTACCTGGAGGCGGTGGTCGTAGTGACCAGGCCATGTTGGCCGCGTTGCGGTACCACCCTCAAAGCCAGTGGCATAAAACCTGTGGTTGGTTATTGGATCAGCTGCCTAAACGCCAGGCCGCGGCGATGCTGATGCAGGCCGCCCGCATCCGTCCGGAGAAGATGGGCCATAGCATTTGGATGGTAACTGCCAGGCAGATGGTTGAACGGCAGGAGGTGTTGCTTAGGGCGCTGGGGCTGAATGAGGGGGTTAAGCCTTTTGAGAGTGTGGAGGCGTTGCAGGTGGCTGGAAAGCGCGCGCGTAAGCGGTTGTGGCAGGCGTTGGCGGTGGGAGAGGTGGGGCAGGCATAGACTGAAGTGCGTTGGCCAAAAATTGGCCAACGCGCTTACTATCTCAATGCTCTATCGTCGATGGATTCGTCCAGTAAATGTATTATAGGTGCCACTGTTATGTTGCGCTCTGCGGCAATTTTGGAGGCGCTGAACGCGCTAGAAAAATTGTCCACAGTAGCGCCTTGTCACGTATTCCTTACCACTCTCGGTAAGGTATGCAGCTATTTGTTGTCTGATTACATACATTTTTATTGCTGAGGAACTTCGAAAGTGCCGACATCGAAAGCTTTTGGTGCGGTGAAGGCCCCAATATTATGCG
>Ga0207900_100224_pt1 | contig 13805 bp, 14 predicted proteins | sample LinPmetageLP39_FD_184052 | JGI IMG/M metagenome (GOLD analysis project Ga0207900, IMG submission 184052) | Marine viral communities from the Pacific Ocean - LP-39 (SPAdes) | ecosystem: Environmental > Aquatic > Marine > Oceanic | place: Pacific Ocean | collected 2010-06-14
TTCTCGAGTGGAAATAATCAGGAGCTCGTCATGACTGCGAACAAGAAAAAGAAACTCAACATGAAAGACAAGTACCAGTACTTGACCCGGGACATGGCATGGGAGCCCAGCTATCAGTCGAAGAAGGACATCTTCCCCCTGGAGGATTTCGAGGGCATCAAAATCCTGGATTGGGACAAGTGGGAAGACCCCTTCCGCCTGACCATGGACGCCTACTGGAAGTATCAGGCCGAGAAGGAAAAAAAGCTGTACGCCATCTTCGATGCCTTTGCCCAGAATAATGGCCACCAGAATATTTCCGATGCCCGTTACGTCAATGCTTTGAAACTGTTTCTCACTGGTGTTTCACCATTAGAGTATGGCGCCTTCCAGGGGTTTGCTCGGCTGGGCCGGCAGTTCAGTGGGGCTGGCGCACGTACTGCATGCCAGATGCAGGCCATTGATGAGCTGCGCCACGTGCAGACGCAGATCCACGCCATCAGTCACTACAACAAGCATTTCAATGGCCTGCATGATTTCACGCACATGCATGATCGAGTCTGGTTTCTCTCGGTTTCCAAATCCTTTTTCGATGATGCCCGTTCGGCTGGCCCCTTTGAATTTATCACGGCGATTTCGTTCTCCTTCGAGTACGTGCTGACCAACTTGTTGTTCGTACCTTTCATGTCCGGCGCTGCTTATAACGGCGACATGGCGACGGTTACCTTCGGCTTTTCGGCACAGTCTGATGAAGCGCGTCACATGACCCTGGGCCTGGAGGTGATTAAGTTCCTGCTGGAGCAGCATGAAGACAACGTGCCAATCATTCAGCGCTGGATCGATAAGTGGTTCTGGCGTGGGTTCCGCCTGCTCAGTCTGGTCAGCATGATGATGGACTACATGTTGCCGAACAAGGTGATGTCCTGGAAGGAGGCCTGGGAGATCTATTACGAGCAAAACGGGGGAGCGCTGTTCAAGGATCTGGAGCGTTACGGCATTCGCCCGCCGAAGTACCAGGATGAAGCCAACCAGGCCAAAGAGCACATCAGTCATCAGCTGTGGTCGACGTTCTATCAGTACAGCCAGGCGACCAACCTGCATACCTGGATTCCCAGCGATACCGAACTGGACTGGCTGTCGGCCCAATACCCCGACACCTTCGACAAATACTACCGCCCGCGCTTCGAACATTGGCATGCACAGCAGCAGAAGGGCGAGCGCTTCTATAACTCAGCCTTGCCCCAGTTGTGCCAGGTCTGCCAGGCGCCGACATTGTTCACCGAAACGGAGGATCCGGGCCTGTTGAGCCACCGCACCTTGCAGCACGATAACGAGCGCTATCACTTCTGCTCTGATGGCTGCCGCGACATCTTCACCGATGAACCGGAAAAATATATTCAAGCCTGGCTGCCGGTACATCAGATCTATCAGGGCAACTGTGGTGGTGCGGATCTCGAAACCGTGGTTTCCGAGTACTACAACATTGGCATCGGCCAGGACAATTTCGAGTATCTGGGCTCGCAGGACCATCAACGCTGGCAGGAAATCAAGGGTGAGAAGCCCGTTGCAGAATCCGAGAAAAAACCGGTCGCGGACGAATTTGTAGCCTGACCCGGATGATCTTCCGGCCTGGCCGACAGATCAGCGTACCGAATATAAAAAACGGGATAGATACCATGAGCGTACAAGCCATTTCCGAATACACCGCAGAACCACGTGATGTTCTTGCCAATTTCAACGGCCAGCAACTGGTCTATATCTATTGGCAGCGACACCTGATGTTCTGCTCGCCCTTTGCTTTTCTGGTCTCGCCGGATATGCCATTGGGCAGCTTCTTTGATGACATCCTGCGCCCAGCTATCGCTGCGCATCCGGACAGCGCCAGGGTTGATCTGACGCTTGCCCAATGGCAATTGAATGGCCAGCCTTTCGTACCTGATCCCGATCTCGGGATGCTGAACAACGGTATCGATCACAAAAGCATGCTGACCCTGACCACTCCTGGCCTGGATGGTATCCAGGGCAGTTTCAGCTGAGGTGAAGGCCATGACCTATACCGTCACTATCGAGCCGACCGGCGATCAGATTGATGTAGAAGATGGCCAGACCATTCTTCAGGCGGCATTGCGCCAGGGTGTATGGCTGCCCTTTGCCTGCGGCCATGGTACCTGTGCCACCTGCAAGGTGCAGGTGCTGGAAGGCGATGTGGATATCGGTGAGGCCTCGCCTTTCGCGCTGATGGATGTGGAGCGTGACGAGGGCAAGGTGCTGGCTTGCTGCTGCACGGTGCAGAGTGATGTGGTTATCGAGGCGGATATCGATGTCGACGAAGATTTCGAAGGTTTCCCCGTGGACGACTATCGAGCTACCGTTACTGCCATCGTCGACTTGTCACCAACCATTCGTGGCGTGCATTTGAAGCTGGACCGGCCAATGGCGTTCCAGGCTGGGCAGTACATCAACCTGGAATTGCCGGGCATCGATGGCAGCCGGGCTTTCTCTCTGGCTAACCCCCCGTCGAGGGCTGATGAAGTCGAACTGCATATCCGGCTTGTCGACGGTGGTGCGGTAACCACTCATATCCATCAGCAGTTGCAGGTAGGTGATCAGGTTGGGCTGTCCGGCCCCTATGGACAGTTTTTCATCCGTCACTCGCAGCCGGGCGATCTGATCTTCATCGCTGGTGGCTCGGGACTGTCCAGCCCGCAATCGATGATCCTGGATCTGCTGGCCCAGGGTGATAGCCGCCATATCACCCTGTTCCAGGGGGCACGCAATCAGGCGGAGCTGTACAACCGCGAGCTATTCGAGCAGCTCGCCGCAGAATACGCCAACTTCACCTATGTGCCCGCCCTCAACCAGGCGGCGGAAGATGACAGCTGGAAAGGGGCCAGAGGCTTCGTGCATGACGTGGCCAGGCAATATTTCGATGGCCGCTTTGCCGGCCACAAAGCTTACCTGTGCGGTCCGCCACCCATGATTGATGCTGCCATCACCACGCTGATGCAGGGCCGTCTGTTTGAGCGGGACATCTTCATGGAGCGCTTCTATTCGGCTGCGGATAACGCCGGCGAGATCCAGCGATCGGCGCTATTCAAGCGGATCTAATGCAAGTTTGCGTGACCAGACAAGCGTTTGCGCCTTGCCGATACCTGAAGGCTGAGCTGGCGCATTAGTTTGGCGTGGTATGGGAATGATGGCAGGAGAACAACAATATGACTGACATCTTTGAAGTAATCGAACAGCTGAGCGGCGCTCGGTTCTACTGCCAGCCGCACCAGTCCGTGCTCCATGCCATGGAGCGTCATGCGAAGCGCTGTGTTCCAGTCGGCTGCCGCGGCGGCGGCTGCGGTCGCTGCAAGGTGAAGATCATCAGCGGCAAGTACCAGTGCGGTCCCATGAGCAGTGCTCATGTACCAGCCACGGCGCGTGAGCAGGGGGAAGTTCTGGCGTGCCGGGTGTATCCCTTGAGCCGGCTGGAGATCGAGTGCCGGTCGGGCAAGGCCGTGAATGTCCTGCAACCCTACAACAATTCCAATGAGGTTAAATCATGAAGAAAGGCATCATGCGTCCTGGCCATATCCAAGTTCGTGTTCTGGACATGGAGCAGGCCATTACCCATTACCGTGATCTGGTCGGCCTGATCGAAACTGATCGCGACGAGCAGGGCCGGGTGTACTTCAAGGCTTGGAGCGAGGTGGACAAGTTTTCCCTGGTGCTGCGTCAGGCAGACGAGCCCGGTATGGACTTTGTCGGTTACAAGGTGGTTGATGAGGCGACCTTGATTCAGTTGGAAGCCGATCTGGTCGCCTTCGGCTGCGAAGTGACACATCAGCCGGCCGGGGAGTTGAAGGACTGTGGGCGGCGAGTCTGCTTCACCAGCCCCTCGGGTCATAACATCGAGCTGTATGCTGACAAGCAATACACCGGCAAGTGGAACCTTGACGAGATCAACCCTGATCCCTGGCCGCGTGGCTTGAAGGGCATGCGCGCGGTGCGTTTCGACCACTGTCTCATGTATGGCGACGAGCTGCCGGCCACCTATGACCTGTTCGTCAATGTGCTGGGCTTTCAACTGGTGGAGCAGGTCTTGGATCCCGAAGGCAACCGCCTGGCACAGTTCCTTACGGTATCCAACAAGGCTCACGATGTCGCCTTCATCCAGCACCCGGAGAAGGGCAAGCTGCATCACATTTCCTTCTTCCTGGAAACCTGGGAGGACGTGCTGCGCGCAGCCGATCTGATTTCGATGACCGATACATCCATCGATATCGGTCCGACCCGCCACGGACTGACCCATGGAAAGACCATCTACTTCTTCGACCCGTCGGGCAACCGCAATGAGGTGTTTTGCGGTGGAGATCATGTGTACCCCGACCACCACCCGATCACTTGGAAAGCCGAAGACATCGGTAAGGCCATTTTCTATCACGACCGCCAATTGAACGAGGCTTTCATGTCTGTGTTGACATGAGATCCGCCACTTCCTGGGATAAAACAAATGCAAGAGATAAAACACTACATCAACGGCGAATACATCGGTTCGGCCAGCGGCAAGACCTTCGACAACATCAATCCGGTCAATGGCAAGCTCATCGCCCAGGTCCATGAGGCCGGTCGCGAGGAAGTGGATGCTGCGGTCCGTGCTGCCCGTGCGGCGTTGAAGGGACCCTGGGGCAGGATGAGTATCGAGGAGCGGGCGGCGATCCTGCACAAGGTAGCTGACGGCATAAACGCCCGCTTCGATGAGTTCCTGGAGGCCGAGTGCCAGGACACCGGCAAGCCGAAGGCCATGGCCAGTCATGTGGATATCCCCCGTGGCGCCGCCAACTTCAAGGTATTCGCCGACCTGATCAAGAACGTCTCCACCGAAGCCTTTGAGATGGCCACCCCGGATGGTACGGGCGCGATCAACTACGCAGTACGCCGGCCCAAGGGGGTGATCGCAGTGGTCAGCCCATGGAACCTGCCGTTGCTGCTGATGACCTGGAAGGTCGGCCCGGCACTGGCCTGTGGCAACACCGTGGTGGTCAAGCCCTCGGAAGAAACGCCCACCACCACCGCCCTGCTCGGACAGGTGATGAAGGATGCCGGTGTTCCGGATGGCGTCTACAACGTTGTACATGGTTTTGGTGGCGATTCGGCTGGCGCTTTCCTCACCGAGCATCCGGATGTGGATGGCGTGACCTTCACCGGTGAAACCCGTACGGGCGAGATCATCATGCGCGCGGCGGCCAAGGGCGTCCGTCAGGTGTCGCTGGAACTGGGCGGCAAGAACGCCAGTGTGGTATTCGCCGACTGCGACATGGACAAGGCCATCGAGGGCACCATGCGCTCGGCCTTCCTCAACTGCGGCCAGGTATGCCTGGGTACCGAGCGGGTGTACGTGCAGCGGCCGATCTTCGACGAGTTCGTTGCCCGCCTCAAGGCTGGAGCAGAAAGTCTGAAGGTCGGTGAGCCGAACGATGCCAGCGCTAACATGGGGCCCTTGGTCAGCCACAAACACCGCGACAAGGTGCTGTCCTATTACCGCAAGGCGGTCGAGGATGGCGCCACCGTGGTCACCGGTGGCGGGGTACCGCAAATGCCCGGTGAGCTGGCCAGTGGCGCCTTTGTCCAGCCGACCATCTGGACCGGGCTGGCGGACGACTCGGCGGTGGTGACCGAAGAGATCTTCGGTCCCTGCTGCCATATCCGCCCGTTCGATACGGAAGAGGAAGTCATCGAACTGGCCAACAGTCTGCCCTATGGCCTGTCCGCCACGCTGTGGACCGAGAACGTATCACGCGCCCATCGCGTCAGCGGTCAGCTGGAAGCCGGCATCGTCTGGGTCAACAGCTGGTTCCTGCGCGATCTGCGTACCGCCTTCGGTGGCAGCAAGCAATCGGGCATCGGCCGCGAGGGCGGTGTGCATTCGCTGGAGTTCTACAGCGAGATGAAAAACGTCTGTATCAAACTGTGAGCTATCCCATGAGCGCAGAACATAACAGTCCGGAAATTGGCCGTAGCATCCAGGCCGGTGGCTATGCCACCAACTACCATGACCAGGGCGAAGGTTTCCCGGTCATGCTGATTCATGGATCCGGGCCGGGGGTTACCGCCTGGGCTAACTGGCGGCTCGTCATACCGGAGCTGGCGAAAGGGCGCCGGGTGATTGCTCCTGACATGCTCGGGTTCGGTTATAGCGCCCGCCCTCAAAAGCCTGATTACAACCGTCAGCTGTGGGTGGATCATGCCATTGGTTTGCTTGACGCTTTGGATATCGAACAAACCGACCTGGTCGGCAACTCCTTTGGTGGTGGACTGGCGTTGGCGTTGGCCATACAGCATCCGCAGCGGGTCCGCCGGCTGGTTCTGATGGGCAGCGTCGGCGTCAGCTTCCCCTTGACTGCCGGTCTGGACGCAGTCTGGGGTTACGAGCCGTCATTCGACAATATGCGTCGCCTGATGGATGTGTTTGCCCATGACCGGGCACTGGTCACCGACGAGCTGGCCGAGCTGCGCTACCAGGCCAGCATCCGTCCGGGTTTCCAGGAGTCCTTCGCGGCGATGTTCCCGGCTCCACGCCAGCGCTGGGTGGAGGCGCTGGCCAGCGATCCGTGGGATATCCGCACGTTGCCCCATGAAACGCTGGTCATCCATGGCCGTGAGGATCAGGTCATTCCGCTGCAGGCATCACTGCAGCTGGCCGATCTCATTCAACGCGCGCAACTGCATGTGTTCAGCGAGTGCGGTCACTGGACCCAGATCGAGCATGCTGCTCGCTTCACCCAACTGGTCGACAACTTCCTGAGCGAGGCCGATGCGGCCTCTGGAGCGCAATGATGGATCAATCCTTGATAAACGAGCTGGGTGATGAACTGTATTGCGCCCTGACCACGGCCAGCACGATCGACCCGCTGACCAGCCGCTTTGCCGACATGGACATCGCGGATGCCTACCAGGTGCAGCAACGCCTGATCGCCCGACGTATCGAGAACGGCGAGCGGGTGATCGGCAAGAAGATCGGCGTCACCAGTCAGGCGGTAATGAACCTGCTCGAGGTCGACCAGCCCGACTTCGGCATGCTCACCGACCGCATGGTTCTCAACCAGGGTGAATGCATCGACATATCCACCCTGATCCAGCCCAAGGCCGAGGGCGAGATTGCTTTTGTGCTGAAGGAAGACCTGGCCGGCCCCGGGGTGACCGTGGCCGATGTGCTGCGCGCCACCAAGGGCGTGATGGCCTGCTTTGAGATCGTCGACTCACGCATCCGTGACTGGCAGATCAAGATCCAGGACACCGTGGCGGACAACGCCTCCTGTGGCGTATTCGTGCTGGGCGATCAACTTATCGACCCGCGGCAGGTGGATCTGGTGACCTGCGGCATGCTACTGGAGAAGAACGGCGCGGTGGTGGGTACCGGCGCCGGTGGCGCAACCATGGGTTCACCGGTTAATGCAGTGGCCTGGCTGGCCAATACGCTGGGCAGCCTGGGCATGAGTCTCAAGGCTGGCGAGGTGATTCTGTCCGGTGCGCTGTCGGGCATGGTGCCGGTGGCTGCTGGTGACAACCTGAGCGTGACCATTGGCGGCATTGGCAGCTGCAGTGTGCGTTTCGCCTGATTTTTGAGGAAACAGAACAATGAACAAGAAACTCAAAGCCGCGATTATCGGCTCGGGCAATATCGGCACCGACCTGATGATCAAGATCCTGCGCAACGCGCAGCATATCGAGATGGCTGTCATGGTCGGTATCGATCCTGAATCCGACGGCCTGGCCCGTGCCCAGCGCATGGGCGTAGCCACTACCCACCAGGGTGTGGACGGCCTGGCGCAGATGCCGGAATTTGCCGATATCGATTTCGTATTTGACGCCACCAGTGCCGGCGCCCATGTGCGCAATGACGCGCTGCTGCGACAGCTCAAGCCCGGTCTGCGGATGATCGACCTGACCCCGGCGGCCATCGGCCCGTACTGCGTGCCGGTAGTCAATCTGGAAGAACACCTCAACCAGACCAACGTCAACATGGTCACCTGCGGTGGCCAGGCGACCATTCCCATGGTTGCGGCGGTATCGCGGGTAGCGAAAGTGCACTATGGCGAGATCGTCGCCTCGATCTCCAGCAAGTCCGCCGGTCCCGGCACCCGGGCCAATATCGACGAGTTTACCGAGACCACCACCAAGGCCATCGAGGTGATTGGCGGGGCACAGAAAGGCAAGGCGATCATCATCATGAATCCCGCCGAGCCACCGCTGATCATGCGTGACACGGTATTCGTGTTGTCCGAGCTGGCCGACCAGGACCAGATTGCTGCCTCCGTCGAGGAAATGACCGCTGCAGTACAACGCTATGTGCCGGGCTATCGCCTCAAGCAGCAAGTACAGTTCGACGTGATTCCCGCATCCGCCCCGGTCAATGTGCCCGGTGTCGGTCCGCGCAGCGGGCTGAAGACCTCGATCTTCCTCGAAGTCGAAGGCGCCGCCCATTACCTGCCGGCCTACGCCGGCAACCTCGACATCATGACCTCGGCGGCGCTGGCCACCGCCGAGCGCATGGCCCAGTCCATGCTCACTGCTGGAGGTGCCGCATGAGCTTCGATCCGCAACGCAAACTCTATATCTCCGACGTGACCCTGCGTGACGGCAGCCATGCCATCCGCCACCAGTATTCGATCCAGAACGTGCAGGACATCGCCCGCGCGCTGGACAAGGCCCGGGTCGACTCTATCGAAGTGGCCCACGGCGACGGGCTGCAGGGCTCGTCCTTCAACTATGGCTTCGGGGCTCACAGCGACCTGGAGTGGATCGAGGCGGTGGCGGATGTGATCAGCCATGCGCAGATCGCCACCCTGCTGCTGCCCGGCATCGGCACTACCCACGACCTGGACAATGCCTACAGTGCCGGTGCGCGCATCGTGCGGGTGGCTACCCACTGCACCGAGGCGGATGTGTCGAAACAGCATATCGAGCATGCCCGCAAGCTGGGCATGGACACCGTCGGCTTCCTGATGATGGGCCACATGCAGACCCCGCAGGGCCTGGCCCAGCAGGCCAAGCTGATGGAAGACTACGGTGCCACCTGCCTGTACGTGGTGGATTCGGGCGGTGCCATGGGCATGCAGGATATCCGCGACCGCTTCCGGGCACTGAAGGATGTACTCAAGCCCGAGACCCAGACCGGCATGCATGCCCACCACAACCTGAGCCTGGGCGTGGCCAACTCCATCGTCGCGGTGGAGGAGGGCTGTGACCGCATCGATGCCAGCCTGGCCGGCATGGGCGCCGGTGCCGGCAATGCGCCGCTGGAAGTGTTTATCGCCGCCGCCGAGCGTCTGGGCTGGAATCACGGCACCGACCTGTACACCTTGATGGACGCCGCTGACGACATCGTCCGGCCATTGCAGGATCGGCCGGTGCGGGTGGACCGGGAAACCCTGGCCCTCGGCTATGCCGGGGTGTACTCGAGCTTCCTGCGCCACGCCGAGGTGGCGGCGGACAAATACGGTCTGAAGACCGTGGACATACTGGTCGAACTGGGCAAACGCCGCATGGTCGGCGGCCAGGAAGACATGATCGTGGATGTGGCGCTGGATCTGCTGGCCACCCGAAAGGAGCAACAAGCATGAGTACCGTTGGTGAACGCACCCTGAGCAGGGAACAGATGCTGGCCCTGGCCGAGCATATCGAAGCGGCCGAGCTGGAAGCCTTTGAAATTCCCAAGGTCACCGGCCAGTACCCGGACATGACCTTTGCCGATGCCTATGACGTGCAGTGGGAGATCCGCCGTCGCAAGGAGGCCCGTGGCAACAAGACCATCGGCCTGAAAATGGGCCTGACCTCCTGGGCCAAGATGGCGCAGATGGGCGTGGAAGTACCGATCTACGGTTTCCTGTCCGACTACTTCAGCGTGCCGGATGGCGGCGTGGTGGATACCTCGAAGCTGATCCACCCGAAGATCGAGGCGGAGATCGCCTTCGTCACCAAGGCGCCGCTGAAAGGCCCGGGCTGCCATATCGGTGATGTGCTGGCGGCGACCGACTTCATTATCCCGGCGGTGGAGGTGATCGACTCGCGTTACCAGAACTTCCAGTTCGACATGATCTCGGTGGTGGCGGACAACGCCTCGTCCACGCGCTTCATCACCGGCGGGCAGATGGCCAATGCCGCGGATGTCGACCTGCGCACCCTGGGTGTGGTGGTCGAGCGCAATGGCGAGATCGTCGAGGTCGGTGCCGGTGCGGCGGTGCTTGGGCACCCGGCCTCCAGCGTGGCCATGCTGGCTAACCTGCTGGCTGAGCGCGACCAGTACATTCCGGCGGGAACCTTCATCATGACCGGCGGCATCACCGCGGCCATCGCGGTCAAGCCGGGGGACAATATCACCGTACGTTATCAGGGGCTGGGCAGCATTTCGGCCCGCTTTGTCTGAGGAGTCATCATGCCCATTGCACAACTGCACATACTGGAAGGCCGGAGTGACGAGCAGAAGGAACGCCTGATCCGCGAAGTCAGCGAAGCCATTGCCCGAGCACTGGATGCACCCATGCCGAGCATCCGGGTGATCATCAGTGAGATGCCCAAAACACACTTCGGTATCGGCGGCGAACCGGCGAGCAAACTGAAGAGGTAGAAGAAAATCAGCGCCGCGGGCAGCTCACTGCCTGCGGCGCTGTCTTATCGGGAGTCATGAATGAGTGCAACCGTGCTCGAACCCAGTCTGCGCTGGGATGCTGCCCTGCAAGCAGTACAGGCTGCCGTCGCCCATGCCGGAGAGCTGGGTATTCGTATCAATGTGGCGGTGGTGGATCGGGGCGGCAATACCCTGGCCTTTCTGCGCATGAACGGCTCGTTTCTGCATTCCGCCGACATCGCCACCGACAAGGCCTACACTGCCGCTGGCTTCGGCTTCCCCACTGGTCAGTGGGTAAGCGTGATGGGCGATAACGAAGGCATGCGCCTGGGCTTTCCCCAGCGGCACCGGCTGGTGGTGTTCGGCGGCGGCCTGCCCGTTCTCGTCGACGGTGACTGTGTGGGTGGCATCGGCGTATCCGGTGGCTCCGAGGAGCAGGACGAAGCCTGCGCCGAGGCGGGACTGCAGGCCATTTCGATGCTGGGAGGGAGATGAGTCAATGGGCGTGTCGGGCCACCGACCGTCTGTCTGTTTCAATGATGGGAAACTCGGCGCTGCAGATAGTATTTTCTTGCCGCAGTACATAAAAATAAGATCAGGAAGGTATCCATGCTTGCCCACCATTCACCGCAACGGCTGCCTTTTGCACCCGGAACCATACTGGCCTCGCGAAGTTATGAGGAAGCCGCGGCCACACTCAATGGCAATCTCAGCGAGTCACGTATCGTCAGCCCGCAGAAACGTGGGGCACAGGCGGATATTCTGTTCAACCTGCGAACGCTGCCCGAAATCAAGCTGTTCGGTGCCTGCTGGGGAGATGCGGTGTCGGTCCGCTCCACGCCGCTGGCCTGCTGGCACGGAATCCTGCCGCTGGCAGGCGGTATCGTCGACCTGCGCGCGGATCGGCAGGTAAAGGCCGGAGGAATGATCCTGTTCGCTCCGGGCCACGAAGTCGATGTGATCTGGCGTGATGGTACCCAGGCCATTGTCATTGCCCTGGATAACCGCCTGCTGCGCAGTCACCTTGAGGCCGAGTACGAGATGGGTATTCCCTCGGTCGTCGAACGGGTTCTGTACATCGAGCAGGAGCATCCGGCGTTGGTCAGTCTCGGCAATCTGCTGAGGTTGACCGATGCCGAGTTCCGCCAGGGGCAGGGACTGTTGAGCCTGCCGGTAGCGCAGCGGCAGCTGCAGTCGCTGTTCTGTGAAAACCTGCTGCATCTGGTGCCGGCGCTGCGAAGTCTGCCAGAACGGCATATTCTGCCAGGTGGGCTCAAGCGAGCTGTCGAATACATCCATGAGCACCTGGAGCAGCCGTGGTCGCTGGAGGAACTGGTGCGCATCAGTGGCGTCAGTCGTCGCAGTCTGGAACAGGCGTTTCGCGATAAGCTGCAGACCAGTCCGCAGCGCTACTTGCAGCAGTGTCGGCTGAAGGCCGCGCGGGATTGCCTGCGCAAGGCGCGGCCCGGTGATGTGCAACTGGCCGAGCTGGCCTACCGCCTGGGCTTTTCCCAGCCCAGCCACTTCACCACGGCTTACAAGCAGGCCTTCGGTGAGCTGCCATCGCAGACCCTGGCGCGGTTCTTCTGATTCCGCTGGTCTGCATTTCGAGCGGCATGTCGTTGACTGACTCTCGCTGGAAAGCAGAAGGCTGCCCGATCGGGCAGCCTTGGCGGGGGGACTATTTGAAACAGTATTCGAACAGGCAGGTTTCGAAGCCGTAACGGATATTGAATTCGCCACTCAGTACGTTGTTGCGTGCGACATATTCGTCCCAATCCCCAAGCAGTTCCTTCAGCTTTCCGGGCTGGCTGGCGGCCAGGTTGGTGGCCTCGGTGGGGTCATCGGCCAGGTTGTACAGCTGCCAATCCGCATTGCCGTAGGGGGCGCTCATGTTCAGGATCTTCCAGTCGCCCTTGCGCAGCGCCTTGCGGCCGAACAGCTCCCAGCCGATGGCCCGTTCCGGCATGGCCTTGTCCTGCAGCAGTGGCAGCATGGATACACCTTGCAGTGGCGCGACTTCGCGGCCTCGGAAGGTGCCCGGCGGGGGCTGGATACCGGCCAGGTCGAGCAGCGTCGGCATCACATCCATGATATGTGCCACCTCGTTATTGATGCTGCCTGGCTTGCTGACTGTCGGATGACGAATGATCGCCGGTACCTGTATCCCGCCCTGCGTGGTCAGGCCCTTGAAAAACGGAAAGGGGGTCGCGCTGACCTGCGCCCACTGGGCACCGTAGTCGATGTAGGATCCCTTGCGCCCCATGTTCTCCAGGCTGTTATCGAAGGCTTCCTTCATCCACACATCATTGCCCGGCAGGCCCAGCGGACTGTTGCCATCGGCACCGTTATCGGAAAGGAACAGGATGAAGGTGTTGTCATATTCGCCGGTCTGCTTCAGATAGTCGATGACGCGCCCGATATGATGGTCCATGTTGTCGACCATGGCGGCGTAGACTTCCATGCTGCGTGCCTCACGCAACTTCTGTTCGTCGGTCAACTGCTCCCAGTCCGGCAGCACGCCCTGCATGGGTACGTTGGCTGCCGCATCCGCCGCCACCAGCCCCATCTGCTTCATGCGCGCCAGGCGCTCCTGGCGGATAGCCTCGTAGCCTGCCGCATAACGGCCCTCATACTTTTGCAACCACTCATCCGGCGCATGCAGTGGCCAGTGCGGGGCGGTATAGGACAGCAGGCCGAAGAACGGCTTGCCGCTCCGCCGGTCGGCCTCGATGTACTCGATCAGCTTGTCGGTATAGAACTGGCTGGAGAAGAAACCGTCGGGCACGCTCACCTGCTTGCCGTTTTCACGGTAGATGGCCTTGGGATCGACGCTGATGATCGCCATCTGGTCATCGAAATGGCTGGCGCCCCCCTGGACCAGAATGTAGGAGCGATCAAAGCCGCGCGCCTTCGGACTCAGTTCCTCGCTACGACCCAGATGCCATTTGCCGACGGTATAGGTGCTGTAGCCGCCATCCTGGAGCACTTCCGCCAGGCTGGCGACCCTGTCATTGAGGTAGCCCTCATAGCCCGGCTGGTCCACCTGGAAGGGTTGCACCAGCTCAGCCATGTTGCCCAGCCCGGCGATATGGCTATCGGTGCCGGACATCAGCATGGCACGGGTAGGCGAGCAGGTTGGTGCGGTATGGAAACTGGTCAGCCGCAGGCCTTCGCTGGCCAGGGCATCCAGGTGGGGAGTGGCAATTTC
>Ga0207900_100226_pt1 | contig 13577 bp, 10 predicted proteins | sample LinPmetageLP39_FD_184052 | JGI IMG/M metagenome (GOLD analysis project Ga0207900, IMG submission 184052) | Marine viral communities from the Pacific Ocean - LP-39 (SPAdes) | ecosystem: Environmental > Aquatic > Marine > Oceanic | place: Pacific Ocean | collected 2010-06-14
TAACTCCTTATAACTGTGTTATTTTATTGAAATATATTTCAATGACTTGTGTAACCCTGACAGATGAGAGAGCGTAGTGAATAGCGTAGGCCTTTGTGTACCAACATTAAATGCTGGCTCCATGTGGCATCATTGGCTAGCCTGCATTGCCCCAGCGGCCGCGGATTTTCGCGTTTTAGTGGTGGACTCTTCTTCTGACGATGGGACGCCCGAAGCAGCCCAGCAGGCGGGGCTTGAGGTAATGGTGATTGAGCGTTGTGAGTTTGACCACGGGGGCACACGCCAGCGTGCACTTGCTCATTTAAGCGACTGCGATATTGTGATTTTTCTGACCCAGGACGCGTTGGTAGCAGACCCCGCAGCACTTTCCCAGCTGGTAGCGGCATTTGATGACCCGAACGTAGGGGCCGCGTTTGGCAGGCAGTTGCCCCACCTTGACGCCACCCCTATTTCAAAGCATGCACGTTACTTTAACTATCCTGCCACGTCGCGCGTGGTCGATGATACGGATATCCCCCGCTTGGGTATTAAAACGGCGTTTCTTTCTAACTCCTTCGCGGCTTACCGCCGCGACGCCCTGTTGGAAGTTGACGGTTTTCCTGAAGGCACCATTCTTAGTGAAGACATGATTGCAGGTGCCAGGTTGTTAAAAGCTGGCTGGAAAATTGCCTATTGCGCCAAGGCGCGTGTTTTCCACTCCCATAACTACTCGTTGCGGGAGGAGTTTCAGCGTTATTTTGATATTGGCGTCCTTCATCACCGCGAAGCGTGGTTATTGGCTTGGCTAGGCAAGGCTGAAGGCGAAGGTGGGCGGTTTGTGCGTTCGGAAATGCGTTATTTATTACGCGAGGCGCCGTGGCGGCTGCCGGAAGCAGCGCTGCGTACAGTATTAAAGTATGCGGGCTATCGGTTTGGTAAAGCGGAAAATAAGCTGCCGCTAAGGTTAAAGCGCTGGCTTTCTATGCATAGCCATTACTGGCAATAGCCTTCAGCCGCCTAGGGCTGGTAGTTAATGAACCCGCGCGAAAGCGTCATGGCTAGTATTTTTAAATCAAACCCTAGCGACCAGTTATCAATGTAATAAAGGTCGTATTCTACCCGTTTTTGCATTTGCTCTAGGGTATCGGTGTTGCCGCGGTAGCCGTTTATCTGCGCCCAGCCTGTCATGCCGGGCTTTACACGGTGGCGCTGCATGTAGTTTTGAATAACGCCTTGGTAATACTTGTTGTGATCCAGCGCGTGGGGGCGTGGTCCTACCAGCGACATTCTACCTTGCAGTACGTTATAGAGCTGTGGCAGCTCATCCAAGCTTGTGCGGCGTAAAAAAGCGCCTAGCGGAGTAATGCGAGGGTCGTTTTGACAGGCTTGCTGGGTGCTCTTGGCTTTGTGAACGCTCATGCTTCTAAATTTGTAGATCCGAAAGCATTTGCCATCAATACCATGCCGGTGTTGTTTAAAAAGTACCGGCCCACCCATCTTCCATTTGACTAACCCAGCAATTAATAACATCACCGGTAGAAAAACAATAAATATCAACCCGCCTAGCAATCGGTCTTCCAGATTTTTTATAAGCCTTAATGGGCTACTGTCTAAGGGGCTGTAATTAAGCTCTAGCGAATATAGACCAACCACCTGTGCCATGCGGTGATTCAGCAGGCGAATATCAGAAAGGTCGGGGAAATAACGCACATTGACGGGAATGTTAATCAAACTGGCGGAGACCAAACGCACTTTATCGCCGTCGCTTAGTGGGTAGGTGAGCCAGATTTCATCAAATTCTCTTTCAAAAGAGCTTTCTTGGGCCAGCGTGTTTAGCTGCTTATGAAAGTGATCAGAGTCATCATCCGTATAGGCAGTTTGCAACTTATAGCCCGCGTATACCATGGCATTGAGATGGTCTTCCAGACGCTCAATATTGCTACTTCGGCCAATAATAACGATACGTTTGCGGTTTTTGCCTTTGGCGCGGAGGTTCCTGAGATAAATATACAACGCAGCACGCATTGCGCTGCCGGTGATCAACACGGCTACCGACGACACCCCCATCCAAAGCCGTGAGAAATTTTGGGTATTTTGAGTAGCGACCAGCAATAAACTCAGCAATACAATGGTTGCCAACCAGCTAAGGCCATATACGCCCAGCATGCTAAACAGACTACGCCCCCGCCATGGCTGGTAAAGCCCTAACAGCTCACCAATCGCGGGCAGCAGCAGGCTGCCAATGACCATTAGAAAGAGGTAGTCATCTTCACGGTAGTTAATGTGAGACATGCCCCACAAAATTAACCACGACACAATGATGGCGATAGCTGCGTCAAAGCAACGCATGGCTCTCCGTAGCCAGTCGTTACTTTGCGTACCTTTCAACGCTGCCATGAGGTTAGATTTATCCTGAGGTGGTAGCGGTTAGATCTGTTAACGATAGCAGTAACACCATTACATTACCCAGGTCATCACTACCGAGCTCCCCAATGGCTGACTGCAGTGCCAGGCTGTCTAGGGCGTATTCACCAATAGTATCCACATATTGAATACGCTGATCATAGAGGCTGGCGCGGGCGTCCAGCACGTCCACTAAATCGCGTAGCCCTAGCTGTTCGCCACGCTCGGCGGCTTGCAGGAACAGTTGGCTTGAGGCGAGGGCCTGCTGGAGCGCTTCAATACGGCGAACATGGCCATTTAATGAGCGTAGCCGCTGACGCACTTCTTGCCCGGCGAGATTGAGCTGATTATCAAAGGCTGCTTGGCTGGCGTTGATGCTTTTTTCGCCCTGCCTAACATTGGCGGTGGTATAACCGCCACGGTAAATAGGCACGCTCACTTCGACACCGGCGCGGTAGTCTTCGCTTTCGCGCAATACATCATCACTGGTGCGGTCTGAATAGCTCAGGTTGAGATTTACTTCTGGGTAGTAGCCCGCCCGGCGGGTGCTGGCATCCGCTTCTGTAATACGCTGCTCTTGGCGCGCTAACAAAACATCCAAGTTTTGCCCTGTACGGGATAACCAGTCCTCTTGTTCGCCCCATTCGCTGGTTAGCGTTACTTCCGATAGCTCGCCAATCGCTAAGCCACGAAACTCGGGCAGTGTGCCGGTTAAGCGCTCTAGCGTGCTCATGGCGTTATCAAGCTCGTTTTCGGCTTGTACGGCGTCTGAAATCGCTTGATCCAAACGTGACTGGGCTTCCAGCAGGTTGATGCGGTCACCCACGCCTAGGTCATAGGCACGCTGCGCTTGGCGAACCTGCAGTTCCAGCGACGCTTGCTGAGACTCTAATAAACCGAGGCGCTGGGAGGCTAAATAGGCCTGCACGTAGGCTTCACTCACCTGCAGCGCTAGGTCGCGCTCGACCACTGCCAGTTGAAGCTCGGCGGCATTTACCTGGGCATCGGCAACATCCATGCCGCGCCAGCGCTCTAAACTGAACAGAGGCTGCTGCAGCTGCACTTGCCAGTAGTTTTCTTCAATCTCACCAGGGCGTTGCGCTGCTTGGTCAAGGCCAAAATCGTCGGGTGAGGTTTGAATGTTGGTGGAATCTTGCCAGAGGTAGCCACCCGTGGCGCTTACTTGCGGCAGCAGCTGCGAGCGCGCCATGGGGATTTCTTCCCGCGTGGCTTCCAGCTCATAGCGTTGGCGCGTGAGATCCGCATCGTGCTCAAGCGCCTGCCCAAACAAGGCGGGCAGCGAGGGTAACTCTGCTGACGCATTCGCGGATTGCTCCAATCCCGCTAATTCTTCCATCGCCGCATTACCTGCTGGCGTGTCCTGCTGTGTATCGACGGGCTGTGCATACAACAGCGGCGACAGCAGGCTAATGGCCAGCGCGAGGGGGGCAATTTTGGCAGTTTTAATTAGCAACATCCTAGTTATTAATCCTCTCGTAGAGCGCGCGCCAGCATATCGGTGATGGGCTTGGCGATGTAGCTAGCAAAGGTGCGTTCACCTGTGCGTAGCATTACCTCTGCGGGCATACCAGAGAGTAGCTGCATTTGTTCATTCATTTGCGTGTAGCCTTCTTCGGTAACACGTACCCGCGCACGGTAATACTGTTCCCCCGTGGCTTCGTCTTCAAAGCTGTCCGCGCTAACGTGAATGACTTCGCCATCAATCACATCGGTTAGGCGTTGATTGAAGGCGCTGAAGCGAATTTCAGCAAACTGGCCAATATGGATATTGTCGATGTCTCGCGTGGGAATACGCGCTTCTACCACAAAACCTTCATCAGAGGGGACGATATCCATAATGGTGTCACCCGCGCGAATAACGGCCCCTACCGTATGTACCTGGCGGCCTACCACGGTGCCTGAGACTGGGGCGGTGACCACGGCGCGCTCTACTTGGTCTTGCAGTGAAATAATCTGCTCTTCTGCTTCGGCAATTTGCGCCTGGGCGTCGCGTAGCTGTTCGCCGACTTCTTTCTGGAACTCTTGCTGCTGAATTTCGCGCTCCATACTGTTTTCGCTAATTTGCGAACGCAGTTGGGCAATATTGGCGCGGAACTCAGCGTTGTCGCCTTCGTACTGAAGCACTTGGCGCTCTAACTCACGCAGGCGCTGGTTATCGCCCAGGCCTTCACGGTAGAGCGAGCGGAAGTCTTCAGCTTCTGAACGTAATGAGCTAACGCGGCGCGTATTGACACTGATACGCTCTTCCAGCCCTTCGATCTGTTCACGCATCTGCACACTCTGCTCATCCAGCGCTTCCAGTGTACTTTTCAGCGACTGACGACGCGCGGCGAACAGGCTTTGCTGAACAGCGATGACTTGCTGAACACGCGGATTATCGGTGTCTTGAATATCGTCGGGAATTTCCATCATTTCCGCGCCTTCTTGCTCGGCGAGCAGGCGGGCTTCCATGGCGCGGTTTATCAAATATTGAGAGCGGGCAATAGCAAGCTGCGAGCCAGCCTGGGTATCACTTAGCACGACCAGTGTGTCGCCAGCTTCTACTTTGTCACCATCTTCCACCAGCAGCTGCTCAACGATACCGCCTTCCAAGTGCTGCACGGTGCGCTTGAAAGACTCGATCGAGACGCTACCCGGCGCGACCACGGCAATAGCGAGAGAGGCCGTGGCGGACCATAAGACAAAACCGCCTAGCGCGACAAACAGAATTGCATAACCCAGCTTGCGATAGCCTTTGTCGCTGGTGGGCAGCTTTTCACTGGCCTCCCCGTCAATCGTCATCGGCCCTTTGGGGGTTACGTCGATCTCAGATGTTGGAAGATTGCTCTTCTTTTCGTCGCTCATGACTTCTCCTCGCTACCACGGCCACCGGAGATGGCTGAGAGACGGGCAGCGCTTTGCTGACTAACTTGCTCACGCGGCTTTTTGGCAAACTGGGCGAGTACTTGGTCGCGCGGCCCAAACATACTGACTTGCCCTTCTTTCATCACCAGCAGCTTGTCCATATTCTTCAACACACTGGTACGGTGGCTGATCACAAACAGGGTGGCGCCTTCGGCCTTCAACTGGGCGATCGACATGGCTAACGCTCGTTCACCGGCATCGTCCAGGTTGGCGTTAGGTTCATCCAATACCACAAGCACTGGGTTGCCATACAACGCTCGTGCCAGCCCCACCCGCTGACGCTGACCACCGGAAAGCGCGCCGCTATTGGAGGAAATGACCGTGTCGTAACCGTTGGACAGTTCCAGAATCATTTCATGCACGCCGGCTTTCTTGGCGGCGTCAACCACTTTTTGCGGGTCTATGTTGCCAAAACGGGCAATGTTTTCACTGATGGTGCCGTCAAACAGTTCGATGTCCTGGGGCAGGTAACCAATATAGGGGCCAATTTCGTCACGGTTGTACTGGGTAATCACCCCGCCATCCAGGCGTACATCACCGACTTGCGAAGGCCAAATACCCAGTAGCACTCGCGCCAGGGTGGATTTACCCGCGGCGCTAGGCCCGATAATGCCTACGTGCTCGCCTTTCGGCACGCTGAAATTAATGCCGCGAATGGTCGCCATACGCGACCCAGGCGGTGCGGCGGCTACGCCTTCCAGCGCAACGACACCTTGCGGTGCAGGCAACGACATTTTGCGCTCTTCGCCAGGGATTTGCGTCAGAAGTTCGTTTAAGCGCTCATAAGCACCGCGTGCGCTGACAAAGCCTTTCCAGCCACCAATCATTTGGTCGATAGGTGCCAGTGCACGGCCCATTAGAATGGAGCCGGCAATCATCATGCCGGGGGTCATTTCGCCCTGAAGCACTAGAAACGCACCCAGGCCCAAGATCAAGGATTGGAACAGTAACCGAAGCACTTTTGAGGTGTTGGTTAAGGCGCCCGCTCGGTCGCTGGCCTGGGACTGTTTCGATAGGAATTCGTGATGACGCTTGGACCAGCGCCCCATAATGCCCGGCAACATACCCATGGCATGCAACACTTCGGCGTTGCGTAAATTGGAGTTGGCTAGGTTTTGCGCTTGGATATGTTCGCTGTTGGCTTCGGCGAGCAACTTTTTAGTCGCTTTCTCATTGGCGATGGCCAGCCCTAGCAAAATAATGCCCGCACAGGTGGCAAACACGCCTAACCAGGGGTGGAAAATGAACAGCACGCCGAGGTAAACGGGCACCCAGGGCGCATCAAAAAAGGCAAACAAGCCGTTTCCAGTTAGGAACTGGCGCAGGCTGGTCAAATCGCTCAGTGGTTGAGCGCTTTGGCCGCCCTGCGCTACTAAACTACGGCGGAACATGGCGCCATACAGGCGTTCGTTAATGGTGGTATCTAGCTTGTTACCAACGCGCACTAAGATGCGCGAGCGTACAAGTTCTAAGCCCCCCATGATCATAAAGAGGAACACCACCACTAGGGTGAGCATTACCAAAGTGTCAACACTCTGTGTGGAGAGCACCCGATCGTAAACTTGGAGCATGTATAAGGGCGGAACAAGCATCAGTAAGTTGACAAACATACTGAAAAAGCCCACCGATAAGAACGAACCTTTGCAGGCTTTCAATGCCCGTTGCAAATCCGTTGCTTCCTGTTGCTTTGCCATGAAGGGTTCACCGTTGAATCGAAGAGGCGTCAAGCGCAGAAAAAGAATGCCGCAGCATAACAGAAGAGCACCAAAGGGGGTAGGCCGCTTAACCGCCCTTTCGGACGAACTAAAGCGCAACGATTTACACCCAACTATTTGAAAGCTATATGAAAACATCATCCATGATTCCTCTGGCGGTAGACTAACCGCAATGGAGCAGAAACAAACGAACACCAGCTGGTATGCCGTTCATTGCAAGGGAGGGGAGTCCTTTCATGCCGCTGAAAATTTAGCCAACCAGGGATTTGAACTCTTTCACCCTACGCTCCATTTGCACAAAAAGTGCCAAGGCCGTTTGCAGAGGATAACAGAGCCCCTCTCCCCTATTACCTGGTTACTACGTTTTGACCAAGCCAATAGTGATTGGCGACCCATTCGTTCAACACGTGCGGGCGCTAAACTGGTCAGCTTTGACCTTACGCTTGCCAAGGTGCCCGATGAGCTCATCGCCGCCTTACAGGACCACACCCAGCACGCTGTCCCACCTGGGAACCAACACCCAGTGATACGGCTCGGCGAAACGGTGAGTGTAGGCACCTGCCTGCACCTTTGCAGGCACAGAAGCCGTCTTCAGCAAGGCGCTATTCAACCAAAAATAGCGAAGAGAGGGCCATGGGGCTTATTTACTTGGCGAAGATATTGATTTCCATGGTCTGCGCCATGCTGCTGTATCCTGGACGCTGATGAGGTTGCATGCTGCGCAGCACGACGATTTCAGGGGTTCGCTTCAGCATTGTCATCATTGGATGTTTCAGCCGATGTCTTTGCGAGATACTTTGAGATACTTCTGTGGCGCCGAGAGGCACGACACGCTTAAAAGAGGCTCTTTATTGTTGCATGTTGCCAAGTGGATCGGGCATCGAGAGCCAAGCACGTTACTGCGGCACTATGCGCATACGCTAGGGCTGATTCATAGCCATGTGCTGGCACCCAAATAAGGCGCATTTTCCACACTGGATGTTTAAACCGGAAGGTTTGGAGGCGCTATTGCGCCATGTCTGCGGGGCCGAAGGGGAAGACGCCATCGCCACTAGCGTATCAAGCATCATGCCAATGCGTAGGTTGCTCGGCTGTTTTAATCAAAGCCTCTGATACTGAAATGTTAAGTGCACCGAACCGAACACACAAGAGCCGCAGGACACTCCGCGCAATTCGACAGAGCGACACTCTAACAACAACTATGATGATCGACCTAAACCCTGAGGCTCTGGCTGCATGGCAGGCAAACATCTAAAAAATCCGCAGCATTCTATCCATCAATAAGATAAAGCCCAGCGACCGGCTGGGCTTTATGATGTTTGACGACTTTTTAAACGTAGCTAATTTTTAAACGTAGCTAAGACACACAAGTTTCTACAAGCTGAGCCACTTAACCCTGAGTTCCAGAATAAAGTTCTAAGTAGCGGTTTTTGGAAGGTAGCAGATGCTGACGACACAGGTCAGTAAGGCGTTCGCGGTCTTCGTCACGAATGGCGTCAATCATCAACTGGTGCTCATTCCTAGCTTGAGCTAGTGCATTGCGATCCGTAATCGCGATGAAGCGGATACCATGCGCCTTCTGAGCGAACTCATTAATAGTAGCGTACAGATATTCATTACCACAGGCCCTAAATAAGGTGCGGTGAAAAGCAATGTTCATATGAAACACCTGCCTTAGGTCATGAGCTTCCACAGCTTCGCTATGACACTGATGAACCTCATCAAGCTCTGTAAGCCATTCCTGCGGAGCCGGCAATGGCAGCCTACTGACTGCCGCTAGTTCGAGAATTTCGCGCATAGAGTAGATATCCTCAACCTCTTCCGGCGGATAACTCCTGACGAAAGCACCTCTGTTTTTGATGCGCTCAGTTAAACCGATGCTATCAAGTTGGAAAAGAGCCTGGCGAACAACGTGTCGCTTGCAGTCGAAGCGCTCCATCATTGTCTCTTCGACCAGCCGCTCACGTGGGTGCAGGCGACCGAGAACGATATCCTCTTCTATAGCGGCCACAATGTCATCGACACCATATGTGGAGTTAGAGGTAAGAGTCTCGGTGCTGCTCGTAGAGAGCGGCTGGGCGGTTCGGTTCATGATCGCTTTCTCAGCAGCATTCACTGCAGTGAATAGGGATAATAAGTGTAACAAACTCGCTTTCAGGCTTCATGCTGTCTCGGTATCCGGCACGTAGGTTCAGGTCGGCAAGCACGGAAATCGCACCCCTGTTCGGCTTGAAGGATTTGCTCCATAAATAGGCGTCGATAGCCCAATAGGGGTGCCCCGCCCTCCTCACCCTTGAAGGCTTGGCGTCGAGCATCAAGCTCTTTGTCCTCCACTTCTAGGTTCAACTGATTGTTAGCAACATCCAGCGATATGAAATCGCCATCGCGTACCAACCCAAGGGGGCCGCCCTCAGCGGATTCTGGGGAGACGTGGAGCACGATAGTGCCTGCCGCAGTGCCACTCATGCGTCCGTCGGAAATGCGCACCATATCTTTGACGCCTTGAGCGGCGAGTTTCTTGGGAATCGGGATGTATCCCGCTTCGGGCATACCCGGTGCTCCCTTGGGACCGATATTCTGTAGTACTAGCACGTCATCAGCTTGCACATCCAGATCTGGATCATCGATGCGGTTCGCCAGGTCTTCTAGCCCCGTAAACACGACAGCACGACCGCGATGTGTCATAAGTTCGGTCGAGGCGGCTGACTGCTTAATAATGGCGCCGGACGGTGCCAAGTTGCCACGCAATACGGCTATGCCCCCCTGAGCGTAGACCGGGCTGTGCATGGGCCGCACGACTTTTTGGTCGATGAGATGGACGGCGGCATCGATATTTTCACCCAGGGTATGGCCATTGATGGTCATGGCGTTCAAGTGTAACAACGGTTTTAACTCACGTAGCAAGGTGGGCAGGCCGCCTGCTCGATGCAAATCTTCCATGTACCCTTCTCCTGATGGCTTGAGATCCATCAGTACAGGGGTTTCCTGGCTCATTCGGTCAAATGCCTCAAGATCAATGTCGATGCCCAAGCGCCCTGCGATAGCGGTCAGATGAATCAAGGCATTAGTGGAGCCGCCTAAGGAGAGCAGTACACGCAGGGCATTCTCGAAAGCTTCAGGGGTGAGAATTTGATCTGGCGTAACGCCTGCGTGGGCAAGCGCGACGGCTTGGGCGCCTGACTGCTCGGCAATGCGTTGCCGATCAGCGTAGACGGCCGGGGCGGTGGCGCTGTTGGGCAGCATTATTCCCAGTGTCTCGGCTAGGCAGGCCATGGTGCTTGCGGTGCCCATTACCGAGCAAGTACCCACGGTAGGGACCAGCTTGTCGTTGACTTCGTTAATTTCCGCTTCGTCGATGTCATTACCACGGTAGGAGGCCCAGTAACGGCGACAGTCGGTGCAGGCTCCGACGCGCGTACCACGGTGTGAGCCTGCAAGCATGGGCCCGGTAACGACTTGGACTGTCGGAACACCGGCGCTAGCAGCAGCCATCAACTGCGCGGGTACGGTCTTATCGCAACCGCCGATCAGTACCACGGCATCCATCGGCTGGGCACGAATCATCTCCTCCGTATCCAATGCCATAAGGTTACGCAGGTACATGCTGGTGGGGTTAGCGAAAGATTCATGAAGGGTAATGGTGGGAAAGTCTACCGGTAAGCCGCCAGCGAGCATGACGCCACGCTTAACGCTCTCGACCAATCCAGACACATTGCCATGACAGGCATTGTAGCCACTGTAGGTATTGGCAATCCCAATGACCGGACGCGAGAGTGCATCATCCGTATAACCCATGCCCTTGATGAAGGCCTTGCGCAGAAAGAGCGAAAAGTCTGCATCACCATAGTTGGTTAGTCGATTGGACATGCCCAAGGTAGGGCCTTCAGATGTCGATTCATGACGCTCTTTGCCGTTGCTATTGTTTTTAAAGTTCTGGCTCATTGCGGTTTCCTCTATTTTGTTCGCGGTTTCTCGGAGGGGTCCGTAAAGACGGTTCTTGATCATTAGGCTAGGCGGTATAAATCTAGCTGGCAAGATTATTAATAATATTATTGACAATATTATTGATATGCAACTACGTTGGATAGTGCAAGCACGCCTTGCGCAACCATGTGCATCACAACGACAAACAGCACTTGAGGAAATAACAATGCAAATCCGTAGCATTTACACAGCGTCCCTACTATCCGCCCTGATGCTTTCAGGCGCCGCTCAGGCGGAGTATTCAGCAGCCGATGAGATTAAGGTGCTTCAAGGATTTAAGGCAGGTGGAGGTAGCGATACCTTGGCTCAGTTGACCCAACCATTTTTGCGAGAATCCCTGGGCGTGGAATTTATTAATGAATACATTCCCGGCGCCACAGGCGCGATTGCCTGGACCCGCCTAACCCAACAGTCGGCAAATGATGGCAGCGTCATTAGCATCACCAATACCCCGATGCTGATGACGAACTACATCATGAATGACGCTATTAATTACTCAATCGACGAGCTTACACCCATCGCCAACGTGGTAACCGACCCAGGCGTTATCGTGGTGCCGGAAGACAGCCCCTATCAAACAGTGGAAGATTTTCTCGCTGCTGCCGAGGAACGCCCGGGCCAGATTACGGTGGCAAACTCAGGCGTCGGTGGAGATGACTTTTTCTCGACCATCATGATTGAGAAGGCAACGGGGCTGTCCTTCCAAAAAGTCCCTTTCCAGGGCGATGGGCCCTCCGCAACAGCAGCCTTGGGAAGCAAGGTCGACGCCAGTTTCAATAACCTTGGTAATGTCTATGGCCACATCCAGTCGGGCAGCCTGCGCCCTCTCGCCGTCTTCACCAAAGAGCGTCTGGATATCCTGCCTGATGTGCCCACCATGATTGAGAAAGATATTAATGTCGTGGCTGGCTCTTCACGCGGTTACAGCGCACCCGCAGACATTCCTGATGAAGCACGCGATGAGCTTATTGCTGCCTTTGAAGCCCTAAAAGATAACGAGGAGTTCCAGCAGACGGCTCAGGAACGTGCCATGAATCTCGACATCCAGACCGGTGACGACTACGGCCAGATGATGCAGGACATGGAAGGCCAATTCGAAGAGATCTGGGCTGATGTCAAAGATGAGGTCAACCAGTAAGTCGTTGCACCGGCAGAGGGAAATGGCGAATCGACAAAGGGGTATGAAATGAACATAAGTCGTCTGGTCTTGGGTTTTTTTGCCATTGGCATTGCAGCGACCTTTTATATCACTGCGATGGGCTATCCCGCTAAGGCGGCGAACATGCCCCTTATCTATTCGGTTGTTGTGGCCTTATTAGGAGCTGCGATGGTGGGTCAGGAGGTATTTAGTATCCGGCGGCGTCGCCAGATGTCGGCTGATGGAGCAGCAACCTCTACTCATAATGCCCTTTCGGAGGAGGCAACCGTGAACGGTCAGGCTAGGCGCCGCAAGCCATGGAAGGCCATGCTGACCTTCCTGCTGGCCGCGGCCTACCTTTATAGCATTTCGATATTGGGGTACCTGATCGCCACTGTTGGCTTCATGGTCGTAGCATTGGCGATGATCGGGCATGTTTCATGGCGCTTCGCCGCCATAGGCATCGTGCTGCTGATCACGGTGGTATGTGCGGTTTTCATCGGCTTTCTGGGCCTACCTGTCCCCCTACTGCCGCCCCAATTTTCCTCATAACGACAATTAGAGCACTTCTTGTCCCCGGTTCGTATTGCTTAGCAAGCAATAATAACGTGCTGGGGGTGGGTGCCTGACGCAGGCTTCTGGAGTCTAGTCATATGGATAATCTTGTTTTGGTGGGCCTGACCAACGTCATGTCGTTCACCAACATTGCCCTGATCCTGGGCGGTACCCTCCTGGGGCTGTTCGTGGGTGCCATGCCAGGGCTCTCAGCGACCATGGCGCTGGCGCTGCTATTACCCCTCACCTTTGGCATGGACCCCGCGTCGGGTCTTAGCATGTTGGCCTCACTCTATGTGGGCGCCTCCTACGGTGGCTCAATCGCCGCTATTTTGTTGAAGACGCCCGGCACCCCCTCGGCCGCAGCGACAGTTCTCGATGGATTCCCGCTATCGCAACAGGGCCAGGCCGGGAGAGCGTTAGGTGTGTCGCTCTTCGCTTCTTTTATCGGTGGCCTTTTGAGTGGCATCGCATTGCTCACTGCGGCGCCGTTACTTGGCGTATTGGTGCTCAAGTTTGGCCCTATCGAGCTGTTTGCGATCGCCGTATTGGGCATCACCATCATTGGATCGTTATCACAAGGTTCGGTAATCAGTGGTCTGCTCTCGGGCACCTTGGGTCTACTGTTGAGCACGGTAGGCATGGATCTGATCACCGGCACGCCACGGATGACTTTCGATGTCATTAACTTGTTCTCGGGTATCGAGTTTACCGTAGCGCTGATCGGTTTGTTCTCGATCCCACAGGCGTTGATATTGATCGAGAATGCCCATGGTGCCCAGAAGGTGGCAAGCAAAATCACCGATAGGTTGATTCCGCCTCTCGCTGAGATTCGCCGCTTGTTACCCAATATCTTCCGTTCCAGTGGCATCGGCATC
>Ga0207900_100229_pt1 | contig 13090 bp, 13 predicted proteins | sample LinPmetageLP39_FD_184052 | JGI IMG/M metagenome (GOLD analysis project Ga0207900, IMG submission 184052) | Marine viral communities from the Pacific Ocean - LP-39 (SPAdes) | ecosystem: Environmental > Aquatic > Marine > Oceanic | place: Pacific Ocean | collected 2010-06-14
CAGCGGCGATTACCAGCGTTATCTGGGCAGCAATCGGTTAGTCAGCAGCATGAGTGCCGTTGGCCACTGTGGCGATAATGCCGCCTGTGAGGGCTTCTTCGGGATGCTGAAGCGAGAGCGAGTACATCACCGACGTTACCGTACTCAAGACGAGGCAAGAGCGGACCTATTTGAATACATCGAGCGGTTCCATAATCCTAGGATGCGACGTAGAGTTGCCGCTCAGGATCAAAAGTTATTAGCCGTTTTATAACCGTCCGTGGAAACGGGGTAGAACCCAACCGACGTCATTGAAGTGGCGGTGCGCCGATTAAGGGCAAAGATAGATGATAACTTTGAACCCAAACTGATAAGGACGGGGCGTGGCATGGGCTACGTAATAGACGACTCGGAGGTCTAATAGGTGCAGGTCTCACTCACGAAGCGACTGAGTATCATGTTTATGCTCGCTGTTGTTGGCGTACTGGCGGTTGCTGGGCTGTCCTTCAGGCAATTGACCCTGCATCATTTTGAAGAAGTAGACAGACAGATTTTAGAGGAAAAAATGACTGCTGCTGAGCAAATTCTGCGAACAGCGGGGCAGGGCGGGTCTTTTAATGCTGCTTTCCCAGAGCTGAAAGCCTTGCTTGGTGGCCATCAGGACTTGTATGTGGTGATCGAAGACCCGAGTGGGTAGATTCTGTTCAGCGAAGCTGGGCTTAATGGTTTACACGATCATCTGAAGCCTTTCCGGCACCAAAGCGCCTAAGAGTTAAAAACAGCCGGAAAGGTTTGGCGTGCCAGCAAGAAACGTGTCGACATAAATGGCCAAGAGCCAGTGACGATTCTATTGATGCTCGACATTACTGCACTTAAAGCCTTCTTCAGCACGCTGGCTAATTGGTTGTGGACAGGATTATTTATTTTTGCTTTTGTTGGCGCGTTGCTGGGTTGGTTGCTAGCACGGGCTGGGCTGAGGCCGTTGAAAGAAGTAACCAACGTATTCTCTTCTATCTCGGAAAAGTCACTGGAAGATCGTATTTCGACCCAAAATATTCCTGTTGAATTGCGTGATATGACCGCTGCATTCAACGGTATGCTCGCGCGCTTGGAGAGTGCCTTTGTAAAGCTCAGCCATTTTTCAGCTGACATAGCACATGAGCTGCGTACACCGTTGACTAATCTAATTACGCATACCGAAGTTGTATTGACCCGGGCGAGAACGGCTGACGATTATAAGGAAAACCTCTACGCGAATCTTGAAGACTTGCGGCGCATGTCCAGAATGATCGATGACATGTTGTTCCTAGCCAAAGCCAGTAATGGCTTGGTTATTCCGCAACAACGGCTCATCGCGCTCGAGCAGCTTTGTGCGAGCGTGCTTGAGTACTATCAATTTGAGGCGGAAGAACGAGATATCAGGTTTGTCGTAACGGGTAAAGTTAACGCCTATATCGATGAGCAAATGATACGCAGGGCGATCTCTAACGTGATCAGTAATGCCTTGCGTTATACGTCAGATAATGAACAGATAGTGGTCAGCCTTTCTAAACTAGGGCAGTTCGCAAGAATTGAGATAGCCAATCCGGGGGAGGCAATTGCACCTGAACACCTAGAACGTTTATTTGATCGGTTCTATCAAGCTGATCCGTCTCGAACTAAAGGCAGTTCTGGAAGTGCTGGCAGCGCTGGGTTGGGTTTGGCTATAACCCTCTCGATTGCAAATGCCCATGGCGGTACAGCCTGGTGTTCTTCAGTGCAGGGAGTCCCCCGATTTTTCTTGGAGTTGTCTTTGGATAATGTGGAACCTAAGGAAAACTGAGTTATGAATTTTCTCCGAGGTTCCACTGACGGGGCATCTCTGGTCTTTGTTTACGTGCTTACAGCTTGATAACCCTCAGTCGCAAAGCATTAGTAATCACACTGACCGAAGACAACGACATAGCCGCCGCCGCAATGATTGGCGACAGCAGAATGCCGGTAAATGGGTACAAAAGTCCTGCCGCAACCGGTATTCCTGCAGCGTTGTAAACGAAGGCGAAAAACAGATTCTGGCGGATATTGCGCATCGTAGCGCGTGACAATTTCCGCGCTTCAACAATGCCCATCAGATCACCACGCAGCAGCGTAATGCCTGAACTTTCAATGGCCACATCCGTGCCGGTGCCCATGGCGATACCGACGTCTGCGGTGGCCAGGGCGGGTGCATCGTTCACACCATCGCCAGCCATTGCCACAATACGCCCTTCATCCTTGAGACGCTGGACGATCTTGCCCTTGTCTTCGGGCAGCACTTCCGCTTCTACCTCATCGATGTGGAGTTTGCGGGCTACAGCCTCGGCGGAGGTGCGATTGTCGCCCGTCAGCATGACCACGCGAACGCCTTCCTTTTGTAACGCGGCAATAGCCGCTGCGGTGGTCTCCTTGACCGGATCGGCGATCGCAAGTACTCCACAGATCTTCCCGTCCACTGCGGCAAAAATGACCGTAGCTCCGTCCTTGCGCAGCTCGTCTGCTTCTTTGTCAAAAGCGGAGGTATCGACATCCTCAGACTCCATGAGTAACCGATTACCGAGCAGGACCCGTTTGCCATCGATCTTGCCCGTTACTCCTTTACCATTAGGGGAGTCGAAATCCTCGGCATCGGAGAGCTTCAGCTCCATGGCCTTGGCTTTCTCGAGAATGGCATGTGCCAGCGGATGTTCACTGCCTTTTTCAAGACCAGCGGCGTAGCGCATCAGATCTTCGTCGCTGAAGCCGTCTGCCGTCACCAGCTGGGTCACCTGCGGCTTGCCTTCGGTCAGTGTGCCGGTTTTATCCACCACGACCGTATCTACTTTCTCCATGCGCTCGAGGGCTTCCGCGTCACGGATCAGCACCCCAATCTGAGCGCCACGGCCAACACCCACCATGATCGACATGGGTGTTGCCAAACCAAGGGCGCAGGGGCAGGCAATAATCAATACACTCACCGCAGCAATCAGCCCAAAAGCCATTGGCGGCGAAGGTCCGTATATTGACCAGACGACAAACGCAATGACGGCGATGACGATGACCGCTGGCACGAACCAGCCAGCCACTTTGTCGGCCAGGCCTTGAATTGGCGCTCGACTGCGCTGGGCGCTAGCCACCATCTGCACTATCTGGGACAGCATCGTATCGCGGCCTACCTTGTCGGCGCGCATAATGAAACTGCCCTGCTGATTGATGCTGCCACCGACCACTTGGCTGCCTGCTTTTTTGCTGACTGCCAAAGGCTCTCCCGTCACCATGGACTCATCCACATTGGAGCTGCCTTCAAGGACTTCACCATCCAGTGGCACCTTGTCGCCAGGGCGCACTCGGAGGCGGTCGCCGACTTTTACCTGCTCGAGTGCCACATCGGACTCCTCGCCCTCTTCACCCAGCTTCCTTGCGGTTGCTGGGGCAAGATCCAGCAAAGCCTTGATGGCGCCGGAGGTTTTCTCCCGGGCCCGCAGTTCCAGTACCTGCCCGAGCAACACCAGCACGACAATGACGGCAGCAGCCTCGAAATATACCGCGACCGATCCGTCATCCTGGCGGAAGGCGCCGGGGAAAATCTGCGGCATCAATGTTGCGACCAGGCTATACAACAATGCAACGCCGGTACCGATGGAAATCAGCGTGAACATATTCAGGTTACGGGTGATAACAGATTTCCATCCCCGAACAAAGAACGGCCAGCCGCAATAAACGACCACTGGGGTGGCCAGTAGCAGCTGAATCCAGTTGGATATTTGCGGCGACACGATGTGATCAAGCCCCGTCAGGTGACCGCCCATCTCAAGCAGAAATACCGGAAGCGTTAAAACAAGACCGATCCAGAATCGGTGTGTCATATCAGTGAGTTCTGCGGAGGGCCCGTCATTCAGACTGACTTCTTCAGGCTCCAGGCCCATGCCGCAGATGGGACAATCACCGGGGCCTTGCTGACGGATCTCGGGGTGCATCGGGCAGGTGTACATGGTGCCGGGTGCTACCGTTTCTGCCTCGGCACTCTTTTCGCCGAGGTACTTCTGTGGATCGTCTTCAAACTTTGACTGGCATCTGGAAGAGCAAAAATACCAGCTCTTGCCTGCATGCTGGCTGCGATGTTCTGCCGTATGAGGATCGACCGACATGCCGCAAACAGGGTCTTTTACAGCGTTTTCGCCGCGGCTTTCATGATCATGATGATCGTGCTGGTGATCACTCATTGCCTGCTCCTGCTTTATTCGCAGGCCAGTCGGCAAAAGCGATAAAGTACAACAAAACCAGATTGACCATAGGAACCAGCATCAACAGTCCCAGCCAGCCCGGATATCCAGTGCGTCGGCATATTCGCCAGACCGGCGCAACGACGACGATGGCTATCACTACCATCCACAGCCAATGCCCGGCCCACATGGTGTTACCTGACATGCTCTCGTTGATCATGGTGTTGACCTCCTTTTCAAATCGTAGATATCAATGGTGGTCTGCGTGAGTATTCTCATCGTCCACCGCTTTTTTCCGTGCTGACGATGTCAGGAATAATTGCGCTGCAACCGCAATAACAATCATGGTGACTACGGCCACGCCTATCACGAAAGGGTCAGAGTTCAGTTTGACCCAGACAAAGCCGCCCAAAGCCGTCAGATCCAGAATGATCGCTGTGCCCGGTACCCATATTGACGCTTTCACATCCTTACGTAGATACCGTAATACCCCCCAATGAAGGGCGATATCCATAAACAGGTAGAAAATAATCCCGAGGGCCGCAATCCGAGAAAGATCAAAAAAAGCGGTCAGAATCAGACCCAGCACCACCGTATAGACGAGTGTGTGCTTTTGAATGCTGCCCGGCATGCCGAAGTGGCTATGCGGTACTAAATTCATTTCAGTCAACATAGCCAGCATGCGAGACACCGCAAATATGCTTGCGAGTATGCCGCCTGCGGTAGCCATCATGGCGATAGCGACTGTGAACCACACACCGTACTCACCGAGGGCGGGGCGTGCTGCTGCGGCTAAGGAATAATCCCGACTGTCAATGATCTCGGAGAGTGACAGGTTGCTGGCGACCGCAAAGCCTACCAGCGTGTAGATCACCACGCAGGCGGCTATGGAAATCACGATGGCGCGGCCAACGTTGCGATGAGGATCCTTCACTTCGGATCCGCTGTTAGCGATCGTGGTGAAACCTTTGAACGCCAGAATGCCCAAAGCTGTTGCCCCCAGAAAGTTGCCAGCAACCCCGGCTTCTCCGGTGCTGGAAAAGTCGACGGCAAGACTATCGGCTAACCAGACACCCACCAATCCAATGATTAAAATGCCACCGATCTTCAACACGCCGATCAAGGACGCCACGCCCTGAATCATACGGTTGCCCAGCAGGTTGATCAGAAATGCCACCAGAATGAGTGATACCCCGAGAACCGGCACCATAAGTCCACTGTCATCGCCGCCAAACAACTGCATCGTATAGGAGCCAAAGGTGCGCGCAAGAAAGCTCTGGGCGATCACCATCGAAAAATACATTAGCAGGGCGTTGAAAGCTGTCGGTAAATGGTCACCGTAGGCTTTGTACAGGTACATACCTATGCCGCCGGCGGACGGATAGGCGTTAGATATTTTGACATAGGAATATGAGCTAAACGAAACAATCACCGCCGCAGCCAGAAAAGCCAGCGGGAATAGCGCGCCTGTCATCTCCGCCATCTGTCCAGTAAGCGCGAAAATACCGGCGCCAATCATGACACCGGTTCCCAGCATTACCGTACCTGACAATGTCAGGCTGCCCTCTTTGTAACGCGTGGTCCTATCCCGCTCCGTGCTCATACAGCCTCCTGTAACAGACAATCCGACATTACTTACGTCATTTGTCACAACTCAAATCAAATGAGGAAAACGAGCCCAGGGACGCTTCCCCGAGGCCCGTTGAATCGATTAGAAAGAAAGTCTTGCGCCAATGACAGCAAACCATTGTTCGGTACCAGCTCCATCGGCTCTGGCAAAGTCAGCAGAGTCGCCGTACTTGCGTTCATGCACGACGCCAACGTAAGGCGAAAATGAACGGTCAATAAGGTCGTAGCTCAGTCGCAATCCCGTTTCAGTGGATACCAAGCCTTTGCCCACTCCGATTTCCCTGTCTTCGCTGAACGCCATTGTTGCATCTAAAGAAGCAGTGAGTATCCAGTAGTTTGTCAATAGCAACTCATATTCCGCATCGAGTTCGGTGGAGGTGTCTCCATCCTTGCTGACGTAGAAGTTGGCATCAATCTCAAACCACTGAGGCGCCAGGCCGGCAATACCCAGAACAGCATAGGTGCGGTCTGGACCTTCCGGGGTGTCGAACCGAATTCCTGCTTTGGCATCGAAAAAAGTAGAAATAGGCACTTGGCCAACTATCTGATTCTCAAGCCCTTCATAAGCCTGCTCTTCGATGGCGTACTCGCCGCTTGTGAGCCAGCGAAATTTCAGTTCATCTGTACCGTAGAAAAAATCCCCATTCCAGGTAGCCAACTCTTCGCCGTCATCGCTGTAGCGGTATTCAAGCTCTTCGAGCTGAGCGCCCCATATCTTCAGGGACTCCTTGCGTGGAGTTGTGTCCTGTCTGCGCTCTTGAGCAAAACTCAGCGAGGGCATCATCACCAGCCCGGCTAGAGTGGTCACAGCTAAAGACTTTAAAAAACTCATGCCCCACCTCCCACTTTGACCGATTGCTCGCTCACGGCTGCCGCTGGAGTCTCAGGGCCACCTTCGACAATAATCTTGCGGAACATTCCCGTTGCTGCGTGGTATGACAGGTGGCAATGGAAGGCCCACTGTCCAGGTGCATCCACTTCGGTTTCCATATAGACCGTGGTGCCCGGCTGTACGCTGACCGTGTGCTTGACAGGGTTCAACTGACCAGCGCCCACATCCAGAATGGACCACATGCCATGCAGGTGCATCGGGTGAGTCATCATTGTTTCGTTGACGAACTTGAAGCGTACTCTTTCGCCATATTGCAGCCGAATGGGATCGGCATCTTCATATTTGACGCCGTTAATGCTCCAGATATAGCGCTCCATGTTCCCGGTAAGACGCAGTTCAATTTCCCGGGTGGCCTCACGTTCCTCAAAGAGTGGTTTCTGAGCTTTCAAATCGGCATAAGACAGGAATTTGCCGCCATTGGCCGCTACTGGGAGTAGTCCACTACCTTTTGCATAGAAAGGATCGCTGACACTCCCGTCATCCATAGCCATCTTGGAGTGATCCATACCTTCCATGCCGGATTGCTTCATGCCAGCCATCTTGGAGTGGTCCATACCTTCCATGCCGGATTGGTTCATTCCAGCCATCTTGGAGTGGTCCATACCTTCCATGCCGGATTGCTTCATGCCAGCCATCTTGGAGTGGTCCATACCTTCCATGCCGGATTGGCTCATGCCAGCCATCTTGGAGTGGTCCATACCTTCCATGTCGGATTGGTTCATGCCAGCCATCTTGGAGTGATCCATACCCTCCATATCGGGTTGATCCATCCCAGCCATACTCCCGTGATCCATGCCTGCCATGCCCTCCATTTCGCCCATGTCTGCCATGGTTAAAAGCGGTGGCTCACGTAGCGAAGGAACAGGCGCTTCAAGACCTTCTTTCGTCGCAAGCGTTGCACGAGCAAAGCCTGATCGGCCCATAGATTCGGCAAAAATCGTGTATGCTTCAGCGGTTTTTGGTCGCACGAGAACGTCATAAGTTTCCGCTACACCAATGCGGAACTCATCTACGGTGACTGGCTGCACATTGTTACCGTCCGCCTGTACAACGGTCATTTCAAGTCCGGGAATCCGCACATCAAAGTAGGTCATGGCTGATGAGTTGATAAACCGCAAACGAATTCGTTCGCCCGGCTCAAACAGGCCTGTCCAGTTTTGATCAGGGCCTTTCCCATTGATCATGCCGGTAAAGCCTTGCACATCCTCCACATCGACTTTCATCATACGCATGTCACCCCACATCATTCGATCCTTGAGGGTGGCCAGAAAACCTTTTTCGCTCGCATCTTCGGCAAAATCTCCAACGGTCAACTGCTGGCGATTGTAATAGTCTGCCATCATTTTGAGATTGCGCATGATGCGATCCCCGGAATGTGGGTGCTTATCTGTTAATTGAACAACGTAGTCACGATCATATCGGTATGGTTCACGACCCTCAGGTTCGATGACAATAGCTCCAAACGCGCCATCGGGTTCCTGGAAGCCAGAGTGGCTATGAAACCAGTAGGTTCCCGATTGAATAATAGGGAAGTTATAGGTGAAGGTTTCACCTGGCTTGATGCCTGTAAAGCTGATGCCTGGTACACCATCCTGCTTGAATGGAAGAATCAGTCCGTGCCAATGAATGGACGTCATCTCGTCCAAATTATTGGTAACGTTAATCGAGACTTCTTCGCCTTCCTTGAAACGCAACACCGGCCCCGGTGATGCACCGTTGTAACCAATGCCTTCTTTGACGAAGTCGCCGGTATCGATCTGTATTCGATCAACGGTAAGGTTGTACTCGCCTGCAAACACGATTGCCGGCATCATTAGACCAAATGCACTGGCTAAAAAACGTAATTTCATAGCATAAAGCTCCAAAATTCAGGATGTGCCCTGTACGTGCGCTAATCAGTTGAAATTGACATTGCCATACATCCCCGATTGGTAATGGCCAGGTACATTGCACGCGAATTCGATGTCGGCTTTGTCACTAAACTTCCAGACCAATTCTTTGCTTTCGCCGGGTTCGAGCAGAATGCTGTTGGGGTCATCGTGCTTCATGGATTGGCCGTCGCCCATGTCCATGCTCATCATCCCGCGATTAAGTTTGCCGCCTTGAATCACGCCGTGCTCAACCATTTTCACCATTTCTTTTTGGTGACCTTCATGCATGGCTGGTGTGCCGATATTAAACTCGTGAACCAAGTTGCCTTTGTTTTCCACGACAAAGCGCACGGTTTCACCTGACTTTACCGCGATCGATTCTGGTTCGTAATAGTTATCGTACATTGCAACGGTGATAGTCCGACTTGCCTCGGACGGCTTTCCAGCTTCACCGCTCTTGGATGCATGACCGTCGCCATGGGCTCCGGCCCCCAATGCGGTAACAGATACAAACATTGCCAATGCGGCGATTAAAGGTTTAATCAATTTCATGGATTGCTCTCCAGTATCACGATTCATAAAAGGTGTAGTGCTCTGTTGATAGCGATGAGTAGAGTCTATTCTTCGCTTAAGTACGCCATCATACTGAAGGTGTCTTACCATAGCCTGAGCCAAAGTTTACAAATTTGTAATGTTTTAGGTATTTCAGAAAAGCCAAGACAATGATAAAGCGATTTTAAAGGATGTAATCAAGGAAAATACTGTTTATTACATTTATGTAATGTTGCTGTCAGCTTAATGTTATTTTCGCCAGGTATAATGATTTTATAAGAACGCGTGAAAATAAATGCAAGGAACAATTTATGAACAAGGGAAAACTCCTCTTTTCCATTCTCGCCTTAGGCATGGGCTCGGGTGGTGTGGCTGCTGCTGACCAAGCAGATGGTTTCGTCGAAGGCAGTAGTCTGAATATCACTAACCGCAATTTCTATTTCAATCGTGATTCTCGGAACGGCCAGTCCACCCCGTTAGCCAATGGATATTCAGAAGAGTGGGCTCATGCTGTGATTGGGGAGTTTCAATCCGGATTCACTCGTGGAACCGTTGGTTTTGGTATTGACGCGTTTGCCATGCTGTAAGTAGAGCCTCGTGCAGAGCATTTGTCGTGAGCTTGCTCCGAGCTAACGCTTGATTCAAGGCTGGAAGGCTCACTGCAAATCCTCAAGGTGGGCTGGGTAGCCAATAGCTGCTTGCAGGACCGGAACCGTCAAACTTGGCAAAGCTGGTCCAGTCAGGTTTACCACTGAATGTCCTTCGGCGGTTATCGGCAGAGGCGCTCATCATGTCCGCCTGCTGAATGCTCATGGCAACGGGCATCAAAGGTCGCTGTTGCTTGGGGCGTATTACCCAGTCGAATATATTTCTCAGGGCATTCGCTCCGTCAGCCCATGAGGCTTCAAGGCTCCTCAAAGCAGGCACAAGTAGCTCGAACCCAAGAAGCTCATGGCTAACCAGAAAACCAGTTGAGGTGCGTCTTCCATCCGGTAGAAAGCTGCGCACTTTGCCTATGTCATGCAGCAGCCCAGCGACGGCTGCTAGCCAGCGCTCATGTTCTGGAAAGCACGTGGTCATGCCATGGACTGTTTGTGCAACCTCAAGGCTGTGCTGAGCCAGTCCACCACTGCAACAGTGGTGGTAATTCGCGCTCGCTGGGTAGGTAAAGAATGGGCAGCCGATGCTGGGTTGCCCAAGAACCTGGTAGACGAAGCTTTTCAGGGGCTCATAGGGGCAAGGCTGTAGCCATTGCTCCACCGCCATTACCGCAGCCTCTGAGTCAACCATGCTGATGGGTAAATGGGTCAGCGATTGAAAGGTGTCCAGTATGCTTATCTGGCTGTGGCTACCCAGCAGGTATCTACCGTGACGCTTTACGAGAAGGCTCACAGCAGTAATGTTGCTGGTGGGCCATGCGCCAGGGTGGTCAGCTAGTTCAAGTAGTACCTCATGGTTGCCAGAGAGGTTTTCCACGCCGAGGAAAATACCCTCGCTCAATGAGGATACTTGATAGGCGTGCTGGGGAATCAGGCAACCAGTCAGCCAGAAGGGTTCAACAAGCTCATCAGTTATTTCGGGTGGCAAGACCTTAGTCATAATGCTGCCCCCATTGGCTAATGGTTTGATCCAGACGGTCAAGCAGGTAGGGAAGCATTGCTTGACCGCACTGATCTTCCAGCTGAGGTAAGGTTTCGCAGACCCAGGTCTCCAGCGCTGCCAGATTGTCGGTTTCATTTCCGCGACCAATCAAAAAGACCAGACTATCCCCGTCAGGTATCCCCAGTGCGACTTGCATGGCGCTGGCGAGTCGCAGGCACGTCTTTTTAGAAAACTCAGGCATGGTCTTGCTCCTTGTGGGTAGCGGTTTGTTGATCGAGGGCTTGCAGTAATAGTCGCTCCATTGCTGAGCCATCGCGCCGGGTGAGGTTGGGGACATAGCGTGAATACACCCTGAAAAGCATTTCAGTGGTGGTATGGCCCATTTGCCGTGCGATCCATTCGGGTGCTTCACCTGCTGCAAGCCACAGTGTTGCTGCTGTGTGGCGTGTTTGATAAGGACGGCGTTTACGCAGGTCTAGATGACGTAGCAGTGGGTACCACACCCTGTGGGTGACGTTACGATGCAATAAGGGAGACCCATTGCGACTGCAAAAAACAAAGTCGAGCGCGCCTGTTGCTTTTTTCTGCGCCAAGAGGGCGTCGTAAACAGGGCCCGACATATCGATAGACCGGAAAGAGCCATCATTCTTGGTGTAGACCAGCTCCTCCCGTACTAACGATTGCCGCACCAAAATTTGTCTGCGCTCAAAGTCCACAAATTGCCACTGCAGTCCGTCAATCTCACCAGTACGCATTCCGGTAAAAAACCGCACGACGTAGTAATTTTTAAAATCGACACGCACGTTCGCGATGATTTTTTTCACTTCCTCAACCGTGAACGGCTCTACATCGGTCCGGGGCACTTTAAGCGACTTGATACCTTGGTAGGGTGGGGTAAACTCATGTCGGTCGGCTGCTTCGTTAAGGATCATTCGCAAAGGCGTCATGATGTGGTTGATTCGCTCTGCTGACAGGGGTTTGCCTTTACCGTTTCTGACTTTGGCGAGCTGGGAACGGTATGACAAAATCTCTGCCTTGGTGATGGAGCCGACCTCTTTCTCTCCAAATGCGGGTTTCAAGCGGCTACTCAGTGTGTTGGCAACTGTTTCGCTGTGTGAACGTCGCCACTGAGCCTGCATTTCGCTAAACCAGGTGTCAGCGAAATCGCTGAACAGCGGCGTGGTGGTTTTGCTTACTCGCGCCCTTAATGCATCAGCCTCACTGAACTTGCGTGCATTGCTGCTACCGGGGAAGTACTTGGCGTACTCGAAGGAGCCAAGCGTTATCTCTGCCTCTATTTTTTTCAAAATGGTTTCGAGCTTTCGGCGATTGGCGGGATTGTCATCCAGCGCGGTTTGCTCGCGACAGCGTATGCTTTGGTAGCGGAAATCAAAGAACAGCTTTCCGGTCTGCTCTCGTGTACGAATACTAGCCATGCATCACACCTCCATTTGCCATCGGAATGCTGTAATTGGAAGCGCCCGAAGTGGCTGCCATATCTCGCTCAATCGCGTCCCATAGATATAGGATCTTCCGCCCACCAAAGGGCCGGATGTAATGAGTGCCTTCAAATAACACGGAGTCCTTGAGGCGTTCGCGGATGGTGCGGGCGTCGTATTTGATTCGAGCGGCTAGCTCGTCGGTTGTTAGGTATATCTGTGACATAGCAATGATCCTCTGGTAATGTTTCTCGCTGGAGGTCATCAGGTCCTCTTAAAGATTAATCTGATCTCCTGAAGATCATTATGCACGCAAAAAGACCTTCTGCAAGTCTTTTTGTTCTCCTGTGGGTCAAATAGTCTTTTGGTGGAACAATGGTTAAGTGTCATCTTTCGAGATTGATGGGCGAGAGGAAGCTCAAGGTGATCGACGTTGCTCGAGATACTGGTATCAACCGCGGAACGATTACGCGGCTCTATCATGAGACAGCTACACGTATAGAGCTGGATGTCATTGAAGAGCTTTGCCGGTATTTAGATTGCGAGGTCGGCGAGCTGCTTGAGCTACAGCGTTAGCTTGGCGGCGATTGAGCTTTTATAGCACCAGCTAAAATCAGAGTCTGAGATGCCTTTCAGTATGTTGGATAGGTAGTAACTAGATTTCCCGAACGTCTGCCTTGGCGGACCATGCCCCGGCAACCGTTATTTGAGCGGATAGCTGATCTCTCTATCGAACCAAAATGTAACCCTGGTTGAGTTTTTTCTAATGCTTCCCGTCAGCCGACTTTGGTCATTGCGACCGTCGGCTTCCGGCCCAGAGTGTGTAAAAACACTTTTCGTATGTTGGATGACTAAGCCCAGTGCTCTTGGGCGAGGCGTTTTCCCGGACATTTGCCAAGATCAGTGTCG
>Ga0207900_100230_pt1 | contig 12992 bp, 10 predicted proteins | sample LinPmetageLP39_FD_184052 | JGI IMG/M metagenome (GOLD analysis project Ga0207900, IMG submission 184052) | Marine viral communities from the Pacific Ocean - LP-39 (SPAdes) | ecosystem: Environmental > Aquatic > Marine > Oceanic | place: Pacific Ocean | collected 2010-06-14
GATCCAGCTCGCGTAACTCCGGTAGCCAGTACTTTATAAAGCGCCCCTGTGGGTCGAAGCGCTGGGATTGAGTGATCGGATTGAACAGGCGAAACCAGGGCACCGCGTCGGTTCCGGTGGAGGCGCTCCATTGCCAACCGCCATTGTTCGCCGCCAGATCACCATCGATCAGGTGCCGCATGAAATAGCGCTCGCCTTCGCGCCAGTCGATCAACAGATTCTTGCTCAGGAACATGGCCACCACCATGCGCAGGCGATTGTGCATCCAGCCGGTAGCCAGCAGTTGGCGCATGGCTGCGTCGATCAACGGAAAACCGGTGCGCCCCTGCTGCCACGCCATCAGCTCATCCGGTGCGTCGCGCCAGGGCACGGCTTCGGTATGCGGACGGAACGCTCGATGACGGGATACCCGTGGGTAGCCGGCCAGAATGTGCTTGTAGAACTCCCGCCACAGCAGCTCATCGACCCAGGTGGTCACGCCGACGTTGCCGCTGTCGAACTCACCCTGATTGGACATCAGCGCGGCATGCAGACATTGGCGCGGCGAGAGCACCCCGGTGGTCAGATAAGGCGAGAGCTGGCTGGTACCGGGCTCGGCTGGGAGGTCGCGGCGCTCGGCGTAATCGTGCAGATGATCCCCGGCAAACAGTTCAAGGCGCTGCCGCGCTACCGCTTCGCCTACGGGCCACAAGGCGCGTAATGATTCGTCCGCAAAAGCATAGCCGGCCACGCTGGTGGGTAGTGGGTCGCTGTCGATAGTCAGGGCGGGTTGGGATTGTGGCCGGGGCAGACAGCGGGGCGGCGCCAGCCGCAATTGCTGCAGGCAGGCCTTGCGGAACTGGCTGAAGACCTTGAAATAGCTACCCGAGCGCGTCAGCAGAGCGCCCGGGCGAAACAGCAGTTGATCAAGACAGGCTCGAAACCCGGTCCCCTGTTCGGCCAGCCGCCTGGCCACGGCCTCATCCCGCGCGGCTTCATCGACGCCATATTCCTCATTGACGTGCACCTGCTTGATACGAAATTGGCCACAGAGCTGGGCCAGCACCTCCGGCGCCGACGCCCAGTGGTCTGCGGTACGGATCAACAGCGGAACCTTCAGTTGCTTGAGTTCGGCGGCCAGCGCCTGCAGGTTGCGCAGCCGAAAGTCGACCTTGGCTGGCGCGTCATCATGGGCTTGCCACTGGGCGGGGCTGAGCAGGAACAGGGCGATGGTCGGCCCTTGTTCCAATGCAGCGGTCAGGGCGGTGTTGTCGTGCACCCGTAGGTCATTGCGAAACCAGATCAGTTGCATGGGAGATTCCGTACGTGAAGGGCTCTTTGTTCAAAGGTCATCGAGATAGGGCTGCAGATAGACCTGCCGGGACAGATACGGGTTGGGATGTTCGCGCAGATGCTGTCGGAGCAATCCCAGAGGTTCAGTCAGAGAAGCGGCTCCGTGACGATACGCCAGGATGCTGCGTGCCAACCGCTGCCGTTGGGTGCCGTCCAGCTGACGGGTGAAATAGCCGCTCAGGTGCATCAGCACATTGCAATGCAGCCCCGGCGTTGGCGGCGTGCGCAACGCTTCCATCAGTGCGTGGAAATAGTCATTGGCAAAGGGCTGCAGCGGCTGGTCTGCGCTCTGACCGAGCTGGCGACCGAGTGCGCGGTAGGCGCGGGGCGAACAGGCCATGAGCTGGTATTTGTAGCGGGAGTGGAAATCCACCAGTGCGCTGCGCGACAGCCCCGCGGCGTGCAATGCCTGCCACGCCGCATGGGCGTGGACCCGCATGAGAAAATGCACCAGCTGCGCCGGATCGGCCAATGCGCCGGCTGTTTCGATGGGCAGGTCGGGCCGCGCCAAGGCCAATGTAGTGGCGTCGATCCCATCACTGGTGTGGTTGTCCGGCGACACGATGAGCCCGTTGATTGCCGACAGGCACGCTTGCAACTGGAGCTGCGGCACCAGCTCCAGCTGCTTTTCCAGTATTTTGCAGAGGGAAGCATCCGGCAGACCGATGATACCCACCTTGACGGCAACAGACTCAGGCACGACAGTCTCACTCATTGTCCAAGAGCGTCAGAATGACAGCAGAGGCAGGGATCGACAATTGCCTTGCCGGCGTGCATTGTGTCCGCCCGCAGGGCTGGGGCAACACTTTTTTCTCATATGCCGGGAGGTGACATGTCTATCGGGGTAATCCTGTCGGTGTCGGCATCGGTGCTATTCGGGGGGCTGTATTACTTCTCCACCCTGTTGATGCCCCTCGACGGCGAGCAGATCTTCGGCTGGCGGATGCTGCTGACCTTTCCCTTCGTCACCCTGTTCATGTTGCTGGCCGGTTACTGGCCGCTGGCGCGGGAGTTGGCGAGGCGGATACGGCGGCGCCCGGTGCTGATTCTGGTACAACTGCTGAGCGCCCTGCTGGTTGGCCTCCAGCTGTGGATATTCATGTGGGCTCCGGTCAATGGTCGGGCGCTGGAAGTGTCGCTGGGGTATTTCCTGCTACCACTGAGCATGGTGCTGGCGGGGTATCTGGTCTTCCGCGAGCATCCCTCGCGCCTGCAGAAACTGGCCATCGTCTTCGCCGTACTGGGTGTCGGCCATGCATTGCTGCAGGCTGGTAACATTGCCTGGGAGACGCTGCTGGTGGCCCTGGGTTACCCGGCCTACTTCGTGCTGCGCCGGCTGACGGGCACCGATAACCTCGGCGGTTTCTGGTTCGACATGCTGTTGCTGCTGCCGGTCGCTGGCTGGTTCGCCTGGGCCGGTGGAACGGCGCCCTCGCTGTTCAGCGAGTTTCCTCGGCTGTATCCGCTGGTGGGCTTGCTCGGCGCCTTCAGCGCCCTGGCGCTGGTGACCTACATTCTCGCCAGCCGGCTGCTGACCTTTACCCTGTTCGGCCTGCTTGGCTACGTCGAGCCGGTGTTGCTGGTACTGGTGGCACTGTTGCTGGGCGAGAGTATTGCACCGAATGAATGGCTCACCTATGGCGCAATCTGGATAGCCGTGGGCGTGCTGGTGTTCGAGGGGCTGCGCCACGTGCAGCGCAACCGCAGGGCCTTGCGCCAAACTGCGGCCGGGAACAGCGAGCCGCGTTGAGGCAACCTTGCCGCTGCGAAACCTGACCTATACTGCTGACGAGCGCATCCGCGCCGTCAGCGTCGCCGCCCTACCCGGGCGGTAGCGGGGAGACCGGTCACAAGCCGGCCGTCCACAATGGTCAGGAGGATAGCCATGCCCTTATCCGTACCCATTTCCTATACCCGTTATCTTGATGATCACGGCCAGCCATCAGGTGAACTACCCGGCTGGGTCGATGATCCCCAACTGCTGCTCGACTTTCATCGTCAGATGACCCTGGTCCGTGCCTTCGATCAGAAATGCGTCGCTCTGCAGCGCACTGGCCAGATCGGCACCTATGCCTCGACCCTCGGCCAGGAAGCCATTGGCACTGCGCTGGGGCGGGCGATGACCGAGGCCGATGTGCTGATTCCCTATTACCGCGACACCGCCACGCAACTGCAGCGTGGGGTCGCGATGCAGGACATCCTGGCGTACTGGGGCGGTGACGAGCGCGGCAGCGCCTGGACCGCACCCGGGGCGCTGGAAGACTTTCCCATCTGTGTACCCATTGCGACTCAGGCCTGCCATGCCTGCGGCGTGGCCTCGGCCTTCCGTATCCGCCAGCAACCACGGGTGGCGGTGACCACCTGTGGCGACGGCGCGACCAGCAAGGGCGATTTTCTGGAAAGCCTGAACCTGGCCGGTGTCTGGCAGTTGCCCGTGGTGTTCGTGGTGAACAACAACCAATGGGCGATCTCGGTGCCGCGCAGTCTGCAGTCCGCTGCGCCGACGCTGGCGCACAAGGCACTGGCGGCGGGTATTCCCGGTGAGCAGGTGGATGGCAATGACGTGCTGGCAGTGTATGACCGCATCAGTATCGCCATCGAGCGCGCCCGGGCGGGCAAGGGGCCGACGCTGGTGGAATGCGTAACCTACCGGCTGGGCGACCACACCACCTCGGATGATGCCAGCCGCTACCGCGACGCCGATGAGCTGAGCGAGGCCTGGAAGCACGAGCCGATCGGTCGTCTGCAGCGCTTTCTGCATGGCCAGGGCCTGTGGGACGAGGAGAAGGAGCAGCAACTGCAGCGGGACCTCGGCGAGCGGATCAATGCCGCCGTGGAGGCGTTCCGCAGTCTGCCTGAGGCTGATCCGGGCGCCGCCTTTGACCACCTGTTTGCCGAGTTGCCGGAGCGCTACCGGCAACAGCGCGATGAATTGCTGATACGGGCAGCTGCCCTGGGAGGGTCGGCCCATGGCTGAACGCAAACCTGTCTGCATGGTGGAGGCGATCAACCTGGCGCTGCACCGGGCCATGGCTGACGATCCGGATGTGGTGGTGCTGGGGGAGGATGTCGGCCCCAATGGCGGTGTGTTCCGTGCCACGGTCGGTCTGCATGAGCGCTTCGGCTTTCGCCGGGTAATGGATACGCCACTGGCCGAAACGCTGATCACCGGCATTGCCGTGGGCATGGCCGCACAGGGGCTCAAACCCGTGGCGGAAATCCAGTTCATGGGTTTCATCTATGCGGGCATGGAACATCTGGTTTCCCACGCCAGCCGCCTGCGCAGCCGCACCCGCGGCCGGTTGAGTTGCCCGATGGTCATGCGCACGCCCCACGGCGGCGGTATCCATGCACCGGAACATCACGGTGAAAGTACCGAAGCGCTGCTGGCGCACGTTCCCGGCTTGCGCGTAGTGGTGCCCTCATCGCCACGGCGGGCCTATGGTCTGCTGCTGGCGGCCATTGCCGATCCGGACCCGGTGATCTTTCTCGAGCCGTCGCGGCTGTACCGCTCGGTGCAGCAAGTGGTGGAGGACGATGGCCAGGCGTTGCCGCTGGACACCTGCTTCACCCTGCGCGAGGGCAAGGATCTGACCCTGGTCAGCTGGGGCGCAGCGCTGAAGGAAACCCTGGAAGCGGCCAGTCGGCTGGCCGAGGAGGGCATCGATTGCGAAGTGATCGACGTGGCCACGCTCAAACCATTGGACGGCGACACTATCCTCGCCTCGGTCGGCAAGACCGGGCGCTGCGTCATCGTGCATGAGGCGGCACGCAGTTACGGGCCCGGCGCGGAAATCGCCGCGCTGGTGCAGGAGCAGCTGTTCTACAGCCTGCATGCGCCGGTGCAGCGGGTCACCGGGTTCGATTGCGTGATTCCCTATGCCCGGCAGGAAATGGCCTACCTGCCGGATGTGGACAGTATCTGTGAGGCCGGCCGTCAGACCATGCGGGGGAATGATCAATGAAACAGTTCAAATTACCGGATCTGGGGGAAGGGCTGCAGGAGGCGGAAATTGTCGAATGGCACGTCAAGGCCGGGGATGAGGTGGCGGTGGATCAACTGCTGGTCTCGGTAGAAACTGCGAAGGCCATCGTCGAGGTGCCATCGCCCCAGGCCGGGGTGATCAGCCGATGTTTCGGTGCGTCGGGTGATTTGCTGCATGTGGGCGAGCCGTTGGTGGAATTCGAAGGCGAGGGCGAGGACAGCGGTACCGTGGTCGGTAACCTGGGCCATGCCAGTGGCACCAGCGATCTGGCGGCGGATGATTTCATCATCGGCGCTGCGCCATCCAGCCGCGATGCCCGGCCGCTACCGGTAATGCCGGCGGCCCGTGAGCTGGCCAGGCGCCTCGGTGTGGAGCTGGGCCAGCTCGAAGGCAGCGGGCCTGGCGGATTGGTCACGGTGGCCGATGTCCAGGCCGCCGACACCCAGCCCACAGCGGGCGAAGCGCTACGCAGCGTGCGCCGGACCATGGCCAAGAACATGTCCCGCGCCCATGCCGAAGTGGTCCCGGTCACCATCGTTGAGGATGCCGATCTGCATCAATGGGACGCTGGCGCGCGTGACCCGATGGTGCGCCTGGCACGAGCCATTGCCCGTGCCTGCCAGGCAGAGCCGGCGCTCAACGTCGGCTTCGACGGCGCACGCCTGAGCATTACCCGTCATCAGCACATCGACCTCGGTGTGGCGGTGGATACCCCCGACGGGCTGTTCGTGCCGGTGTTGCGTGATGTTGGCAACCGTGACGCGGAGGACTTGCGTCAGGGGTTGGCGCGGCTGCGCGCGGACGTGCTGAACCGCTCGATTCCGCCGCGCGAACTGATGGGCGCGACCATCACCCTGTCCAACTACGGCACCCTGTTCGGCCGTTATGCCAGCCCGGTGATCATGCCGCCGCAGGTGGCGATCATCGGTGCCGGGGTGATCAGGGAGCAGGCCGTGGCACATCAGGGGCAGGTGGCGGTGCACCCGATCCTGCCGGTATCACTGACGGTGGATCATCGCGCGGTTACCGGTGGCGAAGCGGCGCGTTTTCTCAAGGCGCTGGTGGAGGATCTGCAGGCGGCCGAATGACCGCCTCGTCAGAGTGCATGGATGCGATCGCGCCCGGACGCCTTGGCGTGATACATGCGCTGGTCGGCCAGCTCCAGCAACTGCTGGGGCAGGTCGATGTGGTCGAAATAGCGCTCGGCCAGACCGATACTGGCGGTCAGCGGCAGGCCGTCCGGTCGCTGGCCCAGCCCGCTGCTGCGTAGTCGCTCCATGGCCTGGCGGGCACGGGTCATATCGGTATCGGGCATGATCAGCAGAAATTCCTCGCCGCCCCAGCGTACCAGGCTGTCTGAGCTGCGCATGCAGTTCTGGATGTGCTGGCTGGCGCTGCGTAACGCCTGATCGCCCATGGCATGACCGAAAAGGTCGTTGATTTCCTTGAAACGGTCCAGGTCGATGAAGGCCAGAGACAGGGCGCTGTTGTTGCGCTGGCTGGTGTGCCACTGCATCTGCAGGATTTCCTCGCCACTGCCACGGCTGAACACGCCGGTCAGGTCATCCCGGATTGCCTGGCGCAGCAGGGCCATCATGAACGCCAGCTGGCTCATGCAGGCCAGCCCGGTGACACCGGCAATCAGGATCAGCAGCCAGAAAGCGCCGACGAAGGAGGGCCAGTTCAAGGTTGACCAGTTCAGATAACCGGCGATGCCCTGGGCCAGTAACAGCACCATGGCGACCAGCAGGTTCTCCAGCAACGTCAGTGGGAACAGCGCCAGACCAGCCATCAGCACAAAGGGCAGAAAGGCGTAACCGGCGGCGACCGCCGCGGGCATATCCACCAGTTGGTAGTGCGCCAGCAAGGTGTGTGAGCTGATATAGAACAGCGTCGGAATGGCGAACAGGATGAACATGGCCAGATAGGCATCGGCCATCCGGCCCCGCTCACGGTAGAACAGCAGCAGGCAGAAGAACGCCACGCACACCAGCAATCGCAACGCCAACAATTGACCCCACAGGGGATTGGGGAAGGCGAGCACATCGACGATGCCCCATAGCGGCGTTAGCAGCGCGAACAACAACGCGAACAGACGTACCCGGTCCACGATCAGGTGCGCCCGCTGGCGGCTGACCAGCAGTGGGTGGCGGAGCGGCGTCAGTAGTTTCACGCGCTCATGGGGCTCCAGCTCGGCAGGAAGAAGTGAGCTGAGTCGCTGGCAGAACAGGTCAACGAGGGCAGACATGGGGACTCGTTTGATGTTGTTATGATGGCATGGGGCCAGATTAGCCTGGGGCTTCTTACCAGCAACTGATGCAGATCAAACAATCCGGAAAAATTGACCGCGCCCAAGGAATGGACTTACGGATTCATCTACACTGGCATGGCCCGGTCACGCATGACCGCCGCTCGGCTGATTATCTCGAACGCAGACTCACCGGGCCTTCATTGACGAGAAAGGAACTGCTGCTGGTGCGCAAACGGCTGACGACATCCTGTATCTGGCTTGGCCTGTTTGCCATGCTGATGATTCATGTCGGCCCGCTGTACTCCGCGCTGCAAATGGCCCAGGCCAGCGTGGCGTCGCAGGAGCAGCATGTTCATGCGGGCCATGCCGAGCCGGATGCCGGCGGCCATGGTCACCACCGGCAGAGTCCCGGCGAGCCAGCCTGGCTAGCCGCTCTGGAGCTGTGTGGCTACTGCGAGCTGCTGACCCTCAACCCGCCCCTGAGCCTGTCCGTCGACCTTGTTCTGCCCCGGCATGAACCGGAGCGGTTTGCGTCACTGCCTACCGCCCCGTTGCTGCCGATGCTGCGACATGGTGGCAGTCATGCCCGGGCCCCACCTGGCTATTTCCACAGCTGAACGCCGTTGCCGCGCGCTGTCGCGGCGCTGTTGAATATTGAAGTGGAAATTGCCATGTCCCGAAATATGTGTGACCGGCAGGCGCGTGCGCGTCTGCCCGGAATCTTTGCCGTGCAACCCGCGCGCCTGCATTGGCAGGCCGCCCATGCGGCGCTACTCGTACTGCTCGCCGGTGGCGCCCTGGCCGACGAACATCACCATGCGCACTCACTGGAGCAGTTCTCGCTGCCGCCTCGGGTGATCACCGCCGTGCAGCAGGATTCACCACTGACCATCATCACCAACCCCAAGGAAGCGCGTCAGCCGATCCCGGCGAGTGACGGCGCCGACTACCTGAAGACCATTCCCGGTTTCTCGGCCGTCCGCAGCGGTGGCAGCAACAGTGATCCGGTATTGCGTGGCATGTTCGGTTCGCGGCTGAAGCTGCTGACCAACGGCGGCGAGATGCTCGGAGCCTGTCCCTCGCGCATGGACGCCCCGTCTTCCTATATCGCGCCGCAGAACTTCGATCAGCTGACCGTGATCAAGGGACCACAGACCGTGGCCTGGGGACCGGGCGCGTCAGCCGGCACCATTCTGTTCGATCGCCTGCCGGAAAGCTTCGATGAACCGGGCAGCCGGCTGGATGCCACCGTGGTAGGCGGCTCCAATACCCGCCGCGATATGCAAGTGGATGGTGCCATCGGCAGCCGTGAGGGCTACTTGCGGCTGAGCGGTAACCGTTCCCGGTCCGGGGATTACAAGGATGGCAATGGCGATCGTGTGCCGTCGCGCTGGAACAAGTGGAACACCGACCTGGCCCTAGGCTGGACACCGGATGACGATACCCTGCTGGAGCTGAGCGTTGGTGCCGGTGATGGCGAGGCGCGCTACGCTGGGCGCGGCATGGATGGCTCGCAGTTTGAGCGGGAGAGCCTGGGCCTGCGCTTCGAAAGGCAATTCCACGGCGGTGCGCTGCAGGAGCTGGAAGCGCGGGTGTATTACAACTATGCCGACCATGTAATGGACAACTACAGTCTGCGGGTGCCCTCGGGCATGATGATGCCGCACCCGATGGCGTCCAATGTCGACCGCCGCACCCTGGGCATGCGGCTGGCCTCGACCTGGGTCTGGGATGATCTGGAGTTGCTGGCCGGTGCCGACGCCCAGCGCAACACCCATCGCACCCGCAACGGCATGGGCATCGACACCTATCGTCAGCAGCCATGGGTCAAGGACGCCAGCTTCAGCCAGATTGGCCTGTTCTCCGAGCTGACCTGGTCCCGGCAGGATGATCAGCGGCTGATCGGCGGTATGCGGTTGGATCAGCATCACGTCGAGGACTCCCGGGCCACTGTCAGCGGTGGCATGCACGGCGGCGGGCACGCCATGCCCAACCCTACTGCCGGCGATACCCGCCGGGAAACTTTGCCCAGTGCTTTCCTGCGCCTGGAGCAGGATCTGTCCAGCCTGCCGGCCACCGCCTATGTGGGCATTGGCCATGTGCAGCGCTTCCCGGATTATTGGGAGCTGTTCTCGCCCAACCAATCGCTTGGTGCGGTCAACGCCTTTGACGGTATTGATCCCGAGCGCACCACGCAGCTGGATGTCGGACTGCAGTACAAGCGCGAGGGGATGGAGGCCTGGATCTCCGGTTATGCCGGGGTGGTTGATGACTTTATCCTGTTTGATTACACCGGCATGGGCAGTAACGCGGAAAATATCGACGCCCAGATCATGGGTGCCGAAACGGGTGTTGCGCTGGATATAACGGATAACTGGCAAGCGGAAACCAGCCTGGCCTGGGCCTGGGGGCGCAATCGCAGCGACGGCGAAGCCCTGCCGCAGATGCCGCCACTGGATGCACGCGTCAATCTGACCTATGCCCGGGACAACTGGAGTGCTGGCGCCCTGTGGCGGGTGGTGGCGGCGCAGAGCCGCACTGCTGATGGCAAGGGTAACGTCACCAGTCGCGACTTTGGTGATTCGTCCGGTTTCGGCGTGTTGTCGATCAACGCGGCCTATCGCTTCAGTGGTGAAATAACGGGCAGTGTCGGGGTAGATAACTTGCTGGACAAGGCTTACGCCGAACACCTAAACCTGGCTGGCAACGGCAGTTTCGGCTTCCCCGCCGATACCCGGATCAACGAGCCGGGTCGGACGCTGTGGGCGAAGCTGGATTTCAGCTTCTGAGGTAACTCTGAGGGGCTGCCTGCAGCCCCTTATGTCGAGATGAAACGCGACTCCACAACCCTGGGAGGGACGAGCACCAGCTCGTCCATGGTGCTGGCGGGCGGTTTTGTGCGTGCCGGCTGGCTCCTTTCATCGAGTCCGATCGCGACCCGTGGGCTCGACGTTCCCAGGAGCTCGACCCGTCCAGGTCAGTAGAACACCACCAACAACGCTGCACCCAGGATCAGCCGGTAGATCACGAACGGCTGCATGCCGATGCGCTTGATGAATACCAGGAAGTAGTGGATACAGAGGAAAGCGCTGATGGCCGAGACCAGGACGCCCAGGGCCATGGCCCCCCATTCCACCGGCACCTGGGCTTCGACCAGATCCTTGGTCTTGAGCAGGCAGGCCAGCAGGATCACGGGGATCGACAGCAGGAAGGAGAAGCGCGAGGCTGCTTCCCGGTTCAACCCCATCATCAATGCTGCGGTAATGGTGATGCCGGCCCGCGAGGTGCCGGGAAACAGTGCCAGCGCCTGGGCGCAGCCAATGATCAGCACATCCTTCCAGGTCATCTGACTCTCGGTGCGACTGCCCCGAAAACGCCAGTCGGCCCAGCCCAGCAGCAGGCCGAAGAAAACCAGCCCCAAAGCCAGATAGAAAGGAGAGCGCAGGTATAGCTCAATGTCATCTTTGAACGCCAGCCCAGCGAGCCCCACTGGGATAGTGGCAAACAGCACCCCCCAGGCCAGCCGCGCATCATCATTGGGCTTGCGAGTCACCAGCGACTGTGTCCAGCTGGTAGTCATACCGATCAGGTCGCGGCGAAAATACAGCAGCACCGCAAACAGGCTGCCGAAGTGCAATGCCACGTCGAACGCCAGCCCCTGATCCGGCCAGCCGGTAAGGACCGGGACCAGGATCAGGTGGGCAGAGCTGGATACAGGTAGAAACTCAGTGAGACCCTGGAGCAGGGCGAGAACGACAACTTGCAACCAATCCATAGCGGATACGCGCTCCTGATATGAAGAGTGGGGTTCAGTGGAGCGCGCCAGTAAACCATGATCGGAACGCCAGCGCGAGTGTCTTGCTTAGCCGTTATTGCTCCGGTAGATAGCGGAGCAGCAACGCCATACTCACATCCAGCCCGAGTGGTTTCGGAATGCGTACGATATGCCCGGTACCCGGCGCCACGTCCGCTGGTTCCCCGCGTCGATCCAGCAGCGAATTCAAAGTGAAGCTATGATTCCCCGAAGGCGTCATTAGTTCCAGGCGGTCGCCGACGGCAAAGCGGTTTTTCACCTCGATGCTCAGCCATTCGCCCAGATCTTCCAGCACTTCGCCGACAAACTGATGGCGCGACATGCGCGAGTTGCCCTGCTCGTAGTTCTGGTACACCCCCGGTGGGTGGCGGCGATAGAAACCTTCGGTGTAGCCACGGTTGGCCAGGCTTTCCAGATCATCCATCAGCGCCATGTCGAAGGGGCGACCTGCCACCGCATCATCGATCGCCTGGCGATAGGTCTGCACGGTACGCGCAACATAGAAGTGCGATTTGGTACGGCCTTCGATCTTCAGCGAGTGCATCCCCATATCGACGAAGCGCTGCACATGCTGCACCGCGCGCAGATCTTTGGAATTCATGATGTAGGTGCCGTGCTCATCCTCCTCGATGGCCATCTGTTCGTCCGGCTTGTCGCTCTGGTTGAGTAGATATACCGGCTGCACCTCCTGTGGCTCCCTGGCCGGAGCGACAGCCTCGACATTGCCCTCGGCCGTTTCCTGCGCTGGTTGCAGGTCGTATTTCCAGCGGCAGGCATTGGTACAGGCGCCCTGGTTGGCATCGCGGTGATTGAAATAGCCGGATAGCAGGCAGCGCCCGGAATAGGCGATGCACAGCGCACCGTGCACGAATACCTCCAGCTCCATGTCCGGACAGTGCTGACGGATCTGCTCCAGCTCATCCAGTGACAGCTCGCGGGACAGAATCACCCGCTCCAGCCCCTGCTGCTGCCAGAACTTCACCGTCGCCCAGTTGGTAGCATTGGCCTGCACCGACAGGTGTACCGGCATCTGCGGCCAGCGTTCACGCACCAGCATGATCAGCCCGGGATCGGACATGATCAGCGCATCCGGGCCCATGGCGATGATCTCTTGCAGGTCCCGGACATAGGTGGCCACCTTGCTGTTGTGCGCGGCGATATTGCTCGCCAGATAGAATTTCTTGCCCTGGGCATGCGCCTCGGCAATCGCCTCGGCGAGCACGGCCGGGTTGTGGAAATCGTTTTCACGTACACGCAGGCTGTAACGCGGCTGACCGGCATAGACCGCATCGGCGCCATAGGCGAAGGCGTAACGCATGGCCTTGAGGGTGCCGGCCGGGGCCAGCAGTTCAGGGGCGTGGGGCATGGGATGATCCTGTTTACAAGACAAGAGGGGCGGGGAGCATATCCTCATGGCTTGAGTGGGACATTGATCAGGATCAGGAATGGGGCGATGGTCAAAAAACAAAACCCCCAACTCTTCCGAGCCGGGGGCTTGTTGTCTACTGCCTAGCTTGCCGCAGGTTTACACCTTGCTGGCCATCTCCGGCACCGCTTCAAACAGGTCAGCAACCAGACCGTAGTCCGCGACCTGGAAGATCGGCGCTTC
>Ga0207900_100233_pt1 | contig 12782 bp, 10 predicted proteins | sample LinPmetageLP39_FD_184052 | JGI IMG/M metagenome (GOLD analysis project Ga0207900, IMG submission 184052) | Marine viral communities from the Pacific Ocean - LP-39 (SPAdes) | ecosystem: Environmental > Aquatic > Marine > Oceanic | place: Pacific Ocean | collected 2010-06-14
GTATGAAAGCCCCGCCTACCAGGAAGCTCGCAAGCACCGCTTCCAGGGCGCCGACTACCGCGTCTTTATCGTTGACGGTGTTCAAGAAGCGTAAAGCGCAAAAACCCCCGCCTAAAAAAAGCGGGGGTTTTCTGTTATTGCCTTGTTAGCAAAACCCATCGACTAACGACCCAGCCCGGCAACGCCTAGAGATGGCCTCAAGATCAAGGCCCCGCACGCGAGATTCACCAATGGCTTCCCGCTCGATAACGCCATTATCCTGTACCACCGAGAAAGCTAGGCTCACCAAAAAACTCGCTGCGGTCATACTCCCGGTCAAGCGTATAACCACCGCTATTAGGGGTGTCATCACGCTTCAGGTAATCGAAGATAACTCTCGCTGACGTGGCATCCGTTAGCTCCCAGGTCAAACCGCCCATCAGGAAACCATTATTGTCTTTGGAGTGATCGTATTCGCGGTCGCTGTCTCGGACATAGCGGGCACCACACCGCCAACGACACATGTTCACGAACTAAAAAAGCCCCATGTTTTGGTTAACACAAGGCTTTTAGCAAGAGCGCGCCGTCTGACCTAGAGCACCTCGCCAGCGGCACGCCCTTTGATGATAGAGCGGGCAAGCATCAGATACGCCACCGAGCCACAGGCGGCCATAGCCAGAATGACCGTTTCAAGCGTATGCGGCACCATGGCGGACAATGCGCTCAGCAGCCCGGCGACACCGAACTGGGCTGCGCCCAGAAGCGCTGCGGCCGTCCCGCCACTGGTGGGAAAAAACTCCAAAAAACAGGCCTGAATATTCGGCGAGATCGCCCCTATCGAGCCGATGGTCAGCATCATGGGGGGCAGGAAGGCATACATCGGCCAATCCATAAAGGCAGCCATCACCAGCAATACTACGCCAACTGCCTGACAGCCCGTTGCCAACTGCAGGATACGCAGCGAAGACAGCCTGGAAAGCATCGCCCGATTGAGAATATTGAAGATAAGCATAGCGACGATATTCGCCGCAAACAGTATCGAAAAGGCCGAAGGTGACTGGCCGAAATGCCCCTGATAGATAAATGACGCATAGGTGATGAACATCATCAGGGTAGAAAAAGAAGCGGCCTGCCAAACGATGAACGGCAGGGCCGGCTTGGTCGACAGTACCAGTTTGTAACGCGCCAGCAGGCTCATCTTAGGGCTTTTCGCTCGAGACACCTTGCCCGTACCGGTAAAGATCACCCGCACCAACAACGGCACCAGCAGTAACGCGTATACCGCCAAGGCGAAAAAGATAGTGTGCCAGGAACCCAGCGCCAGAATCGCGCTGCCTACGCTCGGAGCAATGCCAGGTGCCAGCACCATGATAAAGCCCATCATCGAAAACAGTTTCGCGGCGTCGCGGCCCGCCACTCGGTCGCGTACCAGCGCCGGTACAGATACCAGAGTAAAACCGGCGCCAAGGGCTTGAACGGCCCGCCCGCTGAGTAGCATGTTTAAAGAATCCGCCACACCAATAACAACGCTTGAAAGCGCAAAAATCGCCAGCCCGCTCATCAAAACACGCTGGCGCCCGAAGCGGTCTGAAAGCGCACCGCCGATTAACTGCCCCAACGCCATCGCGAATACATACACCGAAACACTCAACGATACCGCCTGCTGAGAAACCCCCAGCGATTCGCCGATAACCGGAAAAGCCGGCAGGTACGTGTCCATGGAAAACGGGCCCAGCATCATGGTCAATGCCAAGCTCAGTACCACAATGAAGGGCGTTTTAGATTGGGTCATAGAAGCTCGCGGTAATAAGGACGTAATGATGGACAACATCAAGGATATGATACCGACTGATGCTATCAAGGCAATCGAACAGAAAACGAGGGATACGCTGCTTGGCGGTAATCGACTAAACACGCAGCCAGCCCGTTATCGGTTAGCTCGGCTATGCAAAAGAGTGTGCTCAAAGCTATTCTAAAAACACACCCCCAACGAGGAGACCAGGATGCCGATCCCCCAGCCCGAACGACTCCATCTCGACAGCGATGAAACGACCGGCTACCCCAACTCGCCGCTGCCGGTGCTGGTTTATCGTCAAGTTCTCGATCTCAGCAATGCCGAGGAACGGGCCGAGTCGTTCGAAGCCATGTTCAAACGCCACGGCTGGCCACCAGCGTGGCGCTACCACCTGTATGACTTTGACCACTTTCACTCCACTGCCCATGAAGCACTGGGCATCTTCCGCGGGCAGGCCCGGGCACGACTGGGAGGCCCTAACGGCCAGGAACTGATGCTTTACGCAGGCGATGTGCTAGTGCTGCCAGCGGGCGTTGGGCATGCCAGCCTGGAGGCGGACGATGATTTCTGCATGGTAGGCGCCTACCCACCAGGGCAAGAGCCGGAAATAGAGCGCGGCGACCCCGCACAGCTGGAAGTAGCACAAGAACGAGTGGCTGCCGTTGCCTTACCCGAGGATTCCCCGGTAGGTGGTTCATTAGCTGAGCTGTGGCGGGAAGACTCTTAGCAGGTGGAGGGCCACTGGCAAGCTCGTCGATTGATTGGCTTTTCGACTAAATGGGACAGTTAGTCCTGTTGCCTTTCATAACTTCAGAATTTCTGAAATAAAAATTTCTAAAATCATGTTGCTAGCTCCTGAGTTAACTAACTCATGAAGCTACCAGTGCCCTCATGTGAGGGTAAAATACTATATAAATGTCATTCGGTATCTTATAAAAATATCATTAATGAACAACCAAGCCGCTCAATTTGGGCGGCTTGACTGTTTATTGCCAATGTATGGCAATGCTAACAGAGCGTATTGCTACGCCTGATTAGAACGGTCCGTAATTAATCAATACGGCAATAACCACGAAGGCAATACCCACTAGCGTCCAGAGGCATACCAACGGAAACGCGAAACGTACCCAGTTACTCCAAGGCACTCCGCCCACGGCGAGTACAGACATCAACACCCCCGATGTCGGCGTAATAATATTGGTAATTCCATCCCCAAGCTTGAATGCGATCACCGCCGTTTGCCGAGTGATATCGAGCATATCCGCAAGCGGTGTCAAAATCGGCATCACTACAGCTGCTTGGCCGCTACCAGAAGGCACCAGAAAGTTGAAAAAGAGATTGAATACAAAGACAGCGAGCGCACCCAACATGGGGGGGAGCGTACTTAAGGGCACAAAAATTGAATTCACTACCGTATCGAGAATCATGCCCTCGGCCATTAGCACCGTAATGCCTTTGGCAATACCAATAATGAAGGCACCATAAAGCATACCTTTGGCACCCTTCATGAACATCTGCACAAATTCATTAGGCGAGAAACGAGCGAGTGCAGCGCTTCCTATTCCATTGATCATAAAGATGGCTGAAAGCTCATTAACGCCCCACCCCCACCCTAAAGAGCCATAAATAAACACCGCTAGGCAGGCAACAAAGAAGCTTAAAATGACCAGATGCCGACGTGTAAACGTTAAGTTCTCATCATCGGTTCCAATGGCTTCAGTGCTAAAGGACTGACTCCCCATTAGACTACGGCCGGGATCGTCGCTAATGCGTTTGATATACCGACACACATAAGCAATTGTCACTGCCAGTAGCACAAAAAATAGCGCCACCCTAAGCGGCGCGCCAGAAAATAGCGGCAGCCCTGCTATAGATTGCGCGATACCCAGCGTAATAGGATCGAAAACAGCAGCCGCTGAGCCCGAAAAATAGCCCAGATAGACAATGGCGATCCCCGCGATCGCATCTAACTTAAGCGCTCGTGCCAACACAATACCCAGTGGAATAAAGGCAATAACGGCATTCGACCCAACGCCAATGGCAGATATCACACCAAATACAAAAGACACCACAATCGCGAGCAGATATTTACGCCCCCGGGCTTTATCAACCAGGCTTTTGATACCCGCATTGATCGCACCGGTAGACTCCACCACAGCAATCGCACCGCCCATTACCAGAACTAAAGCAATTAGGTTTGCTGAGCTGATAAAACCGCTCTGAATAGAAAGAAAAATATCGAAAAAATTAAGGCCGCTAGATTCCACCAGATGAAAACTGCCAGGAATAACTGTAGGCCGCCCCTCTGTGGTTCGCTCAAACTGGCCCGAGGGGATAAAGAAACTCAATAACCAAGCCACCATTAGTAACCCAAACAGAATTACAAAGGCATCAGGCATGGCCATTCTTTGTATTGATCTAGTTTTCACGTTGAAATTTCCTGAATATTTATTCATATAATTATTTATTTAATGTACTGGCAAAAGGCTTAATGGCCTATCAGACCTGCCTTATCAACGCCGCCAGCATCGCCGCACGCGGTACAATTGAGGCTATTTCGATATGCTCATATTCCGCATGGGGGGCAGCGCCGGTTGCGCCCAGCCCATCAAGTGTGGGAATACCTTTGGCTGCAGCGAAATTGCCGTCGCTTCCTCCGCCTACCGAGGCTTCCGTAAGCTCAATGCCGACTGCACTGGCAGCGTGCTGGGCAAGCGCAAATAGACGAGCCGTAGCATTTGTGCGCTCCATCGGCGGGCGCGTCATGTCACCGCTAACGGTTAGCGTTACACTGGGATGAAATGGGGTACTTTGATAAATGGCATTGTAGAGTCGCTCGGCTTCTTCCAGCGTCGTTACCCGAACATCAATACCTAACTCGGCTTTCTCTGGCACGACATTAAGCGGGCCTCCGCCACTTACCATCCCAACATTCACTGTGGTTCCTAGACTAGGGTCGGCCAGGCTATGTAAGTACTGAATCTGGTGGGACAGTTCCTCAATCGCACTCACCCCATCTTCAGGGTTATTGCCTGCATGAGCTGCTTTACCCGTTATATGCATGTAAAAGCGTCCAGAACCTTTACGTGCCGTTTTCAAAGCGCTGCCATTCGCCGTAGCAGGTTCAACAACCAGCACCACATCGCTAGCCACCGACTCCTCTTCAATTCGTTGTCGCGAAGAAGGGCTACCTAACTCCTCGTCACTGGTACATAGAAAACGAATGCGGGCATCGGGAAGCGCATCGAGTTCAACGAGTGCTTTGACAGCCCAAATGGCTTGAACAATACCTGCTTTCATATCCAGAATGCCGGGGCCGTAAAACTTGTCCACCTCACGGCGGATAGCGAGTCGGCCGATATCCCAAACCGTGTCGAAATGCCCCAAAATAAGAATCTGACGATCCCCCTCTCCTAGCGTGAAGCCAATATGGTCGCCCTTTTCAGTTTGTGGAAACGTTTCCGCCTGACATTGGAGTCGGTCTTGAAATAACCGACGCAACAATTGACCACAGGCGTCCACTGCGGCTTTATCATTGGATGGCGATTCAGCACGTACTAACGCTTCAATATCATCGAGAATAAAACGTTGATGCTCTTGCAGATAAGTGTGAAGGGTATTCATATAGCCTCTCGAATAAGAATGACGGCCTCTAAACGTCAGCAACCCAAAACAGCGTTGTGCTATTAAATAAGCGCACGGTCAGTATGTGAGGGGCGTAACAAGGAAAGAATAAGAAGTGCGCAGCTGAATCGTTGCGTTCAAAGCAACGGTTAAGAAGCCGGAGAAGGATAAAGAGAATGGTGCAACAACGCATGGATCAGGGAATTACCGAACATCGGCTGGCTTACCTTTACGAGGTTGCCCTGCACGGGGGCGTTAGAGCGGCAGCCGAATCGGTCGGCGTCAACCCTTCGGCCATCAGCCGCCAAATAGCACTGCTTGAGCGCCATCTGCAAATTCCCTTGCTCGAAAAACAGGGAAGAAACGTCACGGTGACCCAGGCGGGAAAGCTACTGATAGAGCACCACCGGGAAATGCTGTATCGGCGGCGTCAGTTAGCCGAGACACTGCAGGATATGCGCCACTTGCGTCGAGGCAGTGTCAGCCTACGGGTCGGGCAGGGTATGATCAGTGAATTTGTGGAAGGGCCTCTCCAACAGTTCAGCGCAGATTACCCTGATGTGTTTGTGGATATTCACTCTGGCAATATGAGTGAAACAATCAACATGATGCTGCGAGGCAAAGTGGACATGGCGATCAGCTTTGGTCCATTAGGCGATCCTCCGGTCATGGTTCGCAGTTTTAACCGCGGCCCCATTTGTGCCATTGTGCCGCCACACCATGCCCTGGCAGGCCTTGAAGCCATTACGCTTGAAACCCTGGCTCCCCAGCGATTGATCTTTATGGCAGAACAATTCGGCATCCAACAGTACATCAATGAAATGTTCAGCAGCCAACGCTTAGCCCCGCTGCCCGCTTACCAGTGCAATCACTTTTCAACGGCTATTGCGCTCGCAATATCAGGACTAGGTATTGCCTTCATGACGCGGCAATCTGCCCGCCCGCTGGTTGATCGTGGAGATATCGTTGCGATACCAGTCGAACATCCTTTATCGCATACCGCTACCTGCCACCTCATCCGTAGCCAAGGGAGAAGGTTCACTCCTGCCGCTGAACATCTATGGAAAGTACTCGCGAGTTCAATGCAATCACAGTCTGCCGGAAAGCACAGAGCTTAAAACAGGTAACGCTATTCGCGTCCAGTAATACACGCACATGAGGCTGACAAGGCAACCCGCCATGCTCACTTTGATAGCTAGCACCGTGGCGAGAACCACATGGATCTGCCAGAGCCCAACCAACATCACTCATGCGCTCCCACTTTGTCTGAGTGGCTCCCCAGCATCAAAAACACTACCACCGACAGCAATGCGATGAGAATCGCAGCAGCGGTGAGCAGGATTGAGTGCGTGGTGGAGAACGCCGCCTTCGCGGCCATAATCAGGACATCCGCTTTATCTGCATCAAGCCCTTGTGCCACAACAACGCTGTCGCTCATTGAGCGCGCGGCCTGTGCACCGAGGGCTGGCTCCAAGTCTGGCGGCAGTACAATGGTGCTGCTATATATGCTCGCCATGAAAACCCCAAACAGAGTGATGCCTAGCCCACTGCCCAGCTCGTAACCGGTGGCTTCCAAAGAGCCAGCAGCCCCTCCTTTACTGGCATCCACGGCCCCCATAATGGCAATCGAGGAAGCGGTCAGTCCAATGCTCAGGGTTAGCCCCAGCACGGCCAACGCTGTTGGCACTGTCCAGTTAGGCGCGTGTAAGTCCGCCTGCGCCAGATAACCCAACGCGGCTGCAGCGAACGCCATCGATAAACTGGCCACCAGCCTTAAGCCAAACCGGTTGGAAAGGTAACCTGCAACGGGCCCACCGACGGCAGCCGCCGCCATGATCGGCACCATGAAAAGACCGGCCTGCAACGGCGTCTTGCCCAGCACATATTGCAGCTCTTGCGCCAGCGTCAGCTCAACACCGGCCAGGGCGCCAGCGGCTACGAGCGCCATTACCATACCGGCGACAATGGCCGGATGGCGAAAGAGTGATAGATCCAGTATCGGCATCACCGAACGCAACTGAATACGTGTAAACCACGCCAGCAGGACTAGCCCCCCGAAGAGCACCAATCCAGTACGCCATAGTGGCTGCCCCTCTCCCATCCCGGACTTGATGCCGTAGACCACCGAAATGATACCGACCAGCAAAATCAGCGCCTGACCAAAAGACCACTTGCCTGGTGTCGTCGCCTCGCGGCGCGGCAGCAGGCCATAAACGACCGGCGCCACCACCAGCATGATGGGCACATTAATGAGGAATACCGAGCCCCACCAGTAATGCTCCAGCAAGGCACCACCAATCAAGGGGCCCACTGCGGCACCGGCGGCCCCCACCGTTCCCCACAGGCCAAGCGCCATCGCACGCTCGCGCTCGTTCTCGAAGGTTTTGCGGATGACACCCAACACACAGGGCATGATCATCGATCCACCCATGGCGAGCAGCACCCGAGCACCGATCAACATAGCGGGTGTCGTCGAGAATGCCGCCAGGAGGGACGCCACCCCGAACACCGAGAGACCGGTCAGCAGCACACGGCGCGTACCAACTCGGTCAGCCAGCGTGCCCATCGGCACCAGCAGGCCTGCCATCAGCAATGGGTAAATGTCGATGATCCACAGCACCTCAGTACCCGTGGCCCCCAGCGCTGGCGTCAGCACAGGCACCGCGACGTGCAGAATTGTCATATCGATGACAACAGGTAGGAACGCCAGCATGACGGCAAACAGCACTAGCCAACGTTGCGGGATAGCAGAAAGCATTAGCCACTTAACTCCTAAATAATCGATGTAACTGCTAACGCTGCCACTGACATGTCGTCTGGCACAGGGAACGCCGACAGCGTTAGCACGATAGGCAGCATCAGTCATCGCATGGCATTAATGCGCTATGTCGTTATGGGGCTCTAATGATGAGGGGCGACGAGCCGTACGCCAGCCATTAACACGCTCCTGAAGACCTATCACGAAAACGAAGAACACCGGAACAAAGAGAATCACCAGCAGCGTTCCGCTGACCATGCCGCCGAAAACACCCGTACCTATCGCATGCTGGGTTTTGGCGCTGGCGCCAAATGCGACCATCAATGGCACCACCCCCAAACCGAAAGCGAGTGAGGTCATCAGAATCGGGCGCAGGCGCAGGCAGGCGGCTTCCACCGCGGCCTCCATCAGCCCTTTACCTTGCTCACGCAACTGTTTTGCGAACTCAACGATCAGGATCGCGTTTTTCGCCGACAGTCCGATCACGGTGACCATACCGACTTTGAAGAACACATCGTTCGGCAGGTCACGCAGCAACATGGCGGCCACCGCACCCAGCAACCCCAGCGGCACAACCAGGATGACCGACAGCGGAATCGTCCAGCTCTCGTAGAGCGCGGCTAACACCAGAAACACCGCCAGTATGGATAGCGCCACCAGCATGGGTGCCTGGGCTGCCGACTGGCGTTCCTGAAGGGACTGCCCCGTCCAGGCCACGGCGAAACCGGGCGGAAGTTGCTGCGCCAGACGCTCCATTTCAGCCATGGCGTCTCCGGTGGAGGCACCTGTCGCCGCACCGCCAGAAATGCTGGTGGCGGGATAGCCCAGGTAACGCACCATTTGTAGCGGTGTTTCGTCCCATACCGGGGTAACCACCTCTGACAAGGACACCATGCCACCCCTGCTATTACGCACGTGCAGCTTGAGCACGTCATCAACCTGCATGCGTGCCGACGCATCCGCTTGCATAATCACCTGCTGCATTCGGCCCTCATTCGGGAAATCGTTGATGTAAGACGACCCCATTGCGGTCGACAGGATGTCGCTAATATTGGCGAACGACACCCCGAGCGCTTCGGCCTTTTGACGATCAATATCAAGACGAATGCTCGCCCCTGCTGGCAGGCCGTCGGAATAGACGTCGCTGACCACCTTGCTCTGCGCCGCCAGTTCTAGCAGCGTCGTCTCGGCAGCCTTAAGGGCGGCCGGCCCCTGATTGCGTTGATCCTGCAAGAACATCGTAAAGCCGGACTTGGTGCCCAATTCATCAATGGCTGGCGGTAACATACTCATTACCTTCCCTTCGTTCAGTTGACTCATGGCTTCCTGAGCGCCTTCCGCTTCGCTTGCCGCCGTGGCACCGTCGCGCTGCCCCCACTCCTTTAGCGTGGTGAACGTCAGTGCCGTATTCGCGCCGGAGCCTGAGAATCCGAAGCCCAAAATAGACATATTGCCGTCTACGGCAGGGCGCGCCATGACGTACTCCTCATACGCCTTGACGACATCCAAGGTACGCTCGGTGGTCGCATTAGCGGGCAACTGGATACTGGTCATGAAATAGCCTTGATCCTCTTCCGGCAGAAAAGCCGAAGGCAACTGGCGGAAGGCGAGCAGCAGCACACCCGCGATGACCACAAACACCACCATGACCCGACCGCTGCGAGCGACGAGCTTCCCCACACGCGATTCGTAACGGGTGGTCATACGGGTAAGTGCCCGGTTGAACCAGCCGAAAAACCCACCTTTATCGTGGTGCCCAGGCTTAATGGGTTTGAGAAGGGTGGCGCATAGCGCTGGTGTCAGCGTCAACGCCAGAAACGCCGAGAACAGAATCGAGACCACCATCGCCAGCGCGAATTGCTGGTAGATCACCCCGACCGAGCCACTCGAGAAAGCCATCGGGATAAACACCACCGTCAATACCAAGGTGATCCCCACCACCGCGCCAGTGATTTCCTTCATCGCCTTGATGGTGGCGTCCTTTGGCGACAATCCCTCTTTGGCCATGATGCGCTCAACATTCTCGACCACCACGATAGCGTCATCGACGATGATGCCAATCGCCAACACCATGCCGAACATCGTCAGCACGTTGATTGAGAAACCTGCCAGCAGCATCACCGTGAAGGTCCCCAACAGTGCAATCGGCGCGACCAGTGCGGGAATCAGCGTGTAACGGATGTTCTGTAGAAACAGCAACATCACCAGGAAGACAAGTACCATCGCCTCGATGAGGGCATGGATGACCTTCTTGATAGACACCTTAACGAACGGGGCCGTATTAAAGGGGATCGATGAGCTCATGCCCGCAGGCAGCGCCTGGTTTAACTCAGCCAAACGCGCCTGCACGCCTTCCGCCGTGCGCACCGCATTGGCACCGGGTGCCAGTTGTATGGCAGCCGCCGTCGCTGGCTGGCCATTCTCACGATTGGAGAAGCCGTAGGATTGGGCGCCCAACTCGACGCGCGCCACATCGCCCAACACCACTTTTGAGCCGTCGACATTAGCGCGCAGGACGATAGCGGCGAACGCTTCAGGCGTGCTCAATTGCCCCTGTGCGGTCAACAGCGAGGACACCTTTTGACCGGGTAAGGCCGGAGACGCGCCGATGCTGCCCGGCACAATCTGTGCGTTCTGCTCCGTGATCGCGGTCGAGAGATCATTCACCGACAAGCCGAAAGCAATCAGCTTTTCCGGCTCTATCCAGATGCGCATTGCCTGCTCAGCACCGAACAGCTGCACACGACCAACACCGTCAATGCGGCGTAGCTCCTCCACGATATTGCGCGCCATATAGTCGTTCAGCGCGATCTCATCAAAGCGCCCATCATCGGAATTCAGGCCCACAATCATCAGAAAACTGGATGACGCTGACTCTACGCTCAGCCCATCCTGACGAACCGCCTGGGGTAACCGGGGTTCGACGGCCTTGAGCCGGTTCTGCACATCCACTTGGGCCAGTTCCGGGTTTGTCCCAGGCTTGAAGGTGGCGGTGACAGAGGCTGACCCCGACGCATCGGCGGACGACTCGAAGTACAGCAGGTTCTTGACGCTGGACAGCTCTCGTTCAATGAGACTGAGCACGGCGTCGTTCATGGTCTGCGGTGTGGCGCCGGGATACGTCGCGGTGATGGTCACCGAAGGGGGCGCTACCGAAGGGTAGTGAGCGACCGGCAGCTTAGGGATAGCGATCACACCCGCGAGGATGATAAACAGCGCGACCACCCACGCGAAGACGGGGCGATGGATAAAAAACTGGGGCATTGCAGATACTCCTGACACTTAGTGAGAAGATGCCACTGAAGCCTCAAGAGGCGATGACATTTGCCAAGCAACCGCGCTGACGTCGGCACCCTCCGTCAGGCGCTCGATACCCTCGACGACCACCCGCTGCCCCTCAGTTAACCCGTCCTGAACGCGATAGCTGCCCTCCACCAATTCGCCAAGCTGCACAGCGACCATGGCTACTTGTTCCGCAGCACCCACCACCCAAACGTAAGGCTTACCGCCGATACGCACCACAGACTGTTGCGGCACCGTCAACGCGTTGTCATAGCGTGCATAGGGCACGCGAGCTCGCACAAACATGCCGGGCAGCAAGCGCCGGTTGGGGTTGTCTACAAGTACTCGCAGCAATACGTCGCCCGTGCTGGCCTCCACATTGATACCCGAGAACAGAATGCGTCCGGTGACATCGTAGGGTGTGCCGTTGCTGCCGAGAATGGTGACTGGTAAGCCACTATCCAGGGAGGGTTGCGACGCCATCGCGTCTTGAAGCGATTCCAGCGCGGAAGCCGAGCGCTGAACATCGACATAAACTTTATCGATTTGCTGAACACGGGCCATGGGCGTGCTATCGCTGCTGGCCACCAGCGCTCCCACCGTGACCAACTCTTGATCAATTCGGCCAGCAATGGGAGACACTACCGTGGAGAATTCCAAGTCAAGCCGGCGGCGTGACAGCGTGGCACGCGCTTGGGCCACCTCAGCAGCGGCCTGCTGACTGTTGGATACGGCGTCGTCATAAGCCTGACGGCTCACCGACTGTGCCCTGACCAGCGACTCTAATCGCGCTGACTGCGCACGGGCATTCGCAAGTTCGGCTTCGGCTTTCTGCAAAGCGGCTTCTGCCGTTTCCACTTCCGCCCGAAACGGCGCTGGGTTGATTTCGAATAATGGCTGCCCCGCACTCACGTCGGTTCCCTGTTCGAACAGGCGACGTTGAACAATCCCGCTCACCTGCGGACGAATTTCTGCCACTTGAAAAGGCAAGACCCGGGCCGGCAAATCTTCGGTCAGCTCCAACGTAATGGGCGATAAGGTCACTACAGACACTCGGGCAGCAGGCGGGGCCGCTGCTTCTTGCTCAACTGGACCGCAAGCAGAAAGCACGATTAGCAGTAAGGCAAAGAAGCCACCATGGCGGTAAAGATGTTGGATCGTCATGCATCGTCCCTTCAGGCATAGGCAAACATTTGCCTACTTATAGAATTGAAGAGGACTATATCGCTGGTGCGTGGTATTCCTGTCGACGGTATGTGTAGATATGATGGAGAACACAATTAATGTTTCATTAGGCGCTTTCATGTCCACGACTCATCAGTCGCCAAGTTCTTATTCTGGCCA
>Ga0207900_100234_pt1 | contig 12767 bp, 9 predicted proteins | sample LinPmetageLP39_FD_184052 | JGI IMG/M metagenome (GOLD analysis project Ga0207900, IMG submission 184052) | Marine viral communities from the Pacific Ocean - LP-39 (SPAdes) | ecosystem: Environmental > Aquatic > Marine > Oceanic | place: Pacific Ocean | collected 2010-06-14
GCCAGAGATGTACAAATAAAAAAGAGGCCGCATTTTACCTCAACCGGGGCAAACTGGCACATGAAAAGCATTCAGCCGGTCGGATCGGAGATTTCAAGTGCCTGAGCTGGGACCTGCCGCGTGCTGCTGGCGCCGGTGCGCACCGCTCACATGGACTGCGCGTGCCCAATTGCAGCAGCTGCGGGACCAGCCGGCCGCCAGGTTTGCCCTAACCCACACTTTGGGCTAGCCTTGCCCCCCATTCCGCACCCGTTCCAGGTGCCATTTCCTCTATTCAATTATCAAGGTTGTATCCACATGGCCCAATACGTTTACAGCATGCACCGGGTGAGCAAGGTTGTGCCCCCGAAGCGGCAGATCCTCAAGGACATCTCCCTGTCATTTTTCCCTGGCGCCAAGATCGGCGTGCTGGGTCTGAACGGCGCAGGTAAATCCACCCTGCTGCGCATCATGGCCGGTGTAGACAAGGAATTTGACGGCGAAGCCCGGCCCATGCCCGGCATCAATGTCGGCTACCTGCCTCAGGAGCCGCAGCTGGACGCAGATAAAACCGTCCGCGAGATCGTGGAAGAAGCGGTCAGCAATATCAAGGACGCTCAGGCTCGCCTGGACGAGGTGTATGCTGCCTACGCCGAGCCGGATGCCGACTTCGACGCGCTGGCCGCCGAGCAGGCCAAACTGGAAGCCATCCTGCAGGCCGCCGATGGTCACAACCTCGACCGCCAACTGGAAGTCGCCGCCGATGCGCTGCGCCTGCCGCCATGGGATGCGCAGATCGGCCATCTGTCTGGCGGCGAAAAGCGCCGGGTTGCCCTGTGCCGCCTGCTGCTGTCGGCCCCCGACATGCTGCTGCTGGACGAGCCGACCAACCATCTGGATGCCGACTCGGTAGCCTGGCTGGAGCGTTTCCTCCATGACTTCCCCGGCACCGTGGTGGCCATTACCCACGACCGCTATTTCCTCGACAATGTCGCCGGCTGGATTCTGGAACTGGACCGCGGTCACGGCATCCCGTTCGAGGGTAATTATTCGCAGTGGCTGGAATCCAAGGCCAACCGCCTGGCTACCGAAGCCAAGCAGGAAGCCTCCCATGCGAAAGCAATGAAGGCCGAACTGGAGTGGGTTCGCCAGGGTGCCAAGGGCCGCCAGGCAAAATCCAAGGCGCGTCTGCAGCGTTTCGAGGAAATGCAATCCCAGGAATTCCAGAAACGCAGTGAAACCAACGAGATCTACATCCCGGCCGGCCAGCGCCTGGGTGACCAGGTTATCGAACTGCATAATGTCGCCAAGGGCTATGGTGACAGGGTCCTGATCGACGATTTGTCGCTGACCATTCCCAAGGGCGCCATCGTTGGTGTCATCGGCGGCAACGGCGCGGGCAAGTCCACGCTGTTCCGCATGCTGACCGGCAAGGAGCAACCTGACAGCGGCAAGATCGTCATCGGCGAAAGCGTGCAGATCGCCAGTGTCGACCAGAGCCGTGATGACCTGGATGGAAACAAGACTGTCTGGGAGCAGGTGTCCGACGGCTTCGACATGATCAAGGTCGGCAACTATGAAGTCCCTTCGCGCGGCTATGTTGGCCGTTTTAACTTCAAGGGTGCGGATCAGCAGAAGTTCGTCAAGGACCTGTCCGGCGGTGAGCGTGGCCGTCTGCACCTGGCGCTGACGCTGAAACAGGGCGCCAACGTACTGCTGCTCGACGAACCGTCCAACGACCTTGACGTGGAAACGCTGCGCGCCCTGGAAGAAGCCTTGCTGGACTTCCCCGGCTCGGCCATTGTGATTTCCCACGATCGCTGGTTCCTGGACCGCATCGCCACCCACATTCTGTCTTATGAGGATGATGCAAAGGTGGTATTCTTCGAGGGCAATTACACCGAGTTTGAAGCAGACCGCAAGAAACGCCTGGGCGAAGCCGCAGCTCAGCCGCACCGTGTCCGCTATAAAAAACTGGCTTGAGTCAAAAAAGTCACATTTTTCTGGAACTTTTTCGACCCGCTGCATGCGACCAAAACGCGCATGCAGCGGAGCCTCGAAGAAACTCCATAAAACGCTTCAAAATCAATCATCTACAACAGAATTTTGCGCACCTTCGCGATGCCCGCTGCGGTGCTGCAAAGTGCCTTTCACCTTCATTCCCGCGCGTTTTTTTTTGTGAAGCGCTATTTCAGAGCGTGCTGACCTCTGATAAATTTGCGCCATTACGTCTTAAACTTGCAAAAAAGAGACTTCCATGACTGATACTCTGACCTCCTGCCTGGCGCATCTCAAACTGCGCGATCCAGAGCAACCCGAATTCCACCAGGCAGCCGAAGAAGTGCTGAGCACGCTGTGGCCCTTTCTGCAGGAGAACCCGAAGTATCTCAAGGCCGGCATCATTGAACGCCTGATCGAGCCCGAGCGGGTGATTATGTTCCGCGTGCCGTGGATGGACGATAACGGCCAGGTCCATGTGAACCGCGGCTTCCGCGTACAGATGAATAGCGCCATTGGCCCCTACAAGGGCGGCCTGCGCTTCCACCCCTCGGTCAATCTGGGCGTGCTCAAGTTCCTGGCCTTCGAACAGGTGTTCAAGAACGCGCTCACCACCCTGCCCATGGGCGGCGGCAAAGGCGGTTCCGATTTCGATCCCAAGGGCAAGAGCAACGCTGAAGTGATGCGCTTCTGCCAATCCTTCATGACCGAACTGTCCCGCCATATCGGCGAGAACCTGGATATCCCCGCTGGTGATATCGGTGTCGGTGCGCGGGAAATCGGCTACATGTATGGCCAGTACAAGCGCCTGCGCAACGAGTTCACCTCGGTGCTGACCGGCAAGGGCCTGACCTACGGCGGCAGCCTGATCCGCCCTGAAGCTACCGGCTACGGTTGCGTCTACTTCACCGAAGAAATGCTCAAGGAACGCGGCCGCAGCCTGGAAGGCCAGCGCGTTGCTGTATCCGGCTCCGGCAATGTGGCTCAGTATGCTGCGCTCAAGGCGATGGATCTGGGCGCCGTGGTGATCTCGGTTTCCGATTCCGGCGGCACCCTGTACTTCCCCGAGGGCATGACCACTGAACAGTGGCATTACCTGATGGATCTGAAGAACGAGCGTCGCGGCCGCCTGCAGGAAATGGCTACCGAGTTCAATCTGGAAATGCTGACCAACCGCACGCCGTGGCACCTGCCCTGCGATATCGCGCTGCCCTGCGCAACCCAGAATGAGCTCAACGGCGACGATGCCCGCACGCTGATCGCCAATGGCTGCTACTGCGTGGCCGAAGGTGCCAACATGCCGTCCACACTGGAAGCCCTGGACGTGTTCCTGGAGAACCGCGTCCTGTTCGCTCCGGGCAAAGCAGCCAATGCCGGTGGCGTCGCGGTGAGCGGGCTGGAGATGAGCCAGAACGCCATGCGCATGCAGTGGACCGATGGCGAGGTAGACACCAAACTGCACGCCATCATGCAGTCGATCCACTCTGCCTGCGAACGCTACGGCAAAGAAGAAGACGGCTATATCAACTACGTCAAGGGCGCCAACATCGCCGGCTTCGTCAAGGTCGCCGACGCCATGCTCGCCCAGGGCGTGGTCTGAGTTGACGATTCGATCTGCCGCAGGTCAACCTGCGGCAGATCGCCCTCAGTAGAGTCTCCGCGCAGCAGCTATAATGATGGCATATTGAACCCGACCTATCGGGGGCCGTCATGTCAGACCATCACTTCTCTTCCCCTGCCCTTTTCGACGCGACCGTCAGGCTCCAGCAGGATGCCTGGACCCACTCTGCCCCGTTGCTGGATATCTCCCTGGCAGGCCTGTTGATCAGCCGACCGGACACCTGGTCACTGGCCGACGCTGATGCCCACCTGGAAACAATCATCGAGCTGACTAGCGGCGATCACATCCGCCTGGAAGCACAACTGGCCTTCAGCCGTGGCAACGTGCTCGCTCTGGCCTGTCGGCATCTCGATCTGGATTCCATCGCCCAGTTGAAAGAGTTGATCAGCGCGACGCTGGGCGACCCGTCGCTGGCAGAACGCGAGCTGACCGAACTGGGTCGCTGACGCCTGACCAGACAACGGGGCGCAGCTCACTCGAACAGCATGCCCAGGGCCTCATCCAGCCGGGTCACCGGCACTACCTGCATACCCTTGGGTGATTCCTTGGGCGCGTTGGCCTTGGGTACGATGGCGCGGGTAAAGCCATGCTTGGCGGCTTCCTTCAGCCGCTCCTGACCGCTGGGTACCGGGCGAATCTCGCCCGACAGACCGAGTTCGCCGAACACCATCAGGTCCATCGGCAGCGGGCGGTTGCGCAGGCTGGAGATCACCGCGGCCAGCAGCGCCAGATCGGCCGCGGTTTCCAGCACCTTGACCCCGCCGACCACGTTGACGAACACGTCCTGGTCATAGGTGGGTACGCCTCCATGACGATGCAGTACCGCCAGCAGCATAGCCAGACGGTTCTGATCCAACCCCAGGGTTACCCGCCGGGGATTGCCCAGGTGGCTGGTGTCTACCAGCGCCTGCACTTCCACCAGCATCGGCCTCGACCCTTCCCAGGTAGACATCACCACACTGCCGGGAATGGGTGCGTCATAACGTGACAGGAAAATCGCCGAGGGGTTGGCGACTTCCTTGAGGCCCTTGTCGGTCATGGCGAATACGCCAAGCTCGTTGACCGCACCAAAACGGTTCTTCACCGCTCGCAGCATGCGCAGCCGGCCATCGGACTCACCTTCGAAATACAACACGGTGTCGACCATATGTTCGAGTACCCGCGGCCCGGCCAGCGAACCCTCCTTGGTCACATGGCCAACCAGGAAAATGGCGGTACCGCTCTGCTTGGCAAAACGCACCAGGAGCGCGGCGCTTTCCCGTACCTGGGCGACACCGCCGGGGGCTGATTGCAGTTGCTCAGTGAAGATGGTCTGAATGGAGTCCACCACCATTACCTTGGGTTGCTCCCGCCGGGCAGTGGCAACGATGCTTTCAATGCAGGTTTCAGTCATGACCTTGAGCTGGTCCTTCGGCAGGCCAAGCCGGTCGGCACGCATCGCTACCTGCTGCTGGGACTCTTCACCGGTGATATACAGCGCGGGCATGTTCTGCGCCAGTCGGCACAGGGTCTGCAGCAGAATGGTGGATTTGCCGATACCCGGATCACCGCCGATCAAGACTACTGAGCCGCTGACCAGCCCACCACCCAATACCCGGTCCAGCTCCGACGAACCGCTGGGCTGGCGGGGCATTTCTTCAGTGGATACCTCGGCGAGGGTTTTTACCTGGGCCATTTCTCCTGCCCAGTTGCTGCTGCGCGAACCGCCACCGCTGCCGCCCGTCGGGGTGGTATCTATCACGGTTTCAATCAGGGTGTTCCAGGCCTGGCATTCACCACACTGCCCTGCCCATTTGGTGAAGGTAGCGCCGCACTCAGTGCAGCCATAGAGTCGTTTGTTCTTCGCCATTGCGATCCCATGAAACTGAAGAAATTCTCAAGCAGTTACTATACTGATCGAGCGCGGATAAATCCTGACGGAACAATGAAAGTGCCCGAACACAGCACCAACAAAAAAAGCTATAAACGGCAGCGACGGAAACTCACCGAGGCTCTGCTCGAAGCCCAGTATGCCCTGCGCAAAGCGAAGAAGGGGCCGGTGCTGGTGCTGATCAGCGGTAATGACGAGGCCGGCAAGGCCGAGGCTATTTATGGCTTCTACAATACTCTGGACAACCGCTACCTGAATACCCGAGCCTTTGCCCTGCCCCAGGGCGTCGAGCAGCAGATGCCTCACCTCTGGCGCTACTGGATCAGCCTGCCCAAACCAGCCCGGCTCGGTTTCTACCTGGGCTCCTGGTATCACCAACCACAGATCCGCTATTGCCGGGGCGAGATCGACCTGCCGGCGCTGCGCAGGCAGATGGAGGAAATTGCCCGCTTCGAACGCCTGCTGACCGGTGAGGGCATAGCCCTGGTCAAGCTGTGGCTGCAGGTCGAGGGTCCGGTAAAACCAGCAGGAACATTTGCCAGCGGCGAACAGACCGTCGCCATGCGTGAATGGGGTAGTTTCAGCGACGCCGACTATGCCTGCGTCCAGGATTCATTTCAGTTGATCAGCACCCTGACCTCGACCGAGGCAGCCCCCTGGATCACCGTATCCGGCGACGATGAGCATGAGCGGGATATCCGCGTCGGCCAGATCGTGCTGCAGCGGACCCAGCAGTTGCTGGAGGCCGGCCCCGGCAAGATGCCGACCGCCTCCTGGCAACCCGCCCCGCTGACCCAGTTGCAACAACTGGATTACGACCGCAAGCTGGACAAGGCCCGCTACAAGGAGCGGCTCGCGCACTACCAGGCCCGGTTGCGCGAGCTGGTACGCCATCCAGCGTTTGCCGGGCGCAGCCTGCTGCTGGTCTTCGAAGGGACCGATGCCGCTGGCAAGGGCGGGGCCATCCGCCGTATCAGCCAATGTCTGGACCCGCGCTATATGCGCGTCCATGGCACCCGCGCGCCGACCAGCGAAGAACGCCATCAGCCTTATCTGCTGCGGTTCTGGAAACGCGTGCCATTGCCCGGGCGTGTCGCCATCTTCGACCGCAGCTACTATGGCCGCGTTCTGGTCGAGCGGGTCGAAGGCTTCTGCACCCGCCGGGAATGGCAGCGCGCCTATGATGAAATCAATGATTTCGAGGCGCAATTACAGGCCGCCGGCACCCTGGTGCTGAAGTTCTGGCTGGCAATTACCCCCGAGGAACAACTACGGCGATTTCAGGCTCGCGCCGAATCGCCGCTCAAACGCCACAAGCTTTCCGATGAGGACTGGCGAAATCGGGATCAATGGCCACAATATGAGCAGGCGCTGAACGATATGGTCGAACGCACCAGCACCGCCACTGCGCCCTGGCATGTCATTCCCGCAGAAGACAAGCGCCATGCGCGCATCCAGACTCTGGAGATCGTCTGCACGGAATTGCAGAATGCGTTGAAATAAAAAGTAAAAAAATATCAAATAAGCTCGCCATTCGGGCATACAGGAGTAGGTAGAACATGAGTCTGATTCAGGAATTCAAGTCATTCGCCATGCGCGGCAATGTCATCGACATGGCTGTGGGTATCATTATCGGTGCTGCCTTCGGCAAGGTGGTGTCCTCCTTTGTGGATAACATCGTCATGCCCCCCCTGGGGCTCGCTATCGGGGGCGTGGATTTCAGCGATCTGGCCGTGGTGCTCCGCGAGGCGCAGGGCGATCTGGCAGCGGTTACCCTGGGCTACGGCGCCTTCATCCAGAGCATCGTGGATTTCCTGATCATTGCCGCGGCCATTTTTGTTGCTATCAAGGTGATGAACAATCTCAAGCGCAAGGAAGAAGAAGCTCCCGCCGCGCCGCCAGCGCCGAGCAAGGAAGAAGTGCTGCTGACCGATATCCGCGACCTGCTCAAGCAGCAGGCCGAGAAGTAAGCAGCAGGACCGCACTCTGCGCTCCCCGGGTCCTGCGAACGACAGCTCGCTCGCAGGGCCTCACCAGAGAACCTGAACCGCCGGACCGGCTGCGCTATACTGCCCGCCCTGACTCGTTTTCCGGCCCGCCCATGCAACGTTGCGATACCTCTTTCGGTAGTCTCCGACTCGACCGCTACCCGCCAACCCGTAATCCGACACTGCAACCTTTCGATGCAGCTGACCTGTATCTGCTGCAGGAGCAGGCGCGCCTGTCGGAAGGCTCGGCCACGGGTTCGGTACTGGTGGTCAACGATCAATTCGGTACCCTGGCCTGCGCCTTGGCCCTGACGGGCATCCCGGTGATGAGCTGGGGCGACTCGCATCTGGCCGAGCGCGCGCTGCAGGATAATCTTCGCCATAATCAGCTATCAGCGCAGGCGGTCACCTTTGTCGATAGCCAGCGCTTGCCCAACGGCCCGATAAGCCACGTGCTGCTGCGCATCCCGAAAAGCCTGGCACTGCTCGAAGACCAGCTCAGTCGTCTGCGGCCGCGGCTATCAGCCGACGCCGTCGTAATCGCCGGCGCCATGCTCAAGCACCTGCCGCCCAGCGCTGGGGATCTATTGGCCAGGTATGTGGGCCCATACCAGGCGTCCCTCGCCTGGAAGAAGGCCCGTTTGCTGACCGCACGATTCGACTCCGACCTGACACCGGCGATACCGCAGCTCGACACCCGCTATGCCCTGCCCGAAGGCGGCCCTCAACTGACCAACCTGCCCGGCGTGTTCTCACGGGATCGCCTGGATATTGGTACCCGGGTCATGCTGCCCTGCATCCCGCCGACCGCAGGTCCCGCGCGCATTGTCGACCTGGGTTGCGGCAACGGCGCCCTGGGCATCCAGGCGGCACTGCTCAACCCCCAGGCGCAGCTGAGTTTCATTGATGAGTCTTACGCAGCGGTCACCTCGGCACGGCAGAATTTCACCGCTGCCTGCCCCGGACGCGACGCCTGCTTCACTGTCAGCGACGGCCTGGTTGATGCCGAGGCCGCCAGCGCTGATCTGGTGCTGTGCAATCCGCCGTTTCATCAGCAACAGGTGATCGGCGACGAGATTGCCCTGCGCCTGTTTCAGCAGAGCCGCACTGCTCTGGCACCCAATGGCGCCCTGCTGGTGGTCGGCAACCGCCACCTGGCTTACCACGTCAAGTTACGGCGCTTCTTCAGCCAGGTGGAGCAGGTCGGTGGCAACAGCAAGTTTGTGGTGTTGCGGGCCAGCCAGTAATAAAACCGGTTGTACACACATTCTGTGGATAACTCTGTGTACAGGCTTGTGGCAAATGCCGCTGGGCCATATCGCCTCAGGTACTGGCGCAAATAGTTCAAAAAACGACCAACGTGACCAGCGGGTCATTTTTTGGCAGACCACCGCCCTGTAGGTGGCATGATGCCGCACCTTCGGCCTTGACGCAGGGGATAAATTGTTATCCGGTCAGCATTCCCGAAAACGGGTTATTGACAATGCCTTGGGATAATGAATCGTGGAAAGTCCTCCACACATTCTGTGGATAACTCTGTAGACAATACCGGGAAAGCTCGCTCAAGGGCATGCCGGACCTGGGGTCCGGCATGCTGTTCATTGTTTGACCAGCGGCGCGGCCTCTTCCTCATCGCCCGACCCGGCCCGCGTATCAGAGTCGTCGTTGTGCTGGCCACGGTTATTGATGGTCTTCAGCCGCTGCACTGCCCGGGCATTGATCGACCCTTCAGGAAAGTTGCCTGCGGCATCCGGTGTGCCGGCATCCTCGCCGGCCAGCAGACTCAACGCCTGGTCGACATTCTCCACCGCATAGATATGGAACAGACCGGCCTTGGCTGCATCCAGCACCGTCTGGTGCAGCATCAGGTTGGGGACATTGGAACGGGGAATGATCACGCCCTGCTCCCCGGTCAGGCCACGCGCTTCACATAGCCGAAAGAACCCTTCGATCTTCACGTTGACCCCACCGACCGCCTGCACTTCGCCGAACTGGTTGATCGAGCCGGTGATCGCAAAACCCTGTTTCAGCGGCACTCGTGACAGGGCGGAGATCAGTGCACAGACCTCACCCAGCGAGGCGCTATCGCCATCGATATAGCCATAGGACTGTTCCAGAGCGATGCTGGCGGAAATCTCCAGCTGATGGTCCTGCGCATACCGACTGCCGAGATAGCCAGTGAGGATCATCACGCCCTTGGAGTGGATCGACTGACCCAGACTGACCTCACGTTCGATATCCACGATGCCGCTGCTGCCGGGATAGACAGTGGCGCTGATCCGCGCCGGCACCCCAAATACCGAATCGCCGATAGCCAGCACCGTCAGCCCGTTGCACTTACCGACCGCCGCACCGGCGGTATCGATCAGGATCACCCCCGACAGCATATCCTCACGGATACGCGCGCTGGCGCGGCCGGTGCGCGCCTCCTTGGCCTGCAAGGCACGCTCGATGTGGCCGGTGTCGGTCATTCTGTCACCGGCCAGCTGACGAGTGAGGTCAGCCTCGGCAACCAGCTGGAAGATATCACTGATACTGGCGGACAGATGCTGCTGATGCTCGGCCAGGCGCGCGCTGTAGGTCAGTATCCGCGCCACGGCGGCGACACTCAGGGGCGCCATGCCCTCCTCATCGACCCGGGTCTTGAGCAGTTGCGCCATGCCATCGATGCTGTCCGGCGTGCGCGGCAGGTAATCGTCGAAATCCACCAGTACGCGAAACAGTTCCTGGAAGTCAGGATCATGGTCCTGCAGGGTGTAATAGATCCGGCGCGAACCGATCAACACCACTTTGACCGACAGCGGAATGACCTCCGGCGTCAGCGTTACCGTGGTCAGCCGGCCGAGGTCAGCCCAGGGCGATTCGATTTTCAGCTCACGCGACTGCAGGGCGCGTTTGAGCGCCTCCCAGACGAAAGGCTCGCTCAACAGTTTTTCCGCCTCCAGCACCAGGTAGCCATGGTTGGCGCGGTGCAGCGCACCGGAGCGGATATGGCGGTAGCTGGTGAGCAGAGCGCCCTGTTCGGAGCTGTATTCCACCCGCCCGAACAGGTTGTCGTAGGAAGGGTGCGGTTCATGCACCACGGGCGCGCCCCGGGAGCCCGGATGTTCAATGACGGGGTTGGGGCTGTACCGTTCGATCAGCGCTGCCTTCTTGACCGCCTCGGGGCGTGCATCGGTAGCGCGCTCATCGGCGATCAGCTCGATCACGATCTTCAGTAGATCCTGATGCATCGCCTGGATGTACTGGCATACCCCGGGGTTGTCGCAGTAACGCTCGGTCAACGGTTGCAGCAGCGGCTGCAGCGCATCGGTGATGGTCTGCTCGTTCAGCTCGCGCAATTCGTTGCTGGACTCGCGCTTCCATTGCGGCAGGCTGGACAGCGCCTCGTTGAGCACCTCTTCCAGATCCGAGATATCAGCATGGAAGCGCTCGCGTTCGGCTTCCGGCAGCCGGGTAAACTCCGCCTCATCCAGCCCCTTACCGTCGCGCATGGGGGTAAAGGCCAGATTCTGTCCCTCCCGGTACAGTGCAATGTTGCGCTCCAGCGCCTTGCGTTCGACGGTATCGATGGCGCTGTCATAACGCTTATTGAAGCGCCGATCGATCGCACTCTTCTTCTGCTGGAAGGCCGGATGTTCGAATACCGCCGGGAAGGTCGCCAGCAGGTTGTCGATCAGATGGTCAATGTCTTCGATGAAGGCGGCTGCTATGCCCGGTGCCATGTGCAGCGCTCTGGGCTCGCGGGGCTCATCGAAATTATTGACGTAGATGCAGTCCTGCGGGGTCGCCATGCGTTTGGCCTCGGCCTGCAGATAGCGCATGGCATAGGAGAATCGCCCCGTGCCCGGCTCGCCCATGACGAACATGTTGTAGCCGGGCCGGCGCATGGCGACACCAAAATGCATCGCCTCGACGGCCCGGTCCTGGCCCAGGATGCCCTTGAACGGTTCCAGATCATCCGTAGACGTGAATCCCAGACTTTCGAGGTCAATCGGGACGGTCAGTTGTTCTGGCGACAGAGGTGTCGGGCCGGCTTTGCTCATCAAACTTGCCTTGTGAAACAGTGAAAATTCAGTGTAAACCATTGCCCGGGCTTGTGCCCCCGAACTCCCGGACCAGTTCGCGCACCAGCGGCTTCATGAAGAAACTGCTCGGCGGCATCAAGTCGACCCGCAGACCACGCTCCTGCAATTCGCCGGCAACCACCGGCCCCACGGCGGCGATCTTGAGGCCCGCGAGAATCTCTTTCAGCCGCTGCTCCCCTACCGAGCGCCGGCCGATCTGAAACAGCCGCCGCACCTGGGTGCCACTGGTAAAGGCAATGGCATCCAGCCGGCCGGCGGCCAGCTCGGCAATCAGCGCATCAACCTGGGCATTCTCGACATCGTCGGCATAGACATAGGGCCATACCGGGGCCACTTGCGCCCCGGCCTGCTGCAAGAAACTCATCAGCAATTGGTTTGGATCGGTGCCATAGAGTTGCACGGCGATCCGCCGGCCGCGCAGGTCCTCGGTCTGCAGGGTGCTGATGATACCGGCCGTGGTCGGCTCTACAGCAGTCACTTCGGCTTTGAGGCCAACGGCACGGAGGGCCGCGCCCGGCTTGGGTCCGCGAACGATCTTGCGTACCTGTCCGAGTCGGGTGATGAAATCCTCTCGTACTGTGCCTCCGGCCCGTTCAGCAGCCGTGAGGAGCCGGCGCATGCCTTCGCCGGTCAGCATGATGAAGTCGTCCCAGGGCTGACTGATAAAAGCCTCCAGCCAATCCCGTATCGGTTGCTGGTCCGGCGCGTCATGGATGGCCACCAACGGGCAGCGCAGTACTTCTGCGCCGCGCTTGAGGAGCATGTCCGCAAACAAATCCAGTTCGCGGCTTTCAGGCAAGGCGATACGGCGGCCCACCAGGGGCAGATCAGACATGGGAGGACCCTTTACCAGAGGAAAGCCGCATTGTGCGGCCAGATCCCGCCGAGCTTCAAGCGCGCCGGGCCTGGCGCCAGTTCACTGCTGGTGTTGAACAAGCGCCGGGACGGGCGTATCGAGGTGGGGCGCCAGCACTGGCGCCATGCTTTTCAATACCTGCGCCGGCAGCGCTGAGGTGAAGTGAAAGGCACCGGCATCGGCGCCCGGCACGAATGCCGTCAGGGTGCCGAAGTGGTCGGGACCGAGGAAGAATACGAAGGTCGCCGTGCGGTTCAACACCTCGCTGGAAAGGATTCGGCCATCAGCGGCCATGGTATGGCTGCGGTTGTCGCCGGTTCCGGTCTTGCCCCCAACCGCCAGCGGCTCGCCGGCAGCAGTGATGAAT
>Ga0207900_100235_pt1 | contig 12763 bp, 10 predicted proteins | sample LinPmetageLP39_FD_184052 | JGI IMG/M metagenome (GOLD analysis project Ga0207900, IMG submission 184052) | Marine viral communities from the Pacific Ocean - LP-39 (SPAdes) | ecosystem: Environmental > Aquatic > Marine > Oceanic | place: Pacific Ocean | collected 2010-06-14
GACCAGCACGGCGAGACTCTTGCCGGCATGCTCCAGCGCGGCGATGCGTTCGCCCTGGCCGTCATCGAGCGCGGCCTGCTCTGTCAGGTGCCGGGGAGAGACCAGGCTCAGCTCACGCCCTTCCACCTGCCCGACGACGCCACGCCCCGACAGGGCACACCCGGCACTCGCCTGGGGGATGGCAAGGCCCTGCTGCCGGGCCTGGGCGAGGATGGCCGTGGCGATGGGGTGGCTGGAGTCACGCTCCAGCGCCGCCGCCAAGCGCAGCACCTCGCTCGCGTCCTGGTCGTCGGTCCAGCCCTCCACGTCGGTGACCCTGGGCGCGCCCGCAGTCAGGGTGCCGGTCTTGTCCAGCGCCACCGTGCGCAGCTTGCCCAGCTGTTCGAGCACCGCGCCGCCCTTGATCAGCAGCCCCCGGCGGGCACCCGTCGAGAGACCGGCGGCGATCGCCGCGGGGGTCGAGATCACCAGGGCGCAGGGGCAGGCGATGACCAGCACCGCGATGGCGTTGAGCAGCGCCTGTTCGCTACCCACCAGCAGGCTGCCGATGGCGAAGGTAAGGAAGGCGATGACCAGGACCACGGGCACGAATACCGAACTGACCCGGTCTACCAGTCGCTGAATCGGCGCCTTGGACGCCTGGGCGCTTTCGACCAGGCGGACGATCTGTGACAGCAGGGTGTCATGGCCGACGGCGGTGGTCTCGATCACCAGCAGGCCGTCCTGGTTCATGGAGCCGCCGCTCACCGGGTCGCCCGGCTGACGGCTGACCGGCAGGCTTTCGCCGGTGAGCATGGACTCATCTACATGGCTGCCGCCTTCGCGCACATCGCCGTCGACGGGGATGCGTTCGCCCGGCTGCACCACCAGCAGGTCACCCACACGGATCTGCTCCAGTGGCACCAGTTGATCGCCTTCGGCGCTGCGCCGGCGAGCGGTATCCGGGCGCAAGGCGGTCAGTGCACGAATCGCCTCCAGGGTCTGCCCCTTGGCCCGGCTTTCCAGGTATTTGCCCAGCAGGATGAAACTGATGATGACTGCCGAGGCTTCGTAATACAGCACCGGCATCTGTCCGGCCGGAGTGGTGAATACGTGCCAGGTGCTCAACGCCCAACCGGCGCTGGTGCCGATGGCGACCAGCAGGTCCATGTTGCCGGTTCGGTTGCGCACCGCATGCCACGCGCCGCGATAGAAGCGGGCACCGAAACCGAACTGCACGATGGAGGCCAGCACCAGTTGCACCAGCGGCGGCAGCATCAGGTCGGGGCGGCCGAACAGTTCGGGAAACATGCCCAGCGCCAAGGGTGTGCTGAGCAAGGCGGCGATGATCAGGTGGCGGCGTTCGCGCTGCAGTTTGCCGGCCTGGCGCTCATGGTCGCTGCCGGTCTGCTGGTCGAGCCATTGGCCGGTATAGCCGGCCTGTTCCAGGACCTGCAGCAGTTGTTCTTGGGCAGTACCTTCGGTCATGGTCACGAGGGCTTGCTCGCTGGCCAGGTTGACTTGCACATCGAGCACGCCCGGTACTTTCTGCAGGGCGGTCTCAACGCGGCGCACGCAGCTGGCGCAGGTCATGTTGGCGATGGCGAGCTGGCGGTGGCGGGTTGCGACCGGATAGCCGGCGCGCTTGACGGCCTCGCTGACTGCCGGCAATTGCTGCGGGTCCCGCAATTGGATGCGGGCCGTCTCAGCGGCCAGGTTGACTTCCGCCGAGTCGACCCCGGGAGCGGCCAGCAGCGCCTGTTCCACTCGCCGCACGCAACTGGCGCAGGTCATGCCGGAGATATGTAAGGTGATATGGCTCATGGTTGATTCTCCTCTGATGGCAGCCATCATCAACCTTTACATCATGTGAGGGTCAAGCCGTCGGCTCCGGGGGCTGATCATTCTTTTCATTTCCCCATTTCAGACCGACCTTGCGGATCTCATCATCAACGACCTCAGCGACGACCCAGCACATCCCTTGCCACTCGGTCTGGTCACCCACGACCGGCCGGCCGCCCAGCTGCCGGGTACAGAACTGCGCCAGGGTCAGTCCCGACAACTCTGCAGGTACCTCGAAGCCATAGAAGGTGCCGACCTCGTCCAACAGTGCCGAGCCTTCAAGCACGAAATTGCCAAAGAACTGGCGGCTGTTGAGGTGACGCGGAACGCTGGTAGTACTGAAGATTTTCGACAGCGCCGGCAGGTCCCGGGCGTGGCCGATGACGCATAACACATCATTCAGCTCCAGGCGGGTGCTGCCGGAGGGGTGCAGCAATTTGCGGCCGCGAAACAGCGCGGCGATGCGGGTGTCCTTGGGCATGTTCAAATCGCGCAGGGCCACACCAACGCACCAGTTGGCATCGCTCAGTTGATAGACCATCAGCTCGTAGTCGCTCTCGACCACCACATCCAGGCTGGTACGGTGCAGCGGCTCCGGAATGGGCGGGATCTCGACCCGGCACAGCCTTGCCGCAATCGGCAGGCTCGCCCCTTGCAGCAGCAGGGAAACCAAGACCACAACGAAGGCCAGGTTAAACAGCAATTGGGCCTGTTCCAGCCCGGCTACCAGCGGGAAGATCGCCAGCATCACCGGCACCGCGCCGCGCAGGCCAACCCAGCTGATGAACAGGCGCTCGCGCCAGGAGAACACGAAAGGGGCCAGACAGATCAGCACAGCAATTGGGCGTGCGACCAGGATGAGAAAGACGGCAACGGCCAGTGCTGGCAAGGCGATGTCGAGCATCTCCGAGGGCGTGACCAGCAAGCCGAGCATGAGGAACAGGCCGATCTGGCTGAGCCAGGCCATGCCGTCCTGCATGTGCAGGATGTTCTGCAGACTGCGCAGGCGGCTGTTGCCCAGTACCAGGCCGGTGATGAAGATCGCCAGGAAGCCGCTGCCGCCGAGTACATTGGTGACCGCGAAGGTCAGAATGGCACCACTGGTGATGAGCAGGGGATACAAGCCGGTATCCAGGCTCACCCGGTTGACCAGCCAGGTCAGGAAGAAGCCGCCCGCCAGCCCGCAGACCCCGCCGATGCCGAATTGCTGCAACAACATGGCCAGAAACGACCAACTGAAGGACGTCTGCCCGTTGGCCAGCATCTCCACGATGGTGATGGTCAGGAAGATCGCCATGGGGTCGTTCGATGCAGACTCGATTTCCAGGGTGGCGCTGACCCGGCGCTTGAGGTTCAGCCCTTTGCCCTGCAGCAACGAGAATACCGCGGCCGCATCGGTCGAGCCGACGATCGAGCCCAGCAGCAAGCCCTGCAGCCAGTGCAGGTCCAGCAACCAGGCGGTGGCCAGACCGGTGACCAGAGCGCTGATCAGTACGCCGAAGCTGGCCAGTGACAGGGATGGCCAAAGGGCGACCTTGAAGTTCTCCGCCCGTGTGCGCATGCCGCCATCCAGCAGGATGATCGCCAGGGCCAGGCTGCCGATGACATACACCGTACCTATACTGTCGAACACAATGCCGCCCGGACCATCTTCGCCGGCGAGCATGCCGACGATCAGAAATACCAGCAACAGGGGAATGCCCAATCGGGAGGACATTGAACTTGCCAGAATGCTGACGCATAGCAGGCCGGCACAGATTACAAACAGGGTATTCATGACTTCCATTCGGGGACAATCCTGCGAACGCGAAAGAAATGGAACCCGGATCTTACCATCCCCAACGCCAGGCAGACGGATGTAGCTGATTTTTCAGAAAGAATCATTGCATCGGTGGTGATGACCGGAGCGGATCGTTAGACTGACCGGATTCAGTTCGGTGGGGAATACCATGACGGCGGCACTGGCCTTGCTGTACAAACTGTTGCCACTCTACGTGACGGTTGCGCTGGGGTGGGTTGCCGGGCGTTTCCTGCAGGCCAGCGGTAGTCATATTGCCGGCATCATGATGTATATCATCACACCCTCAGTGGTTTTCTCCGGCGTAATGAACGCGCCGCTGTCGCCGGAGGTGATTCTGCTGCCCTTTCTTACCCTGGGGCTGTGTACGCTGATCGGTTACGGACATCTGCTGATAGCCCGACGCTGGGTGGGAGACGCCAGCGCCAGTGTCATTCCGCTGGCCGTGGGCACCGGCAATACCGGCTATCTTGGGGTGCCAGTGGCTTTGCTGCTGTTCGGCGAGCAAGGCCTGAGCATCTATATTCTCTGCATGCTCGGTACCACCCTGTATGAGAACTCGGTCGGTTTCTATCTCGCAGCGCGGGGCCGTTACCAGGTGCGCGACTGCCTGATCAAGGTTGCGCGCCTGCCATCGCTGTACGCCTTCTTTCTTGCGGTCGCGCTCAATCTCGCTGGCATTGGTATTCCGATGATCGCCGAGCCGCTGTTCGATAATTTGCGCGGCGCTTACAGCGTGTTCGGGATGATGATTATCGGCATGAGCATCCTCAGCTTTCGCGGGCTGGCGGGCAACCTGCGTTTTACTGTGCTGGCGTTCTTCGGCAAATTCGTGGTCTGGCCGGCGGTGGCGCTGCTGTTCTGGTGGCTGGACAGCCATGGGCCGCAGATCTACAGCACTGCGGTGTATCAGGCGCTGTTTCTGGTGTCCATCACACCGATTGCCGCCAATACCGTGGTCATCGCCACGCTGCTGGATCTGGCGCCCAGCCAGGTAGCCGGTACCGCACTGTTGAGTACCGTGGTGGCATTGTTCTCCATCCCGTTGATGGTCGCCCTGTTCATGGGCGCCTGACCGGCGGCCGATGGCGCAGCGGGTCGAGCAGGGCGGACAGACCGTTGTGATCGATTTCCTGCATCAGTTCCAGCAGGCGGCCGATTTCCCCCTTGGGGAAGCCTTCACGGGCGAACCAGTTGAGGTAATGGCCGGGCAGGTCGGCGATCAGCCGGCCCTGATACTTGCCGAAGGGCATTTCACGGGTGACCAGCAGTTGCAGGTCTTCAGGTTGCATGGTCGGGTCTCCGGCAGTCGAATCGGCCCTCATTATACGCGAGGAGGGCAAGCCGTCAGGCATGGCGTATTTGCGTCTCGGCTGCGCATCCCAGACACGATTGTGGGTTGTAACTTGCGCGCAAGTCGTTACAATAGCGCGGCCCTCATCTGCAGGGCACGCTATGGTGACCCTGTCGGTCCCCTCGCAATGATTCGCCGTGAACCCGGTCAGGCCCGGAAGGGAGCAGCCGCAGCGGTTATATCGTGTGCCGGGGTGCGGCTGGCAGGGTTGCCACCCATAGCCTTCTCGTTTCCGTTATCCCCCCATTCTTATTCCGCGTCTCATACGCCCTTGTCTTGCCGACTTCCGGTCTATTCGTCTGCCTGTCCTTTGCTGATACGTTAGCTCTTTCAGTGGCGAAGCGAGCTCATATCTACTAATGTCTCATCGTGTCTGACTGATAACAACAATAAGGGTAATCGAACATGGATATGGCATTTCCCAGGGCCCGCGTGCCCGCGCTCGGCGTGTTTTTTCTGCTTCTCTGTGGTGTGTTGACCGGTTGTCTCGGCGGCTCCGGCTCGGATCGGGTTTCCTGGCCTGGCTCTCCGGATATGCCGGATATCGATGAGGATCGGATCCTGCCGGTCATCTTCGTACACGGCACCGCTGGCTCGGCCTCCCAGTACCAGACCCAGGCGATGCGCTTTGCCAGCAACGGCTACCCCGAAGACCATGTGGTGGCCTACGAATACAGCACGGCAGGGGCGGTAGAGATCAACAGGGCCCTTACCGGCGGCCTGAGTGGTGACCTGGATGGGTTCGTCGATAACGTGCTGGCGGAGTTCGGGGCGGATCAGGTCTATCTGGCTTGCCACTCCCTGGGTACGGCGGTTTGCGGCTACTACGTGGCCAATCCGGACCGGGAAGCCAAGGTGGCTGGCTATGTTGCCATCGACGGCGCGACAGGCGAGAGTTGCCCGGGCGACTCCAACTGCATGGGGCTGTTTGTCGATGAAACCCGGCGGCTCGGTGAAGTGAACGCCTACGTGCCTGATGAGACTCATGTCCAGGCGGCCACCTCGGAAGCCTCTTTCGCCGCCCAGTTTGAATTCTTCACAGGTGTCGAGCCGGTGCGCACCGAGATTCTGCCACAGCGGGATGAGGTGGAAATTGCCGGTCGGGCGGTTTATTTCCCAGCCAATACCGGTGCTGCCGGGACCACGCTGCAGGTTTGGGAAATAGACCCCGATACCGGTGAGCGTCTCGAAGCGGCGCCATTGGATACCTTCAGCATCACGGCCAACGGCAACTGGGGTCCGGTGACGCTCGATCCGACCGCCTACTACGAATTCCAGCTGTTGCGACCGGGTCGTTCCGAGCATCACTTCTATCGTCAGCCGCTGATCCGCAACAGCGCGCTGGTGCGCTTGAACACCTCGCAGGCCGGCTCCGTGATCGAGGAAAATACCAACGCCAGTGATGATCACGCCTCCCTGGTGATCTCCCGGGACATGGAATGGTGGGGCGACCGCGGCACCGATAACGATCTGCTGGAGATTTCCACCACCAGCCTGCTGTGGGGCGATCAGCCGGCAGTGAATATCATTGACCCGGCCATCGGTAGCAGGAATATCGGCATTCACGTACATGACGATGAAGCCACTCCAGCGGTGACGACTGGCGATCCGCTACCGTATTTCCCGGAGCAGCCGTTCCAGTGGGGCGTGGATGTGTACATGCCTGCCAGCACACCGGCGGATGGGGTTATCTCCGTGGTCAGCACCCCGCGCGGTGATACCGACAACAAGCAAACGCTGAACGTACCGAATCTGCCTTCGTCGCAGCATCGTATCTCGTTGACTTTCAACGACTACGTTCAAGACTGAAGCGCCCGAGGTCGAAAGGAACTCGTCCGGGTCACGTTGACCGGGTCACGCTGACCCGGTCACGGACGCCCCCTCTTTGTGGGAGCGGGCTTGGCCGCGAAGCAACTGGCAGATCAGCTTCGTGGGCAAGCCCGCTTTCCCATCACCAGTATCGGTTCCCGATCAGCCTCTCCCACAGGGCGAGCCGACAGGCGCGAATCTCGCATTGATTAGGCGCTTTAAGGTACAGTAGCTGCTTGCCAATGACACCGGATAGCAGCCCCTCGATGAGTTACCAGGTATTAGCCCGCAAATGGCGTCCGCGCCTGTTCCGTGAGATGGTCGGCCAGACCCACGTGCTGCAGGCGCTGATCAATGCGCTGGATCACAATCGCCTGCACCACGCCTATCTGTTCACCGGCACCCGCGGGGTCGGCAAGACCACCATCGCGCGCATTCTGGCCAAGTGCCTGAACTGCGAGGCGGGTGTCAGTTCGGAGCCCTGCGGCGTCTGTTCGGCCTGTCGGGAAATCGACGAGGGGCGTTTCGTCGATCTGATCGAAGTCGACGCGGCCAGCCGAACCAAGGTCGAGGACACCCGCGAGCTGCTGGACAATGTGCAGTACGCACCCACGCGCGGGCGCTTCAAGGTCTATCTCATCGACGAAGTGCACATGCTCTCCAGCCACAGCTTCAACGCCTTGTTGAAGACTCTGGAAGAGCCGCCGGCTCACGTCAAATTCCTGTTGGCGACCACCGATCCGCAGAAACTGCCGGTCACCATCCTGTCCCGCTGCCTGCAGTTCTCGTTGAAGAACATGTTGCCGGAAAAGGTGGTCGAGCACCTGCGCCATGTGCTGGCCGAAGAGCAGGTACCCTTCGATGACGAGTCGCTGTGGCTGCTCGGCCGCGCCGCCGATGGCTCCATGCGCGACGGCCTGAGCCTCACCGATCAGGCCATCGCCTTCGGGAATGGCCAGCTGCAGGCCGCCGAGGTGCGCAGCATGCTCGGCACCATCGATCACGGTCAGGTATTCGGGCTGCTGCAGGCACTGGCCACCGGGGATGCGCGCGCGCTCCTCGCCGCTGTTGCCGAGCTGGCTGAGCAGGGCGCTGATTTTGCGGGCGTGCTGGCCGAGCTGATATCCACCCTGCAGCGAGTGGCCATCGCCCAGGTATTGCCGGAGGCGGCGGATAACAGCCTGGGTGACCAGGCGCGGGTTCTGGAGCTGGCCGGGCAGGTCAGCGCCGAGGATGTACAGCTGTTCTATCAACTGGCCCTGCACGGTCGCCGTGACCTGCCACTGGCACCGGACCCGCGTGGCGGTTTCGAGATGGCGCTGCTGCGTATGTTGGCGTTTCGCCCCGGCACGCTACAACACACCGGCAACGCGGCACCAGCCGGGCTCGTGCAAACGCCGCCAACGACGCAGCCGAGTCCCGTACCGGCTGCGGCTGGCGACCCGGGAAAGCCCCCGGGGATCAGCCAGGCCGCAGCTGATTCCGTAACCGCCAGGCCGACCACGCAGGCCGCGCCGGTTACGACGCCGGCTGCCGTGCAGGCACCGCCGAAACCCGCTTCACCGATCACGCCGGTTGTGGAGCCAACGGTCGAACCGACTGTCGAGCCGTCAGCTCCGGCCACTCCCGCGCCGCAGTCCGCTGCCAGCCCCGTGGCGGCACCTGCACCGGTGGTCGAGGAGCCGACAACGCCAAGCGAGCCGAACCCGCCAGCAGCGGACGCTCCCCCCGAGTGGTTGCAGGATGCACCGCCCGATGACAGTTTCAGCCCCGACAGTGATGATGAACTGGATGTCAGCGATTATCTGAGCGACTGGGAGCCGGCGGCGGACAGCGCTCCGGTCGAGGCCGCCGAAGAGGATGTCAGCGATCTGCCTCCGGCCACCGGCCTTGCCGCCCAATGGCTGGAGCTGTATCCGCGCCTGGGTGTGGCTGGCCTAACCCAGAGCATTGCCGCCCATTGCCAACTGGTCGCTGTCGAGGGCGCCGTCTGGCAGTTGCATCTGGACCCAGGTCACAGCGCGCTGTACAACGAAAATCATCGCCAGCGTCTGGAAAAGGCCATTACCGAGCAGCAAGGCCAACCAGTAACTTTGACCGTTACGGTCCAGGCGCCCACGCAGGAAACCCCTGCGGTAGCGGCAGCCCGGCGGCGGGTGGCCCGGCAGAAGGAGGCCGAGGCGAACATACAGAGCGACCCGCTGGTGCAGGCGCTGATCAACGATTTTGCGGCGCAGATCTGTGATGACAGTATCCGCCCGCTCGATGCTTGAACCCCTTATGAGGAAACGACCATGATGAAAGGTGGCATGTCAGGCCTGATGAAGCAGGCCCAGCAGATGCAGGAAAAAATGCAGAAGATGCAGGAAGAGCTGGCCAATGCCGAGGTGACCGGGCAATCCGGTGCCGGGCTGGTTTCCGTCATCATGACCGGGCGGCACGACGTGCGCCGTGTCAATATTGACGACAGCCTGATGACCGAAGACAAGGAAGTGCTCGAAGATCTGATTGCCGCGGCATTCAATGATGCGGTGCGCAAGCTGGAACAGCAGAACCAGGAGAAAATGGCCGGCCTGACCGCCGGCATGAATCTGCCTGACGGCTTCAAGATGCCCTTCTGAACGAGAGAGTCATATCGGTATGAGTTTCAGTCCCCTGATTCGCCAATTGATCGATGCATTGCGCGGGCTGCCCGGCGTTGGGCCGAAAACCGCGCAGCGCATGGCGCTGAACCTGCTGGAGCGCGATCGGGAAGCGGGGCGGCACCTGGCCCATGCGCTGGAGTCGGCGATGGATGGCGTGGGTTACTGCCGCCGTTGCCGGACGCTGAGCGAGACCGAAATATGTGATATGTGTGATGACCCGCGCCGGGATGATGGGCTGCTGTGTGTGTTGCAGAGCCCGGCGGACGTGTGGGCAGTGGAAATGGCGGGCAGCTTTCGAGGCCGCTATTTCGTGCTCAAGGGTCACCTGTCACCGATTGATGGCCTGGGGCCGGAAGAGATTGGTATACCGGCGTTGCTGGAGCGCGTCGAAGGCAGTGCGGTGACCGAGGTGATTCTGGCGACCAACCCGACGGTGGAAGGTGAGGCGACGGCGCATTATATCGCCGGGCTGCTCAAACCGCTGGGGATCAAGGTATCGCGCATTGCCCACGGGGTGCCACTGGGAGGTGAGCTGGAATTCATCGATGGCGGGACGCTGGCCCATGCGTTGGCTGGGCGAACGGCGATTGGCTGATTCCGATTTCTTGTGGGAGCGGCCTTGGCCGCGAGGAGTTCTGTCAGGCCTGTTCGCGTGCAAGCCCGCTCCCACAAGACAGACCTAACTCCGAACAGGGCGTGCAGCGGGCTGAGGTGTCTGCAACACAGCCAGCCCTTATGACTATTCAGTTGCCGCTGGCGTCTTGCTGCTTCAGTTCCTTGATGATGCGGTCATAGGCTTCACAGGCGCCATGGTGGCTCTGGGTGGGGTCGCGCTCCTGGAGGGCCTTGAGCTGTTCATGCATGCGCTCCGCTTTGTCCGGGTTGCCGGCAGCGATGCGGTTGATGGTGACCGCGGTTTCTTCAGCTTTCTTCAGAGCTGCTTCCGGGGTGCACACAACGGTCTGGGCCGATGCGGTGGCAGCAAAACCCAGCAGGGCAGCAATAATCAGGGGGGAGCGCAATTTCATCGTTTACCTCGTCAAACCCGCATGGGGGTGTAAAGACCTCTATCTTAGTCCTTCGCTTGGCATCCTCCAAGCGCCATGGTGGCCCTGCGTCACCCTGAAGCAGGGCGGCTCTCAATCCTCGGCGGCATCCCGCAGCAATTCGGCGGGAACATCCCGGCGGTGGCTCAGGCTGGTATCGCCGGTGTCGGGATGGAATACGATCAGCACTTCGCCACGTTCGATCAGCCGGCGCAAACGCTCCACGCGCTGGCTCAGGGTGTCATCATAGCCGTTATCGGTGCCATCGCGGGTGACAAAGTCCTCCAGCATGCGCTGGAATACGTCGGGGTCGAGCAGGGTATGGGGTATCAGCATAAGGTCTACTTCCTGGATGACTGTGCCGTGTTGCGTCAATGATACACTGAGCGCCTTTGTTGATATGACTGGTTCCAATGATCACCGATCCGCTGTTCTATCTGGCCGCCATCCCCGCCGTGTTGTTGTACGGCATCGCCAAGGGTGGCTTTGGCGGCAACATCGCTATTCTCTCCGTCCCGCTGATGTCCCTGGTCATGCCGCCGCAGGAGGCCGCCGCCATCCTGCTGCCGATCCTCTGCACCATGGATCTGGTGGCGCTACGCACCTTCCGCGGTCGCTGGAGCATCCCCAATCTGAAGATCATCATTCCGGCGGCGCTGGTCGGCACGCTGTTGGCCTGGTTGAGTTTTCGCTGGATGAGTGACGCCCATATTCGATTGATGGTCGGTATCATCGCGGTGGTGTTTACCCTGAACATCTGGTTGCGCAAGGGCGAGCCGCCGGTACGTGGGGTAAGCAACTGGCGGGGCGGGTTCTGGGGCGCGGTCGCCGGCTTCACCAGTTTCGGCATCCACGCCGGCGGGCCGCCGATCAATATCTACCTGTTACCACAGAAACTCGACAAGACCGTGCTGATGGGCACCATCGCGGTATTCTTTGCCGTGGTGAATCTGGCCAAGGTACCGGCCTATATCCAGCTCGGACAATTCGACACCAGCAAGCTGCTGACTGCTCTGGTGCTGCTGCCGCTGGCGCCGATCGGCATCCGCATGGGCTTCTGGCTGCTGCAGCGCAGCAACCAGGAGCTGATCTACCGATTGTGCTACCTCTTCCTGTTCTTTACCGGTTGCAAGTTGCTCTGGGATGGCATCCGCATGCTGCTGTTCTGAGCTTCAGGCCTGGCCGCGGATCAATTGACGCAACAGAAAGCGGCTTGGATGCACGGCCTCGGCCAGGTCGCGGGGCAAAGGCAGCGGCTCCCCCTCGACCCAGGCGGCGATCAGCTCGCCACTCAGCGGGCAGGTAACCAGACCGCGGGAGCCATGGGCGGTATTCAGATACAGGCCGGGGTACCAACTGGCCGGCGTCTGTGGCTGGCGCGATGCATCCTTGGCCAGCGCGGCGTAATCCGCACGAAAGGCATCGGCATCGGTCAGCGGGCCGATCAGCGGCAGGTAGTCCGGTGAGGTGCAGCGCAGCGCAGCGCGAGCGATCAGCTGCGCCGGATCGTACTGCTCCGGCTGCAGGGCGGTGCTGAGGGCTGGCGACAGGCTGGTCAGGATCTCCAGGTTCGACAGGTTCTCCTCGGGGCTGGGCTCGGTATCCAGCCGATCGAAGCGGAAGCTGGCGCCCAGGTGATGCTCGCCCTGGCGCGCGGGGGAAATATAGCCCTCGGCGCACAGCACCGTTTTCAATCCTAGACTCGCGTCGGTAGCCGGTAAATGGGTGATCTGCCCGCGAATGGACTTGAGCGGCAGATGGCTGCTCTGCTGGAAACGGCGACTGTCGGCGGCGCTGCAGATGACCGCGATGCTGCCGCTGGCAATACACTGGCCGTCGGCGTCCAATGCCTGCCATTGCCCATCACCTTGTTCCAACTGTGCCACTGCGCTGCCGGTCAGCAAGCGGATATTGGCGTGCCGCAACAGCGCTTGACAGAAAATCGGCGGGCTGGCCCAGCCGGCGCCCGGAAAGAACAGTCCGTCGCGCTGAACGCCGAAGCCGGCGAGGGCGCTGGCCTGTTCCGCGTCAACGCTGTGCAGAAAACTCGGCGGGTAGTCCTGTTCACCCAGCTGGCGATGGCGCGCAGCCTCCTTGTCATCGGTACTGAGCTGCAGCACACCGCAGGCCGACCAGCTGTCTTCCCCCGGTTCCAGCACCTCATTCAGCAGGCGCAGACTGTAGGCATAGCTGGTCTGCACGAAGCGCGACAGCGGGGTCTGGTGCGGTGACAGCTTGGTGTAGAGGATGCCCTGCGGGTTGCCGGAGGCTTCCGCTGCGGGAGTGGCGT
>Ga0207900_100238_pt1 | contig 12583 bp, 10 predicted proteins | sample LinPmetageLP39_FD_184052 | JGI IMG/M metagenome (GOLD analysis project Ga0207900, IMG submission 184052) | Marine viral communities from the Pacific Ocean - LP-39 (SPAdes) | ecosystem: Environmental > Aquatic > Marine > Oceanic | place: Pacific Ocean | collected 2010-06-14
TAACTGAAAAAGTGGGCATCGTCGGCTCCTCAGGCATGGGTAGGGCGGGTATGGTGCGACGGACGAACCATATCAAGGATCAGGCCGATTAAACCGACCCCCATAGCAGCGCAGATCCACCATTGATGAAGTAGCATGCCAGCGAAAAAAGTGCCGGTGAGGCCCACCAAGATAAGCACTCTCAATGCGATGGAAGCGCCTCGCCCTTTGATTGCCGCGAGAAGGAGTGCCAACACCGCAAGGGCGAGGCAGGCCACAATAGCCACCAGGACGCCGAGTGTCCCGGTTACACCGGTCATTGGAGTGAAATAGGCGTATACAGCGATGGCAAGCCCGGCGAGGGAGGCGACGAAAAGAACGATTGCGCCCATTTTAGAAGAGTGGGATGACGACATAGCATATGACCTTCTGGTGAATGACGAACCCGGCATTGAGGCTAAGTCAATGTCGTTAGTAGTTAGCGCGTTAACCATAACAGCCAAAGAGGATTTTATCGACCTTAGTATACTTGTTTAGTACACCCGTATGAAAAAGCAAACAGACCCACCACAAGCGCCATCAATCACAAGGGGAGCGCTTAGGGTGGGTCTTTAATCATACGAGCCAGTAAGATTAGTGGACTGTTTTTACTTAGCCTTGCTGGGTTTTCAACCAGCTCCTCCAGCCGCCAAATTCAGTGATGTCCTCTGCTTCGCCAGCTTCATTGAGCGCACCTGCGGTGCAGATAAAACCACACTTCCAATTACCGTCGGCAAGCTCCACCTGGCCTAAACCAAGCGGGGCAGGAATGCCCGCTAAAAAGCTGCCCACGGTTTCGATGGGTAGGCGCCATACTTCCACTTCAATGGCTTGACCGTTCTCGTCGCGCAGCATCGCCGGGCGTTTTGGCGGCCCGCCTGCCAGGGCAAACAGCTTATAGCGTGGGGCGCTCTGGGTGGTGCTAATCAGTACGCCTCCACGCTGAGTGAGCTGATGATTAAGCGGAAGTCCTTTTAGGTGTGCGCCGCATACGACTACTTCCATGCTGCCATCCTGGGCAGAAACGGAGAATTCCGCTAAGGGCGAGTGTGGAATGCCAGTTGCACCTAATGGCAGCATCAAGCGCGCTTCAAGGGCGCGAGCAAGTGACAGCAACGTGAGGTCGGCAAATGCTGGCCCAAATAGCGTGATGCCTACCGGTAAGTCCCGTTCGCTAAAGCCAACCGGCACCGCCAGGGCACTGTAGTCGAGCAGGTTTATAAAGTTGGTCCAGGTGCCCAGGCGCGAATTGACGCCGATAGGGTCTGCCGCTACCTCGGCCTTGCTGGGATGCGTGACCGTGGTCGGCGTGAGCATCACATCTACTTGGCTGATCAACGCGTCAGCCTGGCGTTTATACTCGGCGAGCTTATAGCCCGCATCAAAGGCATCTACTGCCAGCTGTGTAGCGCCCCCCTGGGTAATTTGGAAAGTCACCGGATGTACCGCATCCGGGTTGCTCTCCATCAGTCCACGAATCACATGGTAGCGTTCGGCCACCCAGGGCCCTTCGTAAAGCAGGCGCGCTGCCGCCAATAATGGCAAACAGTCCAGCTCGACCTTTTCACCGCCAAGAGCTTCAAGCTCAGCAATCGCCTGGTGCATACCTTGGGTATAGGCCGCATCGGTTTGCCACTGAGACTCTAGTGGCACACCAAAGCGGAACGCTGCGGGCGCTTTGCCGTAGTGTTTGCCGTGTACCGCAAAATCATGCCGGCGCGACCAAGCGCACTGATCATCATAGGCAGTGGTAACACTCAGCACTTTGGCACCATCGTCAGCGGTGAGCGCAAATAGGCTGATGGTATCCAGGGTGGCGCAGGCGGGTACCACACCCCGGGTGCTAAGCAGTCCCAGACTGGGTTTAACCCCGTATAAGTTGTGAAAGCATGCGGGCACGCGGCCAGATCCCGCGGTATCGGTGCCCAGTGCAAAGCTGACCATACCGGCTGCTGTCACGACTGCGGAGCCGCTGCTGGAACCGCCAGGCACCAGCGTTGGGTCGAAGGCATTGGCGGGGGTGCCATAAACGTCCAGCGCCCGCTCGCCGACCAAGCCCGTTGCAAACTGATCCAGGTTGGTTTTGCCCATGGGGATTGCGCCTGCATCGATCAGCTGCTGCACTACAAAAGCACTTTCCGTGGGGGTATAAGCGTAGGCTGGGCTGCCAGCGGTGGTGGGTATTCCCGCGAGGTCGATATTGTCTTTTATCGCAAACGGAATACCGTAAAGCGGCAGCGTTTCTGGTGACTCTCCCTCCAAGCGCTGTAGATACGGGGCCAACTGTTCGCGATCCAGGCGCGTTATCCAGGCAAAGTCTTTGCCGTGGCTATCGGCCTGCGCGAGTAGTTCGTCGATTAATGCAGTGGGCGTCAGATTACCCTGTTGGTAGGCGGCGTAAAGATTTGCAATATCCAGTGACATTGAGAGTGCCATGGTTGGCTCCTTTAAAATTGTATCATCGCAGCGTTGTCTGGAGAGTGGTTGGCTCCGTTTAGGAAGCGCACCTGCCGCCAGGGCTGTGTAGAAAGCTCGATTCGCCAGCCTTCTTGATTGCGTTGGCAGTAGTCGAAACAGAGACTGGCGCGCCAGCGAAGGTCGTCGGTGGTGGCATGGCTGGGCAGGGTGAACAGGTGCTGGGGAGTGGCTGCCGATTGACGAGGAGTAATCGCAATCGCGTGATCACCCAGCGCTAGCCAGCGCAGGCGACCCAGCGCATCGATGCGAATCGTCTCTTTTGCATGTGGGGCAGTGAACCGTTGCCAGTGCTCGACGTAATGCCCGACCGGGTGCTGCTCTTCAATCGTGTGATCATTCAGCCAGCGTAGCAGGCCGACGTCTTTTTCCAGGCTGGGGCAGAGATCCTGAAAGCGGTGCCAGGTGCATATCCCGTCCTCAATCTGGGTTAGGCCCGCAAAGGCCGTCAGGCTCGCCAGCCACTCAAGCTGCGATCGGCTGCACTCTTCAAGGCTTTGGATGCCGCTGAAGTTGGGTGCGTCAGTGGGGATGCGTAGGTCGGCATGCCACTGGTGGCCCTGCAGCCATACCACTTGAGTGGTGGTATCAGTGACGCGGTAGGGCGGTGTATGGGGCTCTGCATAGAGCATACGCTGCCAGCCCCCTGGGTACTGCTCGGGTACGATGGGAAGCGGCATCGTCATCGTCATCGATTCGTCTCCTCGTTGCCCGGCGCCTTATGCTTGCCATGTTGTCCCAGACTACCGACTTCGCGGGCACCTTCGGGAAGCGTAATGTCGCCCTTTGCTAAACGCTCGCGCAGATAGCGGAAGGTTTGGATAGTTTGTGCATAAAGATGATCGCCTGCTTTGAGCGGTGCGTAATAGGCTTTACCGTGGCGCTCGACTAATTCGGGCAACGGCGCGACGTCGGTATGGTAATCGCAGGCAAAAAACAGCGGGAAAGAGTAGCGCTCCTCTTTTACTTTGCGCACTCGGTGGGAGGTCGCTACAAACTCGCCGTTGCTCCAAATTTCCAGCATATCGCCAATATTGACGACTAATGCATCCTCTTGATACGGCACATCAATCCATTCGCCCGCACCGTTCATAACCTCAAGGCCTGGCGCGGTGGGGAGTAGCAGGGTAAAGCACTCGTAGTCAGTGTGGGCGCCGATGCCTTGGGCATCCTCAGCATTAGGGTTATAAGGGTAATGGATCAGGCGCAGCTGACTGGGCGGCTTATTGACGTGCTGAAGCAGTTGCTGGGGAGCCAGCCCCAGCGCCATAGCAAAGCCGCCCATCAGTGCGCGCCCGACGTGGTACGCAGCGTCGTAATAAGCGGTCACTGGCCCCTTGAAACCATCCAGGTCAGGCCAGGGGTTAGGGCCGAGCAGCGGCGTTCCGGCCAGCACGTCCGGGTCATCGCTAGGTAGCTCGAAAGCGAGGTCGAAAGCCTCTTTCATGTCGGGCTTGGCTGGGTCTGGCGATTCTTCACCGGGCGGCACATAGCCGCGATGGTGGTGGTAGAGGCCGATGTAGCGCTCCATTTTGATCGCTCCAGACTGAGCAAAGAAACGCTTGGCCTGATGAATCAGGCCTTCGCGCAGTGAACCACCAATACCATGGCCCACCATTTGGAAAAAGCCCACGTCTCGGGCGGCGCGGCCCAGCTCAGCGGCGACCTCGCGGCGTGCCTGGTCATCCCCGTGCAGCAGGGGATGAATGTCGATAATGGGGATCTCCTGAAAGGCTGCTAAGCGTTGGTCTGCGGCAGGCGTATTCATGCGTCAGCCTCCTCTTCTTGGGTGAGCACCACCAGAGGCTGGCCGGGTCCAATGGCTGCACCTTCGGCAAGCGGCAGCCTAGCAACACGCCCAGCGCAGTGGGCCGTGACCTCTACCTCCATTTTCATCGACTCCACCAGCGCCACCGGCTGACCGGCGTCTACCTGCTCCCCCTCCTTGACCAGCAGTTTCCACAGGCTACCGGTCACTGGGCTTTCGATACCCAGTTCATCCTCTCCCAGCGTTTCGACCTCTGCGCTAGCCGGTGCCTGGTCTTCAAAGGTGAACTGGCCGTTGGCGCGCCAGGCGGCCATTTCAGCATGGAAGGCTGCTTCTCGCTTGGTGCGAAATGCCTCGATGGCGTCGGCGTTCTTATCGATATCGGCTTGGTAGTCCACCAGTTTGAAGCGGGCCGTTTCAATAGGCAGCTCGAAGCGTCCGTGGGGAAAGTCACGGCGAATTTGCTGTAGCTCTTCGTGGCTGACTTCATAAAAGCGAAGTTGATCAAAAAATCGCAGCAGCCAAGGGTTATTGAAGTGCTGTGTGGTGCGGTAACGGTTCCACATTTGCAGCGTGCGGCCAACGAACTGGTAGCCGCCGGGGCCTTCCATGCCATAAACGCATAAGTAGGCGCCGCCAATACCCACCGAGTTTTCCGCCGTCCAGGTACGGGCGGGGTTGTATTTGGTGGTGACCAAGCGTTGGCGCGGGTCGAGGGGTGTCGCGACGGGCGCCCCCAAATACACATCCCCTAAGCCCATCACCAGATAACGGGCGTTGAAGACGATATCGCGCACTTGCTGTTCGCTTTCAAGGGCGTTGATGCGACGAATAAAATCTAAATTACTGGGGCACCAGGGAGCATCCGGGCGTACGCTGCGCTGATACTTGTCGATAGCTTCCTGGCAGGCGGGGTCATCCCAGGAGAGCGGTAGATGCACGACCCGGGACTCTACTTCCAGTGATTCCACATCCACCAGCGCCTGCTCGGCTTGTTGTAGGTGGGCAAGCAGATCGTCAAGGCTCAGCTCTAGCGGTTCGAAATGCACTTGCAGCGAACGTATACCGGGCGTTAGCTCTCGAAGCCCTGCAAGCGGATGTTCACGCATCCACAGCATCCAGGCGTGAACCCGGAACCGGAGGGCGATATCCAGCTCCATGGGGCCAAATTCGATCAGCAGGAAATCATCTCCGGCACGGCGGTACACGACCCGCTCACCGGCCTCAGAGGCAGGTACATCTCGTAGAATCGGGCTAGCCCGCTCTGTGGTTAACGCAACGTTGGGGATAGGTGCTAGTGACGCGAGTTGAGTGAGTTGGCGCTCCTCTAAGGCGCGGGCGGTGGTGAGGGTTACCGGGACAAAGCGGACCTTGTCACCAGCGGTGAGTTGTCCCAGCTTCCAGCGTTCAGCGCGCACCACGGTGGCCGGGCAGACAAAACCACCCAGTGACGGGCCGTCCGGTCCAAGAATGACCGGCATGTCGCCGGTAAAGTCGATAGTGCCAAAGGCGTAGGCGTTATCGTGAATGTTGGAAGGGTGGAGTCCTGCTTCACCGCCATCCGCCCGTGCCCACTCTGGGCGTGGGCCAATCAGCCGTACACCGGTGCGGCTGGAGTTGTAGTGCACTTCCCACTCGTGGTCGAAGAAGCGTTCGATATCGCTATCAGTGAAAAAGTCTGACGCGCCGTGAGGGCCATAAAGCACGGCAATTTCCGTCACACTTGCGGAATCGCTGCCAATGGCGGGGGCTAGCGCGCTATCCAGTGTGCATGAAGGCGCAGGTACCAGCTTAGGTAGCTCCAGCATATCGCCGCTGCGCAGTGCCCGCCCGCCATGGCCGCCAAACTGGCCTAGCGTGAAGGTGCTGCGAGAGCCCAGATAGCGAGGGCAGTCAATGCCGCCGCGCACTAGAAGATAAGCGCGTGCCCCAGCGGTGGCCTTGCCTAACGTAAGAGTGGCACCGGCCGGCACATCAATGACTTCCCAGTGATTAATGGGGTTGCCATCCAGCGAGGCGGGCAACTTGGCGCCTGCTAGCACGACCTGTGTGGCCCGGTGAAAGCGCAGCGTGGGGCCCTGGAGGGTAATTTCTAGGCCAGCGGCATCCGTGGGGTTGTCGAGTAGGCGATTGCCAAGGCGAAACGACCAGTCGTCAAATGGGCCGGAAGGCGGCACACCCACATCCCAGTGACCCTGGCGACCAGGAAAATCCTGAATTGTGGTGAGGGTGCCAGGGGCGATCACTTCCATGGCGGGAGGGGCCCATGCCAGGGTGGTAAGCCAGTGGGTGTCGATATCCGCCTGCTGAAAGCGTTCGGCACGCAGAACGTGGGCAAGCCAGCTACGGTTGGTGGCAATGCCATAAACGCTGGTGTTGTCCAGCGTATCCGCCAGCTGTGCCGTCGCCTGCTTGCGGCTTTCGGCATGCACCATCACTTTGGCTAGCATGGGGTCAAATAGCGGTGACACTTCCAGGCCTGCCTCAATGGCGTGGTCGATGCGCAGGCCGCTGGCTTCAGGAAAGATGACTTCCGTCAGTAGCCCGGCGCTGGGGCGAAAATCGTGAGCAGGGTCTTCGGCGTACAGACGTGCCTGGACGGCGTGACCAGTGGGAGAGAGCGTCTGGGCAAGTGTTTCCAGGCGAGGGAGTTCTCCAGCGCCGAGCTTTACCATCCATTCGACGATATCGACGCCGTAGACCAGCTCGGTGACGCCGTGCTCCACCTGTAGGCGAGTATTAACCTCCAGAAAATAGAAAGCTTCACGCTCGGCGTCGTAAATGAACTCGACGGTTCCCGCACTGCGGTAGTTGACCGCTTTGCCTAGTTGCACCGCCGTGGCGTGCAGTGATTGGCGCACGGCTTCGGGGAGGTTCGGGGCTGGGCACTCTTCTAGTACTTTTTGATGGCGGCGCTGGGTAGAGCAGTCGCGTTCACCGAGGGCGATAACACTGCCCTGGCCATCGCCAAACAGCTGTACTTCCAGATGGCGGGCACGTGCGATATAGGCTTCCAGGAAGACACCGCCATCGCCAAAGTTGCGCTCGCCAAGGCCTTTCACTGACTCAAAGGCGCGTGCCAGCTCCGTGTGAGAGTGGCAGACCTGCATGCCGATGCCACCGCCACCAGCAGTGGATTTCAGCATGACCGGGTAGCCAATTCGTTCGGCGGCTTGCTTAGCGTCTTCGAGGGTCTCCAGCAGCTGTGATCCTGGCACCAGCGGTACGCCTGCCTTTTCGGCGAGTGTGCGGGCTTCGTGCTTGAGGCCAAACTGCTGTATCTGCTCGGCGGTGGGGCCTAGAAAGACGAGCCCGGCGGCATCGCAGGCGGTAATAAAGCGAGTGTTTTCCGAGAGGAAACCGTAGCCAGGATGGATGGCCTGGGCGCCGCTTTGTTGGGCGATAGCGATCAGTTTGTCGATGTTCAGGTAGGTATCGCTGGCCGCCCCCTCACCGAGTGAGTAGGCCTCATCGGCTTGATGCACATAAGGGGCGTCGCGGTCGGCATCGGCGTAAACCACCACGCTGCCCACGCCAAGGGCTTTAAGCGTGCGTAAAATACGTGCGGCAATCGCGCCGCGATTGGCAATCAGGACTTTGCTAAACGTTTTATGGATGGACATGGCACTGCCTGCAAACAAAGGCGGGTCGTCCCGCAGGTTGTTTGGCCTTCTAGGGTCGTCCCTAGGGCGAATTACTTAACCCCAAATCAGTAGCTCGATGGGCGTGGGGTTGTAGCCGTTGCAGGGGTTGTTGAGCTGAGGGCAGTTGGAGATCAGCACGATGACATCCATTTCTGCGACCATTTCCACATACTTGCCCGGTGCGGAGATACCGTCTTCAAACGTCAGCCCGCCGTCAGCGGTCACCGGTACGTTCATGAAGAAGTTGATGTTGTGGGTGATGTCCCGCTTGCTCAGGCCATACTCTGGGTGGTTGGCGATGGCCTGCATCCAGTTATCCCGGCAGGAGTGCATGTGGCGCTTTTCCAGGTCGTAGCGCACGGTGTTGCTTTCGCTGGCGCAGGCACCACCTAGGGTGTCGTGGCGGCCGCAGGTGTCGGCGGTGAGGGTAAGCATCGTGCGGCCTTCGCTGGAGATCAGCTTGGAGCCTGCGGTGAGATAGACCGCTCCCTGTTCGCGAACGGTATCCATGGCGCTGTAGCGCTCGGCGGTGTCGTCGGCGCTGAAGAACAGCGTGTCAGCCGCTTGGTTGCCTTCCAGGTCTAAAATCCGCAAGGTTTGGCCCTGCTTCACGGTGCCAATATAGTGATCGCCCGCATTAACGGTAGTGCGGCTAAGCGCGTTTTCGGGGCGTAAGATACTCTCGATAATCATGGTTTTCCCCTTAAAGGCCGAGGTGGTATAGGCGGTTATTGGCAAAGCCACGGGCGTTTTCTGGCCGTGAGCGGTAGCAAGGATCGTCCTCTGTCGGTGGCTCAGCCGTACCTAACGCGATATCGACGCCACGGCGCGGGTAGTCAGTGGCAGGGTCCAGCGGGTGGGGGCAGGTATGCAACAATACGAGGGTATCCATCTCGAAGCGCAGCGTGACGCTGTTGCCCGGCTGGCAGTGGTTGCTGACATAGTGCAGCTTGCCTTCGTCATCGCTCTCGACGCGAGAGAACAGGTTGAGATTGGCAGCCATGTCTCGGCGGCCAAGCCCATACTTGGCGAGTTCGACCAGGAAGGCGTCGAAGCCGGTGCGCGTCCAGTCATTGTGGGCCTGCTGGTAGCTCACTGGCTGCCAGCCTTTGGCCAGCAGGTGTTGGGGCAGCAGGTTGCCGCCAACGCTGTCGTGCCAGCCAAGGTCATCATGCGTGATCGAGGCAAAGATGCGGCCCATGTCCGAGTAAAGGCAGTGGCCTTGGGTCAGTTTGAACGTGTGCTGGCACTTCAAGGTGTCCGGCAGGTTTAAGCGCTCCAACAGGTTTTCTGGGTTGTAGCAGAGTAATCCTACGTTGCTGTTGGCCTCTTGAGCGGTCAGGGTTAGTGTTGTGCCGCGACGTAGGCGGAGTGACCAGTGGTGCCCGCCGGGTAAATGAGTGGTGTAGCATGGTTCGCTTTTCATAGCAGCGTCTCCTGGGTGTGGGTTTTCAGTCCGCCCTGATGAAGTGCTTCCGTTAAGTCTGCCGTTGGACGGTCTCTCGAAATGGGCAGGTCGTAGGTAATGGTGGCGCCATAGGCTTCCGGGGCTTGAGGGTCGTGGCGGGTTTTGTCAAACACCCATAGCCGTGTGCCCAGCTCAAAGGCCTCTTTTAGGTCGTGGGTGATCATGAAGATGGTGAGCTGCTGCTCTTGCCAAAGTCGCGTGATCAATTCGTGCATGTCCTGGCGAATGCCGGGGTCCAGGGCACCAAATGGCTCATCCAGCAACAGCATGCGTGGCCGCATCATGAGCGCCTGGGCGATGGCTAGACGTTGCTGCATGCCGCCGGACAGCTCATGGGGATACTTATTAAGCGCGTGACTTAGGCCAACTTCTTCAATACGTGCTTGGGCTTTCTCAATCGCGTGCCGTTTGGCAGTGCCAAAACTTTTTCCAAGCAGCTTGGCACTATGCAGCTCATCGGCAATCATCACGTTGCCCAGCACAGTCAGGTGTGGAAAGACGGAATACTTCTGAAATACCACCCCTCGATCCGGGCCGGGTTCGTTAGGAATGGGCTTACCATCTAGCAGAAGGTTGCCTTTTGAAATGGCTTCAGTGCCCAGCAACATCTTTAAAAACGTAGTTTTGCCGCAACCAGAGGCACCGACCAGCGTGACAAATTCTCCCTGCTCGACGCTGAAATTAAGGTTCTCAAGCACGACGTGATGGCCGTAATGCTTTTCTAGGCGTTTGGCGGACAGTAGGCTCATGATTTGTCTCCTTCGCCCGAGTGGTACCAGGGAAAGGCAAGGCGCGATGTCCAGGCGAGAATCTGGTCAAGAAGGAACGCCAGCAGCGTAATCCACGCCACGTAGGGCAGAATCACGTCCATCGACAGGTAGCGGCGAACCAGAAAAATGCGGTAACCAAGCCCCTCTTGGGCGGCAATTGCTTCGGCAGCTATTAAAAACAGCCAGGCGCTGCCGAGGGCCAAGCTAGTGGCATTCAGTAGCCGCGGCGTGAGTTGGGGCAGTAGCACCCGCAACAGTACCTGCCAGGAGCTGGCTCCCAGGGTTTGTGCTTTGATCAGCTGTTCATCGGGAAGTCGCAGCGCATGGCCTTGCAGGTCGCGAATCAGAAACGGCGTCACCCCAATCACGATCAACGCGATCTTGGCGGCCTCACCGGTGCCAAAGGCGATGAATAGAATCGGAAGTATCGCCATCGGAGGGATGAGCGACGCGACGGTGACCAGCGGTGAGAGTTTGGCGCGGATGAGCGGAATGCCGCCGTTTAAAATACCCACGATGAGGCCGATGAAAGCGCTGATCGCCACGCCAATGAGAATTCGCTCCAAGCTGGCGAAAGTGTCTGTCCATAGAACGATTTGGCCAGTGCGTACGTTTTCTGCGGTGGCCAAATGATAAAACGAGCTTGCCATGGTGGCCGGAGTGGGCAGTAGCCGATCATTAGGGTTCTCGGCCAGTCGGGCATTGGAAAGGCTCAGGTAAACCATGGCCAATAACAGGAAAGGCAACAGTCCCAGCAGCCATCTGCTCCCTCGGGATGGGGCTAGATTAATGAGTCGCTTCATGGCGGATGTCCATCGAAGATAAAAGCAGAGGGAGCAGCCGTGGCTACTCCCATGGCGCTAGTTACTGAGCGTCGAGGTAAGCTTGGGTAAAGCTGGGGTCGAAGCGCAGTTGCACGTTGCTCTCGTCTCCGAAGACGCCACTGGGTGTCTCGATGCCGACGACCTTTGCGTTTGGTGCCATGTCGCCTAGTAGGCCGTGCTGGAAACTGAATTCAGCCACTCGCTGCATGGTGTTGAGCAGCTCTGGGCTTTCCATGAGCGCGATGGCTTCGGCGGGGTCGGTATAGAGGTAGGTGGCGGCAAGCTGCTGACGATAACCGTCAATATCAGTGCCAGCGGCATCTGCCATGATGCCAAGCGCATTTTCATCATCTGCCTCGATGAGTCCCATCACTTCATACCAAGCGCCGACCAGGGCATGGCCCAGTGCCGGGTTATCCGCCAAGGTTTGAGTATTCACGACCATCATGTCGAGTATCTCACCGGGGATCTCAGCCGAGGTGTACACTACGTTGCTATCCGCCATATCCTCAATGGCACCTAACTGTGGGTTCCAGGCAGCGACGGCTTCTGTGGTGTCGCTCGCGAACAGGCCGACGATATCCGCATCGGACGTATTCACCGTTTCGATATCACGCTCTGTCAAACCAACGCTTTCGAGCGCACGGGCCAGAAAGTAGTGAGAGACGCTGAATTGAACGAGATTGACCTGACGGCCCGCAATATCGGTTAGGTCATCGCTGCCTTTCAGCACGATGCCATCATTGCCGTTGGAGTAATCGTTGATAATCAGTGCGGTGGAGTCGACGCCGCTGGCCGCTGGAATCGTTAGAGCATCCATGTTGGTCATGGCACACCCATCAACGTTGCCAGAAGTGAACTGATTGATGGATTCCACGTAATCATTCACCTGCACGACATCGATACTAATGCCGTATTCGTCGGCCCACTTATCGACCACGCCTTCTACATCGGCATAGGCCCAGGGCATCCAGCCGGCATAAATCGACCAGCAGACGCTAAAGTCGCTGCGTTCTTGCGCTTGGGTAGGTGTGATCGTCAAGGATGATGCTAGTAGCGCCGCGGTCAGCGGAGCGAGGGACAGGCTTTTGAGGGCAGAGCGGTTGGAACGGGTCATGAGAGCCTCCAGCGGCTAAGAAAAAACTCAGGGGCATCGGCGCATCACTGTGCCTTATCCTCCCGGGCTTTTATCCCGCCGTGTAACCTTGCGCTTGCAAGGTCGATCGCTCTCGGACCAGCCACGTCCATCAGGGGCATATCGTTGATGGCGTCGGAACCCTAGCGATCTATTGGAAACTCGATTGTGTGGCAGCGAAGGCAGCCAATACCCCATGTGTAGCACTTAACTACACAGCAAAATATTGGCCGTCATCTATAAAATTCATTAATTTTAATGGGTTATAGAGATTTTAGAGGTGTGCCTAAAGAGTCAATGCTTAGATGATGCATCGATGTGGTGCGTAGTTTGGGCGCTACGCACCATGATGAAACAGAGAATTTGGTGAGGGTGGTCGAAAGTCACAAAGGCGTTTTGCTCATTTTGCCAGGCACTTCGCGGACCAGTCGGGGCATAAGAAAGCCCGGCAGGTGTTCCAGTAACTCTTTTACCAATGCTT
>Ga0207900_100240_pt1 | contig 12419 bp, 12 predicted proteins | sample LinPmetageLP39_FD_184052 | JGI IMG/M metagenome (GOLD analysis project Ga0207900, IMG submission 184052) | Marine viral communities from the Pacific Ocean - LP-39 (SPAdes) | ecosystem: Environmental > Aquatic > Marine > Oceanic | place: Pacific Ocean | collected 2010-06-14
TAAGCCGCTTGGCCGAACGGCTCCAGGAACGTCAGCAGGAGGTGACGGTATGATCGAACATGGCCCACTGCTAGAGCGCCTGCTGGCCGGGGAGTTTGTCTGCCCGATCAGCGATGAGAGCGGCTATCGTCATCTCACCAATGAAGAGACCCGCGAAGAGATCGATACCTACCTGCGGCCGCTTAACCGCCGCCTGGCCAGCAACGAAGACGGCAGCGTCTATTTTCTGGCCTGGCGTCAGCTCAACGACAACGCCCGTGATCAGCTCTCCCGCCAGCTCGGCGACACGCTCAACAGCCTGCTGCCGCTGCTGGAGTGGCTGCAGCTGGTTCAAGAGGCGCTGGGCCGCGATACCCTGGCCGCCCCCGGCGATGTGCTCAAACCCGCCGAGTTCAGCGCCAAGTGCGAAGACAACCAAAGCCTGCGCGAACGCCTGGAACGCCTGGCCACCGACAGCTTTTTTGGCTCGCAAAGTGACCAGCTCGACGCCCAGGTAAAGCAGGTCTTCAAGCGCCTGAAAGAGCACGGCTACCTGCTCCAACCCCATTCAGAGCGGCAGGTGTTCGTGGTCACCGGCAAGATCGACTACTTGGTGGATCTGGTGCGCTTTATTCGCGATGAAGAGAACCTGCCCATCGAATCCGGTAGCGAGGAGGGCTCCGGTTCCCAGGAGGCCCTGTTGTGAATTCAAACAGCGAACACGCTCTGGAAAGCCGTCTGCTCAAAACCGGCAGCGAGCGGCTGGCGCTGCTGGGCAAGCATTCTGAAGCGTTAATGCAGGCCTACACCCGCGATGAAGTACCGCTGGAATCGCTCAGCGATAGCGCGCTGCGTAAGATGCTGGCGGCGCGCATCCTGTGGCGGCCGGATGAGCAGAGCGGCGTGAAGCTGGCGCCCAAGGTGCGAGAACTGATCGCCGAGATGCTTGCCGACGAGACCCGCCGCCATGTGAATGCCGATGTAGCGGAAACCCTGGAGCTGATTCGCGCCCTGGTACACAGCTACCGGGAAGCGCGCAGCCGCGGCGAACACTGGCGGCTGGAGCAGCAGTTGATGCGCCTGCGCCAGGAAGTCGACGACCTGAACGGGCGCTTCGCCGATGCCATCGACAGCTTATGGCAGCGGCTGAATAGCGATTTTGGTTTTGTCAGCCAGCTCAACGACAAGATCCGCGAAAACGACCGCGCCCAGAAGCAGATTGCAAGGCTGCTGGACGGCCTGGCGCTGATCGATTTCGACGAATTGATTGAGCTAGTGGGCAGCGACGGCAGCCTGCGCAAGCTATTGATCAGCCAGCTGCAGCAGCAGTTAAGTAACCACTACACCGGCCTGCGCGAAGTGCAGCGGCGCTTGATCGAACTGATGGCACGCTTTCGCAAGCAGCAGGCACGCAGCCGCCTGATCAGCGGTATGGCCGCCTTTATGCGCGAACATCCTGGCTTTGTGCCGGGCAATTACGCCCGCCGCAGCGAAGTGCCAGGGCTGGTCAATCAAGCCGCCCCGCTAAGCGCCGCGGCCGCCCCGGCGCTGGATCGTAACCTGGATAGCCGGTTGCTCGCCGAGCTGCTGCACCAACTGCCCCAACCGCGCCACACTACCCAAACCGTTGAAGCCGCGGCCCCGGCCCAAGCCCAAGAGAGCAGCCTCGCCGCCGCCCGCCAGCAGGCGCTCAAGCAGGATGTGGAGCACTTCTATTTAAGCGTGATCGACCAGCCTCAAACGGAGCCGGTCAGCGCCCTTGCGTACCTGCACGAAAGCCCGCTGGAATGGCCGGATGAGATATGGCTCTTCCAGGTGATTTCCGAATACCAGGGCCTGCCGCGCAGCGACCAGAAGGCCTTTCGGCTCAAACAGCAGGAGAGCCAGGCCAGCCAATTCAATCACCTGCGCCTGATCCACGACGTTGAGCTGCAGCTGGCCGTATGAACCTACCCAGTCGCGCTCGCAATGGGCTTAACGGCGTCGCCCGCGAACTTCTCCGCCAGCCCGCGGTGGAGAAGCCGCGCCGCCAGTGGGTAGACGACGTAGTGGCCTGGTGCCATCAACACGACATTGACCTGGCCACGCGAATCAACAGTAAAGCGCTGCGTTTTGACGCCGCCTTTCTGGCGCAGATTAGTGACGTGTTAGAGAGCGCCCGCCTAGCACCACTAGGCCGCTCACTCAGCGGCCTGACCAGCAGCGCCCAAGCGAAAGAGGGCGTAGAAGAAGACAAAGCCACCCGAGAAAGCCCCCGTGCAAGAAGGGTACTCGTCAGTTTTCCACCGCAGCCAACAACCGGGCTTGTCAACGAGCCACGTGCTATTCGTGATGTAGATGTAATGGGGCTAAAGCTGAGCGCGTTCAGCGCCCTAATCCAGGTCGAAAACCTGGACAGCTTTTACGAGTTTTCGCCGGAACTAACAGCGTTAGGCGGCAATGCAAACCCACTGGTCGTCTACCGCGGCGACAGCCACTACGGCGGCGGCTTTGCGTTACTCGCTGAGGCATGGCGCAAAACCCGAAGACCGCATATCTACGCCGGTGACTTCGATGTAAAAGGCATTACGCTAGCGCTCGACAGCAGCGCTACCCACTTGCTCCTGCCCGATATCGAATGGCTTACTCAAAACGCTACTCCGCTGCATGTGCCTGCTGAACAGTTTCCTTACCAACGCAGGCTCCGAAAGCATCTTGCCGCGCTGCCCTCCGTCCACCCTCTGCGCGACTACCTAACGCTGCTGTTGGAAAAGCAGCAAGGGTTAAAGCAGCAGTGGTTTGGTGGGGTGATGCTTTGTGTGGGGTTGAGTTAGAGGCAACCTCATTCGATTATCGAACCATCTTTAGTAGTCGGCTATATTTCCTATTTTTATTGGAAATATTTGCCATTTTGCTGCCTTGATAAAACTTACTAGCGGCTTGCGTATGCTAAGAAGTACGCGACCCTAGTGCGCATTAAATATAATGAAGGAGCTCTTGTGCTCATGATACTGTATGGCTGAAAGCTTTTAATGACGGGAGAGTGTTACTCTTTTCGTTGCATATAATCATAAGAGGAAGACCAGCTTGTCTGATAAGGGGAACTTACATTTTGATGTCAGCACTGGCCTTAAGCGTGTACTTGGCCGGGAACTCATAACGGATGACGAAGTCGCGATCTTCGAGCTCGTTAAGAATTCTTTTGATGCTGGCGCAGACAACGTGCATTTGTATTTCGGCGACGACATGATTGTTATCGCGGACAACGGTTCCGGTATGTCCTATGAAGACCTCACAGACAAATGGCTGTTCGTTGCTTATTCCTCCAAGCGCAGCGATCGCCCTGAAGGTGATTTTCGCAATATAGCTGCCGAGCGCCGACACTATGCTGGTAGCAAGGGAATAGGTCGTTTCTCATCTGATCGCCTGGGCTCGGAAGTTGTCATACAAAGCCGACCTCGAGGCCCGACCACCACAGTTCACCGGCTAGCCGTTGACTGGGAGCTGTTTGAGAAGGATGCCAAGGAGCATTTCGAGAAGGTTCCTGTTCGCTATGCCGAGCAGAATGCATTTCAACTGCCGCATGAGTTGAGTGAATTCGAGTCGACCCTGAAGCATGGCACTGTGGTTAGTATTCATCAGCTGAGGCGGTCTTGGCCTCGGCAGCGCATCCTCGATCTGAAAGCGTCGATTGCGAAGCTGATTAATCCTTTTGGCGAACAAACTGATGGCTTTGGTATTTATATCATCGCACCTGCCGAGGCAGCAGAGGACAAGCGGCTTACTGAGTCGCATACCAAAGAAGTAGACGGGCCTCTTCCTAAAGATCTGGTAAACGGTCAGGTCGGTAATTTTATATTCGCTACGCTGCAAGATAAGACGACATTCATTCGGGTAACTATTGATGGTGATGAGCTACACACGGCGCTTACGGATCGTGGAGAGATCATCTATCGAATTGCCGAACCAAATCCATATCAGCATCTTTCGACGGCTGATTTTAGGTGTGAGATCTACTACCTCAACCAGTCAGCTAAGGTCACTTTTGCTCGGCGTGTTGGCTTACCTTCAGTTCAGTTCGGTTCTGTCTTCCTCTTTAGGAATAATTTCCGTGTCTATCCAATCGGAGAAGACGGTGACGATTGGTTTGGCTTCAGTCGTCGTAAGCAGCAAGGTTATGCGCGCTTTTTAGGCACGCGTGAAATCATTGGACGTGTCGATGTTTCTGGGTCCGATGAAGACTTTCAGGAAGCATCAAGCCGAAATCAGGGGCTCATCGAAACTCCAGCGGTAGAGCAGTTGCAAAAGGCGGTCATGGAGCACTGCCTGAAGCGTTTAGAGAAGTACGTGGTTCCTGTGTCTTGGGCCGACAAACCGGATGCCAATACTGACGATCTTTCCAGGCTGATGACAGACCCTGGACGTGCTCGCGTAACTGCCGCGGTCGCCAACCTCGTCGACAATAAAAAGGTACGGCTAATCGAGTATAGCAAGCGGCTAGTCGACTTAATCAACGAGCGCTCTCGCGATTTTGAAACATCGCTAGTCAGCTTGCGTGCGATCGCCGAGAAAACCGACGATAAGGACATGCTCGCTCGGCTCGACTCGGCCGAACGTCGTTTCGATGATTTGAAGAAGTCAGAGGCTGATGCACGCCGCGTTGCCGATACGGCGATGGCGGCAGCCGAAGCTGCAAATGTCCGCGCCGAAACGGCTGAGGCAGAGGTTGAAACAGAGCGGCGGCGTGCGCACTTCATCGAGTCTTTTGTCAAAGTAGACTCTGCCACGATACTAAATCTGCACCATCAGGTGACGATCTATGCGGTGGACATTGCACAGCAGATAGAGAACTTCCTGATTGAGACTGCGGACGAGACATCTATTCCACGTGATACCGTTCTTAAAACGTTAGAACAGATGGCCTTCCTTAATAGGAAGGTAATGTCAGTGACAAAGTTTGCGGCTCAAGCGAACTTTAAACTCGACTCCGAAAAAATTGAGACCGACCTGGCCGCTTTCATTTATGACTACATCGAACAGATTGCTCGCACCACAGGCAGCGCCCGGCTTCAGATATCAGCTGAGAACACTCACCCAGGCATGAAACTACGTTTTAACCCGATTGACGCGTCAATTATTGTCGACAATTTAATTAGTAACGCCAGAAAGGCTAGAGCATCACGCATTCAGTTTGTTTTAAAGAATGAGAATAAGGGTGGCCTTACGATCCATGTGAGCGATAACGGGCGTGGGCTGGCTCAAGGCACTAATCGTTCACAAATTTTTGAGATGGGCTACACGACCACACTAGGTTCAGGCCTTGGCCTGTATCATGTCCGGCAAGCCCTTGGCGAAATGGGGGGCAGTATCGAACTCGATGATAAAGCAGAAAAGGGGCTGGCCCTCATCATTAAAATCGCTGCTAAAGGGAGAAAAGAGTGAGACTCGATTTCAATGTGCTTTGGGTAGATGACCAGCCTGCTAGTGTTGCCCATCAGATCAAATACATTAAGTTGCAGATGGCTGCCGAGGGATTCGAGTTTAAACCTCGCCCATGCTCGACGATTGATGAAGTAGTACAAGTCGTCGAAGATCACGTTTTCGCAGACCAGATAGACTTGATCCTTGTAGATTGGGATCTTGGTAATAACATGCACGGTGAGGATGCGATCGAGCGCATCCGTGAGATTGTCCAGTATAAAGACGTGGTTTTCTATTCTGGGCAGGCATCGGTTGTCGAGCTGCGAAAAAAAGTTTATGAACGAGAGCTTGAAGGCGTCTACTGCGCTAGCCGAGAAGGGCTGGTCGATGAGGTGATCGGTGTCTTTGAGTCACTGATTAAAAAGGTTCTTGATCTAGATCATACACGTGGCATCGTTATGGGGGCGACAAGTGATATCGATCATATGGTCAAAAACTGCTTGGCCTTGGCACATAACAAACTCGATGATACAGGCAAGGCCAATTTGATTGAAGAAGCGATGAAACGTGTTGATAGACAAGTAAAAAACATTGCCAAACAAGGAGAAAAACTAAAAGCTACACCTAGCGTTGAAGCTCTTTTAAAGGCCCATATGCTTTTTACTTCGGACCATCGTCTTCGCATGCTTTCGAGTATTCTGGGTATGGACGAATTCGCGGACTATTCAACCAATGTGGAAATGGTTGAGAGTTATCGTAATGGTGTCGTAGGTAAGCGTAATATTCTCGGGCATGCGGTTTTAGTTCCTAATGGTAAGCCCAGCTCCGTTATCGATGGTGCCGGAGAGACCGTCGACCTTGAAGAAATGCGAGAGCTTCGCAAGTTGATATTGGGTTTACGGGCAGACTTCCGCACTCTGCTGGAAGATATGCAAAGGTGAGTTGACATTTAAGTCGCACATATCCGTCGTTATAGTCTCGCTTCTGAGCAACTTGGCCAATGTTTCTCCAATTGCACGTGCGGCAAGCGGCGGTACTGCGTTTGCCACTTGAGTGAAGCGAGGCACTTCTTGTTTTCGCCGATGACCACCTGAGGTGTACTTCCCTTGGAATGAGTACCAATCAGGAAAACTTTGTAGTCTTGCGTTCTCACGAACCGTTAGTGTGCGTGGCTCTGAGTAATGCAACAGATCGTCCGGCATGCTTGTAATAGTTGGCGATGGACGCTCAGGGTCAAGTACACGCAGAGCCAGCTTTTTAAGACCGAAGCGTGCTCGCATATCAGCTCCAATGCTTACGTTCAAACGACCTTCGGCGTGACTCAGAGCGATAATCTCTTTGAAACGCTCTTTGATGTGCTCAGCATGCCGAGCAAGGCGTAGGTCAGTAGGAGTTTTGCACCCAGCATTCATCAACTTTTGGTAGTGAGTGAGCGGGCCTGAGTAACAAGTTTCTTTGAACCCCTTACTTTCAGTCGACAGTTGCGTGCCATTTGAGCCAACCTCAAGATCGGAAATAGCCGCTCCCGACGAGACTGGTGCGGTTAGGCGCAACGAGCGCAAAAAAGAAGGAAGACTGTTTTGAAGATGTGCGAATGGATCTGGCACATTTAATTCAGAGCGGAAAGCAAGAACAAAGTAGCGTGTACGAGCCTGTGGTACGCCGAAAATTGAAAGGTTGAGCAATTGCTCATGAACTGTGTAATCGTCAGATAGTTCTGCTTTTAGAAGCTGAGAAAAATTTTTGGTCTCGTCTCCGACGCTAAAGTCGAGTGTGAATCCACGGACGTTCTCAATCAAAACCGCTTTAGGTTTGATGATCTCGACCAAATTTAAATAAGAGGCGAATAACTGATTGCGCGGATCATCGTGCTGCCGCCGGCCAGCGCTAGAAAACCCTTGGCAGGGTGGCCCACCTACTAGAACATCAATGCTGCCCGAAATTTCTTCGAGTTGGTCTTGGTATTCATTTATGAGTTCGACGATACCGGTCGGTTCTTTAGGAAGCCAGGATGGCCATTCGTAACTATACGGTGAACGCTCAGCCAGAAGATTTTCGCTGAGAGTCGCAAAAGCGAATCTGTCCCGCTCAATCGCAAAGCATCCTTTCAACCCTGCTTGCATCAAGCCTAGTGATAGGCCGCCGCAACCAGCGAAGGCATCGATGAACCTCAAAGGTTTGGCAGGTGTTAGCATCGTAACTCAACTTTTTGAAAGGCTTGGATGTATATCAGGTAATTATGCACGGCTAGTTGAGTGAGAGCCAGATTGTAGGGTAATTCCTCCGAAAATGTAGCGGTACTTAAATGTAGAGTTTTCCTCTACTTCTGGAAAAAATTAGTGGTTTCGGTGGGAGATAGTTTGTGTGGCATTGCCGTGTGTAGAAAATAGCAAAGCTGACGGACACAAGGATTTTAGCTATGCTAGGGAAGCTATTTTTTCTTAGCATTGGATCTTGCCGCTCAAGGATACGGCGATATGAGCCTAGAGATAACAATGATTGTACTGCTCGCTGCCATCTTTAACGCCAGTTGAAATACGATCGTTAAAGTAAGTTACGACAGGATCGCCGTCATGGCGGTGATCATCCTATTGGGCAGTTTGGTATCTGTGATCGCACTGCCTTTGTGGCGCTACCTGATTCTGGCAGTTGGCCGCTTCTTGGTTTGGCCATCTTAATTCTTACCGAATATCACTTTTTTGCCCATGGCTTACCACTACGGTGATTTTGGACAGGTCTACCCCCAACGCTCGTGGGTTGGCGCCATTGCTCGTTACCCTTGGCGCTACTGCGTTCGCTGGAGAAATGTTAGGTTTTGTCCAGTTACTTGGTGTGCTGTTTCTTGGGGTTGGTGTGATGTTGCTGGCATTCGATAAAACACCGGAATCATCAGTAAACCCCACGCTATCCTTTTTACTTTAGACACTGGTGCTTTCATTGCTTCCTACACGCTGGTGGGGGCTGGGTGCTTGACTTTATGGTTTTGAACGTTCTGCAACTGCTTGCTGACGTTTGCGATTGCTCTTACATGGAAAGCCAAGGAGATAAAAAGAGTTATCTCCAGTAATTTGACACCTGCCGTAGTCGGTGATGGGATGAATGTCGGTGTGTATTGGATCGTAATTTGGGCGATGGCCTATGCCTCACCTGGTATGGTTTCAGCCTTGCGAGTAACCAGTGTGCTTTTCGCAGCGCTAATTTCCACCATCATTCTCAAAGAGGTTTTCGGCGTATGGAAATTTGTTTCTTCTGGCCTGATCGCTTGCGGCATTGCATTGACACGCTACAAGCCTCAGAAAAGCCTCGTGCCGTTGATTTGAGCCAGCTTCAGCACGCACCCGCCCCACAATACAAACACCGCCAGCGTCCTCTTAATTAGCTCTACCCTAGCTTAGTTGGCCATAAAGGCGAGTATACCCACGTTTACCTAATGCTCATTGTCAGGAGAGTATTGTGGAGCTTGCAAAACGCGCAGGCACAAGGATTTTGGATATGCTGCAAAATAGTTTTGCTTTCAAGGTAATCAATGGGATAGGGTTAATTGATGGGTTCAAAACCTCAAACAATGCTCCGTCGCGTTCATTGAGGTTATGCAACCTTCCGCATAATCACTATTAGGTGGCTATCATATTTGACTAGTGCCGGGTTTATAGGTAGTCTTTACTACATACAGAATTTTCAATAAATGAGCGAAGGGTTTCACTATGACAAAATATCTTTTGACTGGCGATGATCAGGGCTTAGATTTTTTAGAGTAGATTATTGCAAATGAAAAAAATTCTTATGATAAACGCCAGCTTCCTTGCTGGCGTTTTTGTATGTAGTCTAGTTTATGTCGGGATCCCAGCAATCGTCGACAGTAAAAACTTCCCATTAGCTTCAGCGCTGGCAATTGTTGTATCTTCTTCGATAGCTCTTTCTTCAGCATTCTTTACCATTAGTAATAGCAACACACGCACTCGTGAAAAAAATACCATTGATGTTATAGGGAAAGGACAGGGGCAAATTGGCCCAGAATATCTTTTCATTAAGCGTTATTTAGAAGATAACAGTGATAAACAAAATGAAGCGTTAGAGTATTTAGCTAACCATAATATTGATTTTGAGGAGATGCAGCCAATCCTCAATAAGCTAAATGAGGTTGAGCACTTATGTGAAGGCATGTTTAAAGGTTTTTATGATAAGGATATTATCTTAAATACGAGAGGAACTGCAATTATACGTATATGGGAGCTGTTAAGGCCTTATATGCTCGAACGTCGCCGTATTCAAAATGCTAAGACAGAAAATCATTTGGCTTTTAATGGAAAAGCGGAAAATCAACCTTTTTTTTGGCTTGAGTCAGCGTACAACCTATTTACCTCAGGCGAAAGCTCTAAAAAAGAAATAAAATATCTCATCGGAGCAAATGTTTTATTATCTTTCGCTTGCTTTCCTGCATTGATAATAATTATAAAATTTATTTTTATCTAATGCGCCGTTTAACAAAACATTTAAGTTGATTCTCAAAGATTGGCATCCTCAGTTATACGTTGATATTGTGTTTGCAGTGTAACAACTAGGGCTTGTTGGTTGCGTCTTGATTTAATGCAACGTTGAGGCTGTAGGAATTCCCCGCTAGCACCTAAGTTTTGATAGGATCGAAACAGCCAAGGAGTGGTCAGTATGCCGCGCTTCATGTCCTGTAACAATAATCAGAGCGCCATGGTAGTGAACAACTACCAACATCAACTTCAGCCAGATACCTTTGAACAAACAGTGTACTACCTAATTGAGCACAAGCTAGACTTGTCGGCTTTCCACTCTAAGTACCGCAACGAAGCGACATATCGACTGGCCTATGAAACGGCCATCTTGCTGAAGAAGAATCTGGAAGTATTTCCAAGAGCGTTAACTGCAATGTCGGCATTGTCCGAAGAAATTCCGATGCATGCAGAAATCCACCTCAGCAGATCATCGCAACGGTTTCAGTCGGCCGGTGCCTTTAGTTGTCGAAAACAAAACTTGCCCAGTTACACTAACTATACGAAGCTACGAGTGGATGATCTCAATGGCAAGCAGACTTGCAGCCATGGAATTTCGGGAGTGGAGCTGATATGCGGTATATATTGACATGGCGAAAAGACTGAACCAATTCAGTTTGTGGAGTAAGAAAAAATGCAGGGAGTTATACTGTCTGGTGCAAAAGATCGAGGAGTTGGCGAATTATTGGCAGTTACAAACATTATCAGCTGAAGATGCACGTGCAGTTTGCCTTCGTGAGCCCAGCAAAAGTAAGTTATTAGCGGTGGCAGGATGAATCAATGTCGGAGTAACTGTGTTAGAGAAGTTGGTCAACGCTATAGCCGGGTAAATAAAGACCTTAGGTGGTAAGATTAGCTATGAATTGGAATTTTTTAAAGTCTTGTTAGAGCTTGAGGATAGTCATGCAGTTTTCGGCTGATAAATGGAAAAGAGAAGTTAACGATAGCATTGATGCTTATTCAGCATTACATGACCCCATTCAATTTTCTGGAGTTCTTAAACAATACTATTACAGCTGTCAGATTGTCAAAGATGCAGTGAGGGGCTTCAAGTTAAGAAAGCTAGAGAAAGGTGTGTCCATTTCTGATGTAGAGATTGAAGTATATAAGTCTGAGTTTGTTGAAGAGAACTTGGTAAAGGCAAAAACCGCATTAGAAACATATAATCGACAAATGGCGGTACTGTTCTGCACTTACCTTGAGTTAATTATTTCAGAATTTGTTCATAGCTTATTTACGTTGAATCGTCAATGGATGTACGACTATGTAAGCGTTGAAAAAGGAAAGGTTGAATTTAATGACATAGCTGGCAATAGCTCTTTGGATGAATTGTTTGAAAAGTTAGCTAACAAAAGTACTGGTAATGTAATGAAAGGTAGTTGGCCATCAGTGTTCAAGAGAATTGAAAGGTTAATCAGGAAAAAATTACCACAGAAAGATAAAATGTTAATGCTTATTAGTGTAAGAAATGAAATTGTTCATGAAGGAGGTAATGTTAAAGTTTTAAACGATAATATATGGGAGTTCAATGATTTGTTATTGGGTTTGATATCGTTTTGTGCGGTTGAATTAAGTTCTAATAGGATGCTAGAGCTGAACCCATAATAATTTGCTCGGTTTTACTTTGTTAACAGAAAAGCGAAGAAAAATTGAGAAAAGGCGTAGTAGAAGTAGAGCACGATGGCTAGAAGTACTCTGCCGAGTACGTACTAGATGAGAATGTAATTACGGTGTCAGGGGACACCCTGCTAGAATCCACGAATTTGGGTGGCATGTCCGATAAAGCAGCCGCTTGCTTGTTTGGACTTTAGTCGTTAAAGGCCGTATTGAGTCCATTACCACGGAATAGTTAGAGGCAAGCGCATGCTCAACGGTTTGGTTAATGGCAATTTAGCTAGCTGGCAATCCGCCACCTTGTTCCTACGGGAGTAAATAAGAGAAAGCATGGAAGCGATATGAATTTACTGTTCCTAGGCACCTCCGCGGGTGTACCCACAAAAAGCAGAAACGTCTCCGGAGTCGCTTTGCGCGAGAGCAAGGGGAAGGGCTGGTACCTGATCGATTGTGGTGAAGGCACCCAGCATCAGGTCTTGCATACCAAACTGTCGCTCCACTCGCTGAAAGCCATCTTGATTACCCACTTACACGGCGACCACTGCTATGGGCTGCCGGGCATACTGGCGAGTGCGGGAATGGGGGGCCGGAAAGCGCCGCTTACCATTGTGGCGCCCGCAGGCATCAAGGCATGGTTAGAGGCCACCTGTGAGGCTACACAGTTAGGCTTGCCCTTCGCCCTGGAGTTTATCGACTCGGATGAGCTGCCTAGTGTTGAGTTTGAAAGCATCGCGGTTACCACGTTCAGGCTTTCCCACCGGGCGCCTTCTTATGCTTATGGGTTTACGGAGACAAAGGTCGACGCCGCCTTAGACGTGGATAAGCTAGCGCAAAAGGGGATTCCGAGAGGGCCTTTGTGGGGGCAGTTGAAGCAAGGGTTTGACGTTGAGTTTGAGGGTGAGC
>Ga0207900_100242_pt1 | contig 12196 bp, 14 predicted proteins | sample LinPmetageLP39_FD_184052 | JGI IMG/M metagenome (GOLD analysis project Ga0207900, IMG submission 184052) | Marine viral communities from the Pacific Ocean - LP-39 (SPAdes) | ecosystem: Environmental > Aquatic > Marine > Oceanic | place: Pacific Ocean | collected 2010-06-14
CTTCACTCCTTACCTCAGGATCAACTGGCCTTAGCTTACTCGCAAGAAACACGCGAGCTGTATCGCTATCGTGGCCTGACCCTTTGCTTTTTGCCCTTTGACCTTCCCGTTAGCCGTTTGATGAGTGCCATTGGCATGGAGTGCGAACATAGACTTTTTAGTTTACAGGAAGTGGCTAAGCAGATGGAGTTAGTTCTACCTTCAACTATTAGCCAGCAAAGAAAAGCATCCTTTTTAACTAAAAATAGCAGACATTTTTTTGTGGTGGATGAACATATGGGCAGGCAGGTTCTGCTCGATGCTGAAGAAGCTGCTGAAGCGACGTATACACTTTTTAGCAGACTATCGGAAACCAACGCCACTCCTGAATTGCAGCACCTGTTATCTACCTTCGTAACGCAAAAATACAGTGAGTACCGCGTCGTAAAAGAGTGTCGTGAGCAATGGAAAATCGCTCTTTACGCGCTAGGTTGTGCTTCCTAAGCTGTTCTTCATAAAAGAGATATAGCTTTTTACTTGTCACTACACTCATGGTAGGAGGGCATGTTTATGAGTATGCCAATGTGGAAAAATCCTGGCTTTCTGGGTCATTTTGGTGATGATGCCGACTCCATGATGCAGTTTCTATGGGATTTTTTTCCTGCTCCAATGATGATGGTCCGTTGCGAAGGGCCGGGTGATTTCGTCGTTGAGGCAGTTAATCCCTTTCAGCAAGCTACGTTAAGCGACCAAAAAATATACCTGGGTAAAGATCTATCCCATATGTTTCCTGCATCGCTATGCAATGAGTTGACTGCAAATTGTGCTCACTGTGTAGCAGACGGGGTGTCGGTACGTTACGAAATGCCGGGAAAGTACATTGATGAGGAGTGTCATCAGGGCGATTGCCAGCTCCTACTCAAACCGATTAGTGGCCAACCAGGCGTAATTACGCATTTGCTCTGCATCGTCCATAACTCAAGTACCTGTAGCGGTTCGAAGGTGGCCCATTATTCCGAACTAGAAATAGAACGTCGGGTGTTGGAGCGCACCGACGAACTGACGACCATTAATCGTCAATTAAGTTACTTAGCGACTCATGATTGGCTCACTGAAGCGTTTAACCGTCGCCATCTCCTTGAGTTGGCGACGACTGAATTCAAGCGAGTTTGTCGTTATGGTTTATCACTTGGCCTGTTAATGCTGGATATCGATCACTTTAAGTCGATCAACGATGAAAAGGGCCACGCCGCAGGAGATCAGGCGTTGCAAACAGTGGCTCGCGCAATACGTGCGACGGTCCGCAATTGTGATTTGGTCGGACGCTATGGTGGTGATGAGTTCATCATCGTATTGCCCGAAACCGATCTGCAGGGAGCCCGCGCAATTGCCGAGCGGCTGAGCAGCACACTACAGAGAGCTAATCTGTCTGCCAGCATTGGCATCGCCACGCTTGAGCGCAATGACCAAACGATTGATGAGGTGATCAATCGCGCTGATCATTTGTTATTGAGCGCTAAGCGAAATGGTCGTAACCGAATTGAAAGCGCTTCCCTTACGCTTATACCTTGATGGCTGGCGTTTAGTGGCTATTACATTTAGCTTCCGTTCTTAGCGCTTGCTACAAACCGACAATATACGCTTGCGTCCAACCTGCTATCGCGGTACTAACAGTTATCTCTTAGCTTCGGATAACGCGATGAAAACGCTGCTGCGATGGCTGCTCACTCTCGTAGTGCTTTTAGCGCTACTACTAGTGGGGCCTGTATGGATATTGGCAAGTAATCAAGTGGTAACAGATGGGCATTGGTCATCGCTGGATCGCACCTCTGCTGGGATCGCCCCGGACCCAGCAGCGATCTCCGAAGCCGTGGTACAGGTCTATTCTGCCCGCGCCTATAATTGGCGTGGGGCGTTTGGCGAACATATCTGGATCGCGACGAAAGCAGAGAATGCTGATAGCTACCGGCTGCATCAAGTATTGAGCTGGCGTCGCCCTACGGTGGTCTCTTCTATCGATACCCCTGATCGCGCTTGGTTTGGTAACCCGCCAACGCTGTTGGCTGATTACCGCGGTGATGCGGCTGTACAATTAATACCCAAGATAGAATCCGCTGCTGCTGACTACCCACAAGCTGATCTGTATCGCGTATGGCCTGGGCCTAACAGCAACAGCTTTATCGCTTGGGTTATTCGTGAAGTGCCCGGCTTTGAGGTGATGCTGCCCGTTACCGCTATCGGCAAAGATTATATTTTCAACGGTATTTTGGCACCCACGCCAAGTGGCACCGGTTACCAGCTCTCCTTAGGCGGGGTGGTCGGTATTATGCTGGCGCTAGAAGAGGGCATCGAGATTAATGTTCTCGGTTTGAGTTTTGGTATTGATGTGATGCGCCCTGCCTTGAAGTTGCCGGGTATAGGGCGCCTTGGAATGCCCGCACGAGTAGCGGGCGGTGAACTTTAGTTTTTGACAACCTGCGCCTGGAGAAGGGTGTAATCAAGTGCTTCGATGAAACCGTCAACTATATCAATGTTATAACGTCTTCTCAGCGCTTTCGCTCGGCCTGCAAACGCTCCCGATCCCAACACAATGGGCGTCAAATTTAACCTGATTGCTTCTTGAATTGCTTCGTGAAGGCGGGCTTCGGCAAGCTCCGTTTGCGCGGCGGTGTCGGCTACCCCAATGCCGGTGGCCACCACTCGGCAGCGCATGTTCAGCCCATAAGATTCGCTAAGCGACGCAATAGTGGGAACTGCTTCATCAAAGGTAGTGATTACCGTAAATTGGCCGCCAGTCGCCGCTGCATGGCGAATCGCCGCTTCCGCTAAGCTGATCACCGGCACCTGGGTGAGTATGCGGGCTTCAGCAATGGCGATATCGTCAAAACAGGCCATGATATAGCCTGAAAATCCCTCGGCGTTGCGCCTTTGAATAAGTGCTAAGACTTGCTGGGTCGCTGCTGCTTTGTCCTGTTCGGTTTCGATAGCATAGGGCCCGTGAGGCGGACTAGTGACTTCTGTCATCACCCCAGGTGGGGAGATGCTATGTACGACCTCTCGAATATTATCAGTGACGGTGTTGTTGGTATTGGGATTAATAATTAAAAAGCGTGGCGTGTCTTTCACTATTTTTTGATGATGGTTCATTAGCGGCCCACCAGCAGGTCTGGAAGCCACATCACAATGCTTGGCCACACCATAATCGCAAGGGTAAACAGCGCCATAATAGCCACGAAGGGCATTGATCCCCAAATCACATCATTAAAACTACCGCCATCTTTGCGAACGCCCTGAACCACAAATAGGTTCATACCCACCGGCGGGGTGATGAGCGCAATCTCGCACATCAACACGATGAAAATCCCGAACCAGATAGGGTCAATGCCTACAGCCATCACCATGGGTACCGTGATGGGTACGGTAAGTACCAGCATCGACATCGCATCCATAAAGGTGCCGAGTATCACGTAAAACACCAGCAACACGAGGAGCAGGCCGACAGAGGTAAGACCAAACGAAGCGACCCACTGAGTAAGCGCCTGGGTGACCCCGAGCATTGATATGGTCACGTTGAGCAGGAGGGCGCACATCAATACGATGATGACCATACCCGTGGTCTTGGCTGCCTGAAACGAGCAGTGAATAAGTAAGTCGAGACTCATTTTTCCGCCACCGATAATAAACACTAATGCAATGACGACACCAATGGCCGCTGATTCAGTTGGAGTTGCCAAACCGCCGTAAATGCTGCCCATTACCACACCAAAAATAACCACGGGCGGAATCAAGTGTTTTGAGAGCGTCAGCTTTTCATTAAGCGGTAAATTTACTTCCACCATTGAAGCGTTACCTGCTTTGCCGTGAGCAATAAAAAGATAAACAGAGAACAGCAGCGCCAAGGTAATTCCCGGGATTAAGCCAGCTGCAAATAGTTGGCTAACCGACGTATTGGCTAATTGGCCATACACCAACAGGTTAATGCTGGGGGGAATCAGAATCCCTAGTGTGCCACCTGCGGCTAAAGAACCCAGCGAAGGACGAATGGGGTAGCGGTACTCCTGGAGGGCGGGAAGCGCAATCGTGCCCACCGTGGCAGCCGTAGCAACGGATGAGCCAGAGGTCGCGGAGAACAGCGTGCAGGTGGCGATATTGGTATGCAGTAAGCCACCGGGCAGCTTGTTGAACCATACCGCTAATGCGGCGTACATTCGGTCTGCAATGCCACCGCGTAGCAGCAGCTCTCCCAGCAACATAAATAGCGGTATAGCGAGCATAGAGGGGCTGTTTAAGCTACTCCACACCACGCTGCCCATCATGTCGACCAGTGGCGCGCCATACATAAGATAGCCCCCCAATACCCCGACAAACAGAATAGCGACCGCGACCGGTAAGCTGAGAAGCATGAGCGTCAGCATGACCAAAAACGCGGCGATAATCAGCGGTATGCTCATGGTTTGCCTCCTTCACGTTGATCTAAGTCGGCTAGTTCTGCTTCTAGCTCCTCAGATACCGAGCTTGGCCCGAACTGGCGATTGAGTGATGTCCAGTCACGCTTTAGTAGCAGTAATAGCGCTTTGCCTGAGAGAAATGCCGCTGCCACGCTAAATGCCGTCATCGCCACTAGCCAAACGGCCTGCGGATAGATAAGGGGAGTCGCCCAAGGTGTTTGTGCGATTGAGCGATACAACTGAGTCTCTAGCACGGTCTGCACCGTGAAGTAGAGTAAGAAAGCGGCTAACAGCCCCATCGAAATGGCTGCCAGCGCGTTGAGTACTGCCTGGGAAGTGGAGGGAAGGCGCATGTGCAGCAGGTTGATGCGGATATGCGACTGCTCAACCATGGCAACGCAAAAGGCCAGCGGTGCTGCAATAGCAATGGCGTAGCCGCCCAGTTCGTCGACACCCCCCAGTGAGAGTGAGAGAAACTTACGTATCAACGTTTCGAGGGTGATTAAGACCGCAAGCAGCAACATTACGCCGCCGAAAATGATGCCAAGAAGGCGCGAGTAGGTGGTCATGTTCGCTCCTCGCAACTTATAGGCCTAACTGAGTGCCAACGGTTTCGCGCCAAGCGGCTTCACAATCAGCCGCCACAGCGTTGCACTGGCTAGCCCAGATAGGCAGTGATACTTCCTCAACAGCAGCCTTAACGGTCGCTAGATCTGCTTCTGAAACGGGCACTTCGGTTAGCGAGTAAGCGGTGCCGAACTCGCAGGGGGATTCACCCGCATTGCAGCGCATGGCGTCTTCATATAGCTCTTCGGAGTATTGCCAGATATCGTCGCTAAGGGTGGCGACAGCCTCTTCCAACTGAGTCTGCTGTTCGGCAGATAAGCGATTCCAGCTATCCATATTGATGGCATAGCCATTGATTGCTAATTGCAGTGCAATGGGCAGCACCGTGCTGGTGGCTTCGGGCCAGCCACCAGAGTTAGCGGAGGCTGGGCCGGTAATGGCGCAGTCCACAACGCCACGGGAGAGCGCTTGCTGCACGTCGCCAAACGGCATGGAAATGCCGGTAGCACCTAGCTCGCCCACGAAGTTAGCCGCGCTTTGATCACCTACACGCACGCGCAGACCTTGAAGGTCGTCTAAGCCAGTAATTTCATCGCTGCAAAAAATCACCTGAGGGCCTGCGGGCCAGACACCTAGCAGCTTGGCGTTGAAGCGATCTTGTAGGCGAGCATCTACGTAATCATAAAAGGCCATCACATTATTACGTCCAGCTTCAAAGCTGGTGTTGAGCCCGATCAAATCAAGACCCAGGATGGATGGCTCGTCACGACTCACTTGAGGCCCGCGTAGCGATACGATGTCAAATAACCCTGAATTCAATACGCGTAGGCCGTCGGTGTCTGGAATGCCCGCGACATCAACCGGAATATACTGAACAGACACATCCAGGCCACTATTTTCGGCCAGCGCTTCAAAGAAGGGCTGTTCTTTGTTTTGTGCGATAAGCCCAGAGCCTGCGGGTTGACCCAGTACTTTCAGCGATATGGTTTCCGCCTGTGCGGTGGGTACAAAGAGGGCTGTGGAGATGGCGGCGATCAATGCAGTGCGTTTTAACATATCGGTTTCCTATTGAGGTTTTACCACTGACGTATTTCTAAACGGGGTGGCGTGGCATGGAGGTATTTGAACAGCGTGTGCTGTACAGTTATTGCTATGTAGATCCATATTTCATGCCATAATCAATAAGAAACTGCAGTTTCATATTTAAATCAAATGATTACCCCATTTAGCTTGGTCGAACACGTTTATATCGTGAAATGAAAATGCACGCTATAAGTGCATTGAGTGAGTCCTGTGCGCTATCTAAGTGCTTTAAATGCCCAGTAGTGTATTTTAAAGCTCTTCAAAACGATCATTAAGCATTTCGATGCGGCGCAATCGGGATCTTGATGCATCGCCTGCAAGCTCAATGGTGCGCATAACAATCAAATGGCAGAGCGCCATCACGGCGGTATGATTGAATAATGGCCCGGTTGCTAGCGTGTGGCAGCGGAAGTGCCAGGTGGCCATGGGCTCTGTAGTGAGGCCTTCATCGGTAATATAAAGCAGCTTCGTGCCGCACTCTTTGGCATGGTCAAGCAGCTGTTCGGTCAGTGCCACACGGCGGCGAAGACCAAAGATAATGACACAATCATCCCGTGTGAAATTCACCAACTGCTCCCCTAGCGTTTCGCCGCCACCGGGCAAGCTGGTTACCTGCTCAACTACCTGGGTTAACTGCCAGCGCAAGTAATCAGCAAAAGGGTGACTGGCACGAAAGCCAATCACCCATGTTTTACGAGCGCTGAGAATGGTTTGTGCAACATCGTCAACTTCCGCTTGGGTAACAGTGGCAAAGGTTCGATCTAGATTAGCTTTGCCCTGCTCCAGATTGCTGGTAAGGGAGTGCTCTTCAGTACGCGCGTCGGATGAAGGAAGAAAAAGCCTGGAACCGGTGGTTTGCTCTTCACGGGCATGTTTGCGGGCTGCCTCATAGCTTTCATAACCTAACCGCCTTACAAAACGTGACACCGTGGCTTTAGAGACGTTGGCAAATTTAGCGAGCTCTTGGGCATCGTAGCTGGCTAATTCGCCAGGGAAATCACACACGAACTCGCCCAGCCTCCGTTCGGCAGGGTGGAGTGTGGGCAGAGCGCTGCGCACGCGAGTTAGAAACGAGCGTTCCTGATTGATAGGCGACATTATTTTCCTGAAATCTCAGTTTCATAAATAATGAATGCTGATTAGCGTTAGGGCAACAATAAAAGATATACATAGTTTGGTTTGTAGATACTTTTATACTAAAATTGTATCTGCAGATAGAAGAGGTGACTATGCAAACAGCACATGATATTTCCCAAAACAGAGCCGCGGCGGCGGCGGGTTTGAAAGCGGCGGTGCGCATTCTGGATAAGTGGCGTGCGTCTGGCGAGCAGGGCGAGGCAATTTTGCGCGTTTCCCATAGCACATACGCACGTGCCCGGCGGGGAGATATTGCCGAGATCAAGTTAGATAGTGACCAGCTCACCCGGATCAGCTATTTGCTAAACATCCATGCAGCGCTGCGGATGATATTTGATAATCCAGAGAACCTTTATGGGTTCGTTAACATGATTAATCATAACCCTTACTTTAATGGCCGCACGCCGCTGGAGATTATGGGGTCAGGGGATTTTGCAGCGCTTTATGAAACGTTTAAGCGCATCGATAGCCTGCGAGGTGGTCAGTGGTGAAGGCTACTGATTTGCTGCCTTTACCACCCAGCGAAGTCACTGGATATCGTTTAATTAATAGTAAGTTTCCACCGATTGACCTGTTCGATGATGTGGCCAGCGCTGAGGAATTTGCCGCGTTGCACGCGCTGCAAGCATTGACTAATCCACGTTTGCAAAATGAAGTGGGTGATTTAGCGCTGTTACCACCGGAGCAGATCCCGTTTGGCATACGTGGCTGCTCATATGCGGTGGCACCTTTTACTCATGTAAACCCGCAGGGTTCTCGCTTTAGTGATGGCAGCTTTGGCGTGCTCTATTTTGCCGATACGCTTGAAACGGCAATTGCCGAAGTAAAGCATCATCAACAAGTGTATTGGAGCAACATACCCGGTTTGCACTACGAACGATTTGTCTTTCGTAGTTTGAAAGGCATCTTTAATGAAGCGGGCGTGGGGGATGCGCTGGCATTACCCATAGACCATGCCATTTATACGCCCGATGATTACTCGGTCTCACAACCATTCGGTGCAGAGGTTCGTCGCGCGATGAGTGGCCTTCGCTATCGCTCGGTTCGTTTGCAGGGCGCAAACTGTTGGGCGCTTATGACGCCTATTGGCGTGACTGACATTATCCAAACCACTCATTTGGAAATGATTTGGAACGGCACCATTACCCAGGTAAGCCATCTGCGCTTTTCTCATGGGTGACGAGAAGAAGATTTAGCTGTTCTGCTGCTGCTCAGTAAATCGCTGCATTATATCCAGCGTTTCATCGCTCACGTGGTGCTCCATGCCTTCAGCGTCAATACGAGCAGTGGCATCTTTAACCCCAAGCGCACGTAAAAAATGCAATACGATATCGTGCCGAGCGCGTGAGGTTTCCGCCATTTTCTGGCCTGCCTCGGTCAGAAACAGAGAGCGGTAGGGTTTGCTAGTCACCAGCTCAAGCTCATTTAAACGCCTGATCATTTTCGATACGGTTGCCTGACTCACCGCCATACGGTTGGCAATGTCCGCCGCGCGCGCTTCGCCACGATGCGTTAATAGATCCCCAATCAGCTCAACGTAGTCTTCAATCAGCTCGGTTTCATGGGCATTACGCACCGTTGCATACTGCTGAGCATGCTGTTCCACGGGGGGAAGGGCATCACCATGAATGCTTGGGGCGGTTAATGAGGCGTTCGGATTAGAATCAGTCATTGGCAAATTATATCGGAAGCAGTGGTAATAATCATTGGATAGTACTTGAGACATCCCTGGAAATAGAAGCCTTTTCATGCAACATTGTTAGCCAAGGCTAAACTATTTGCACAGTGCTTTATTTTTAAGCTACAGTCTACTTATTAGTAATGTAAAAGGGATGAATAATGAATAAGCGCAATGTTTGTATAGCTTTGAGCCTACCCCTGTGGTTAAGCGCAGCAATGGTGAATGCTCAGGGTGAGGATGTTGCGCCCTCTCCTTTGAATGTTGCCGTCACTTTCTCCGTGCTTGGCGATATTGTTAACCGCGTGGTGGGGGAGAATGCCAACGTATCCGTACTAACCCCGATTGGCGCTGAAGTACATGAGTGGGAACTGACCCCAAGTAATTTTGCAGCGTTAGAAACAGCAAACATCGTTTTTTACAACGGTTATCAGTTAGAGCAGTGGATGCCCCAGGTGGAAGCAACCCTTATAGAGGGCACGCCGCTAGTGGCGTTAGCTGAAGCTTCTGAGTACCCCACTCAATCCATTATTACCGGCGATATGGAAGGCGATGTCGATCCGCATCTCTGGATGGATCCGCGGGCTGTTGCTTCCTACGTTCAAGTAATCGCTAACGAACTAGAGCATTTACTTCCTCAGCGGGCTGAAGAATTCCAGCAGCGTGCGGAGGCGTTAAAAGAAGAGCTGCATGCGCTGCACGTTGAACTTCAAGAGCGCTTAGAAACGATACCTGACGAGCGGCGGGTACTATTAAGTAGCGAAGCCGCCTTTTTATATTTCTCAGATGCCTACCATTTTGAACATGACGGCATCTGGGGCACCAACGCCGAAACCGAAGGCTCGCCCCGCCAGTTAATGCGCGTGGTGGATATGATTAATGAACGCCAACCCACCGCGCTGTTTTGGGAAAGCACTATATCTGACCGCCATGTGACCAGTTTGGCGCGGGACACGGGCGTGAAAGTGGCTGGGCCTTTATATGTGGACTCATTAAGTGAGCCAAGTGGTGAAGCGGGCGATTACTTCACCATGATGCGCCACAACGTTGAGTTGTTGCGCCAAACATTGGCAACCGAGTAAATAGCGATGGCAACGAGTGTTAGCGATGCCCCAGTGGCGATTGATATCAAAGGCCTCTACGCCGCCTATCAGCGTCAGCCGGTGCTTGAAAATATAAACCTGCGTTTTCCAGCAGGCAAATGGAGCGCTATCGTAGGCCCGAATGGGGCAGGGAAGTCGACGCTTTTTCATGTGCTTACCGGTAGCATGAAGGCGCTGCGTGGCAATGTTCAGGCATTTGATGAGCCGATTTCAACGCACCGCAAAGCGGGGCATATTGCTTATATGGCCCAGCGCGAAGCGATTGAATGGGATTTTCCTGTCTCGGTTTGGGAAACCGTTATGGGTGGCCGCTATGGGCATATGCGTCATGACCCCTTGTGGCGGCGTCTGCTGCCTGCACGTTGGTATGATACCCGTCATGTCGAGGCGGTAGAGCGCGCGCTAGAAGCGGTGGATATGCTGGCGTTGGCGAAACGCCCAATTGGCGCGCTATCCGGTGGGCAGAAAAAGCGTGTACTGCTGGCTCGCACACTTGCTCAGCAGGCCAATATTTTACTGCTTGATGAGCCGCTAGCAGGGGTAGACCCCCCCAGTGAACGGTTGATTTTAGACGTGCTGGCCGGTGAGCGAGAGGCCGGACGTACGGTCATCATGGTCACTCACGATATGCCAGGGGCACGCCGCCACGTCGACCATGTGGTGTTGATCAATCGCTTTATTCGTGGGGTAGGCTCGCCGGATGAGATGCTCAGCGATGCCAAGTTGGCTGAGCTTGCGGTGAGTTCTACCGAGCAGTCGGCCAATGATGTGCAGGTCGAACAACCAGCCTCCTTTACGGCAGCGCAGGGATAACTAACGTGGCAGAATTAATGGCAACACTTGGGCTGTTTGGCGATGCGTTGGTGAGCTGGCTCATTGCCGCCATCATGGTTATTGTTAACTTATTTCCCGGTAGCATTTCAGATGCTTTCCAGTACGCCTTTATGCAGCGCGCCTTATTAACCTCGGTGTTGGTGGGGGCTATCTGCGGTATTTTATCCTGCTATGTGGTGCTTAAGCGCTGGTCACTGCTGGGCGACGCGATCTCCCATGCGGTGCTACCGGGGGTGGCCATTGCTTATCTGTTAGGCTGGCCCTTCTTTATTGGCGCGTTTATTACGGGCGCGCTGACCTCGGTGGGCATTGGTGCGATTGAGCGCCACACGCGAATCAAATCCGATGCGGCCATGGGATTAATGTTTACCGGTGCGTTTGCACTGGGCATTGTGATTATCAGCAAAATCGCCTCCAGCACCCACTTGATGCACATCTTGTTTGGCAACGTCCTGGGTGTTCAGCAATCGGCACTATTGCTGACCTTAGTGGCCAGCGTGATTGCGCTACTGGTGGTGTGGCTCGCTTATCGGCCGTTGCTGCTCTACGCGTTTGACCCCCAGCAGGCCCAAGCATTGGGTTTTAATACCAGCGTGATTCACTACGGTTTGATTTTGCTGCTGACGCTTACCATCGTGGCGAGTTTAGAAACGGTGGGCATTATTTTAGTGGTCGCGATGCTGATTACTCCAGGCGCCACGGCGCACTTACTCACGGATCGCTTTAAAACCATGATGCTGATTTCAGTGGGCGTGGGCGTCAGCTCAGCGGTCATCGGGCTATGGCTTTCGGTGGTGTTGGACGTTGCTTCTGGCGGCACCATTGTATTGGTCGCTACCAGCTGGTTTTTTATGGCGCTGCTATTCTCGCCCAAGCAGGGTGTATTGATGCGTGCTTGGCATCGTTGGCGCATGGGCCAATCTTAGGAAACAGTTTTAATCACTTGCAAAAAAGTAGGCCGTTGCGAAATTTATGGCTGCGCCTGATCGACTGATTCGGAAAGTGATTTCATCTGGTTTTTTACCCCCACGGCGTCCTCTACATCGAGCTGAAAAGCGATGCCCGTGCCAGGTGTCTCGTCAAATTCGCCCACTTGGGCAATCGCCTCAAGAATGTGGCGGCTGCGGTGTTCCTCCGCCAGAAACAGCAGCATATCCCGTTGAGCGGTAATCTCCATGCCAAAAATTCCATGAGCTTTATTTAAACCTTCGCCTCGGGCGTTATTGATCACAGTGGCGCCCGTAGCACCTGCATGGCGTGCGGCCTCGATAATGGCATCGGTTAGTTCGTCTTCCACCATGGCGACAATGAGTTTAAAACGCATCGTGATCTCCTTTTCCTACTAGTTTGCTTTTTAATGGCGTTGA
>Ga0207900_100243_pt1 | contig 12087 bp, 10 predicted proteins | sample LinPmetageLP39_FD_184052 | JGI IMG/M metagenome (GOLD analysis project Ga0207900, IMG submission 184052) | Marine viral communities from the Pacific Ocean - LP-39 (SPAdes) | ecosystem: Environmental > Aquatic > Marine > Oceanic | place: Pacific Ocean | collected 2010-06-14
TGAGTTTCTTACCGCTGAGATTCAGCGAGTGTGGGAAGAAAACTTCTGCGTCTACGGTGCCCGTAAGGTCTGGCGGCAACTCCGCCGTGAAGGCGTTAGTGTTGCTCGTTGCACCGTAGAACGGCTCATGCGCCGCCTGGGAGTTCGCGGCGTAGTGCGAGGCCAACGCCCCTTCACGACCATCAGTGATCCCGGCCAGAAACGGGCTCCTGATTTAGTGAAACGTGACTTTACGGCCATGCGTCCTAATCAGCTTTGGGTGGCCGATTTTACCTATGGTGTGCCTCGACTCTGACGGCTGCGGGAAGCAGTTGAACGGGCACAAGCATGACTGGAATACCTTCGTGTCGGACAGGATGTTCTTAGCGAAGGGCGGCTCTCTGCTGTGAGAGAGCATGAGCCGAAGCGGCGGTGACCTGCTGTGTACTGGCAGGGTGACGTAACCTGTGGGAAACGGGGTGTGAGGCGAAGCCGTTACGCCAAGATGCGTCTCTAGGCTGAGTACGGAAAGGTTGAGAAACACGAACCGATTCATCCGCGTCTGTGGGCTGAACATGTCGCCACCTCCTACACGGCTTAACAGGAGGTACGCATCTTTGGCAGTGGGAACACGTAGGGCCCATTGCTGCTACCGGTGGTGTATTAGTAGCCCGCCACCGGCGGAGTCACGAGCAGTGCGCAGCTAGCTCATGGCAGGTGCGACAACTTGCAGCATGCAAGGATAAAGACTGCGATCGGCAACCTCCTCCGTATGCTTGAGTCCAGCATGTGAATGAGGGAAAGCTTGCCCGGGATGCCAAGGAAGAGCAACCCCGATGCCCGACAAGCCGGCGGAGACTCCGTAGTAGTCCGAGGTGGGGAAAGCCCATCACATGGCGAAGGAAGGCAGTTCAAGTGGCTTGCTCCACGGATTACCTGACTCAGAGAGGGGAAGACCTTTGATAATTGGGGAAATGCAAAGCAAGCTGGCAATGTGGTCAACAGCGGATTCGAACCGATGCTTCGATCGGTTATTGAGACTGATTGCACGGCGTGACTGGCTCCAGGTAGCGGCGTTCAGAACGTTGGCGTCGTCAGGGGCCAGAACCGGTGGGATTGACGGAGTAGATCGGCGACCGTTTGAGCAGGGTTTCAGGCAGCATCCGGAAGAAATTCGGCTTGAACTGCTGGGCGGCACCTATCAGCCGCAGCCAGCACGCCGCATCTGCATTCCAAAATCCAGCGTCAAACAGCGCCCGCTGGGGATACCCGCCTTTCGCGACAGGATTGTGCAACGTGCGATGCTAATGGCCATGGAGCCTATTTGGGAAAGCGATTTCCATCGTCTCTCTTATGGGTTCCGACCAGAACGCAGCGTGCACCATGCTATCCGCACCGTGAAACTTCAGTTGACGGACAGTAGAGTGCCGAGGGGACGCTGGGTCATCGAAGGTGACCTCGCTAGCTACTTCGACACGGTTCATCACAGAAAGCTTATGCGGTGTGTCCGCAAACGGATTCGGGACGGACGTTTCCTGGCGCTACTATGGCGATTCATCAAGGCTGGGCATGACGACAAGGGGCTGTTTCATGCGGCTCATGACGGCGTGCCACAAGGGGGCGTACTGTCACCGTTACTCTCGAACATCATGCTCAATGAATTCGATCAGTGGCTTGACCAACGCTACTTGAGCAAGAAAGCCCGCTAGGATCGCGGGTACTGGAACTCCAGTATTCAGCTGCAACGTCCTGTTGCCCTGCGTGAAGACCGCCAGTGGAAACCGGCGGTGGCCTATTGCCGCTATGCTGATGATTTCGTCTTAACCGTTAAAGGAAATAAAGCGCAAGCCGATGCCATCCGTGAAGAATGTCGCCGGTTCTTGGAAGATGACCTGTCACTGTCTTTGAATATGGAAAAGACCCATATCACTCACGTCAATGATGGCTTCATCTTCCTTGGACATCGGATCATTCGGAAACGGGGGCCTAGCGGCACTATGCGCCCCGTCGCATCCATCCTCCGCGATAAGGCCAGAAACTTCGCCGCCACCTTGGTGAAGGAACTGGCCGGCAATCACAGCGAGAATCGGATCGATATGGTGGATCGCCTAAACCGCCGCCTGGCGGGCTGGGCCACGTTCTACCAATTCACCGACTATACCGCGATGACGTACAAGAAGATTGATGGCATTGTTTTCTGGCGACTCGCCCACTGGTTGGCACGAAAGTACCGAGCATCGATCAAGACCTTGATGCGAAAGCACTTCCGTCGACCTCAAGGGAAAGAGGCCAAAACATGGCAATTCTTCGGTCCCAACCATGCCGGTGATTTCAGTGTGGTAAACCTGCGTCGACTGGTATTAAGTCGGAAAATACCGTTCCGGTGGCGGCTTCCCGAGACGAATCCGTATTTGCCCAGGGAAGAAACACGCAACATACCACGATGTTGCCTTGGCTTTGAGCCACGCTTGAATGGAGAGCCGTATGCGCTGAAAGATGCACGTACGGTTCGGAGTGGAGAAGCAGGGAAATAGTACGACTACGCCCTGCTTCTTACTCTCCCTCTCTTTCAGCCCTGTTGTCCAGAAGTCGCCGGACGCCTTTGTCATCGTGGTGTTGGGCAATGCAAGTGTTCTTCGCTAGACTCACTTCCAGCGAAAACGTCTAAATTGGCTGAACAGCGTGTGGGTCGTCTATCTCTCAACGTATTCGCCAGAACTGAACCTAGCAGAGCCTCTCTGGCGCAAAGTTAATTATGAGTGACTGCCGTTGACGGCTGTCGAAAGCTTTTTGTCTTTAAAAGACCATGTCCATAAAATGCTGTCAGGTTACTGTAGCGAATGCCTGATTGCTTTTGTATAGGTACTTAGAGCTTCTTTCAAAACCCTTGAAATAGCCCCCTACGTGCCTAGCTTAGCTAATATGGCTAAGAAAATTGTACCTGATGAACTTTGGAAAGTTGTCGAACCGCTCTTGCCACCTTAACCACCCAAGCCTGATGGTTGCAGGGCGCGTGCTTCCAACTGTGCCGCCTTGCCCGGCATCCTGTTTGTTCTTAAGTCAGGCATCCCTTGGGAAATGCTACCTCAAGAAATGGGGTGCGGTTCTAGCGTCACTTACTGGCGGCGGCTGAGTGACAGGCATGAAGCCGGTGTCTGGAAAAAGCTTCAGCAGGCGTTACTGGAACACCTGCAAGAAGCTGAACAACTGGATTGGGGTTGTGCTTGCATGGACAGTGCCTCCATCAACAAGGTAAAAAAGGGATCAGCCATCGGTCCAACCCCGACAGGCCGTGTGCGACCTGGAACTAAACGGAACCTACTGACAGATCGAAAGGGAATACCGCTGGCGGTCGTTCTCTCAGTGTCAAATATGCATGACAGCGTTCCCCAATCGATTCTGCTAGGCCATCGCAGGTCGGCTTGGTCGTCCTCGCCAGCGACTTCGTAAGCTTCACGCCGACAAGGCATACGACCTTGCTCTTTGTCGCCGCGACTGTAATAGACGCCATATTCAGGCCCGCATAGCCAGACGTGGTGTGGAAGATACTCAGCGACTGGGACGCTATCGCTGGGTGGTTGAAAGGGTCTTCGCCTGGCTGGAACAGATGAGTCGACTCGCAACACGATATGAGCGGCGTACTGATATCCACTATGCGTTCACTTTACTGGACTGCCCACTGATCCGCTATAAGCGGCTCACACTACAGTTTTGATGAAAGCTCTAAGTGGAGAGGTAACGGAGGCTTAAATGCAGGCGTTATTATGTATAATGCTCATGCTGCCCTTATTGATTGGATTCAGGCTTTACGAATCAGAACTGTTCGTTGGTTCTTCAGGGTTAAGCTGCTGCACTTCTTTCAGTAGACTCATTAAGGTGCGGTATTTCTCTGGGCCTAATGCCTGCTGTATTTTTTTGTACTGGCTGGTCATCTCTACCCGCATTTCATCAAACAGTGCATTGCCTTCATTTGTCAACGTCACACACAGGCGGCGTTGATCCGTTTTTGGTTTCCAACGCTTAACTAGGCCGTTTTGTTCCAGCCGAACGAGTACACCGGTTAAGCTAGGTGGCAGGATACAGGCGAGTTTTGCAAGTCGGTGGCTTTCGAGGGTTTGCTCTTCTGATTGCCACAGAATACGGATGACTCGCCACTGCTGTTCAGTGATATTGTTACGGTTGAGATGCGGCCTGAAAAATTCCATCGCGGATTCTCTAGCCTGCATTAACGCCATTGTTAAAGAGGGGGTAGGTCGTGCCATGTTGTGCCTTATGAAATATAGCCACCAGAGCAACCCGCCTGGTGGCTTAGGGGACGTTACTTGATTGCCATACACATATATTTAATTTCGAGATAGTCCTCAATACCGTAGTGAGATCCCTCGCGACCGACACCTGAAGCCTTGATGCCGCCAAAAGGCGCAACTTCTGTTGAGATAATACCTTCGTTAATACCTACCATACCATACTCAAGTGCCTCCCCTGCACGCCAGCAACGCCCGATGTTTTGGGTGTATATATAAGCGGCGAGGCCAAATGGCGTATCGTTAGCCATGGCAATGGCTTCTTCCTCGGTACTGAAGCGAAAAAGGGGCGCCAACGGCCCGAAGGTCTCTTCGCTAGCGACATCCATGGCAAGTGTTACATCGCCAAGTACGGTCGGCTCAAAAAAGTTGCCGCCGAGTGAGTGTGACTGACCACCGCATAGCACTTTAGCGCCTTTGCAAACGGCATTGTCGATATGGCTTTGTACTTTCTCGACCGCTTTTTTATTAATAAGTGGGCCTTGTTGAGCGCCTTCATCTTCAGCGGAGGCAACCTTCAGTTTTTTTACAGCGGCAACGAGCTTCTCGCTAAATGCGTCATACACCGCATCGTGTACCAACACACGGTTGGTGCAAACGCATGTTTGGCCACTGTTACGAAATTTGGATGCCAGGGCGCCTTCTACGGCGTCATCAAGGTCGGCATCGTCAAAGACAATAAAGGGCGCATTGCCGCCCAGCTCCATACTGACTTTTTTAATTGTACCCGCGCACTCTTCCATCAATTGGCGGCCGATCTCTGTTGAACCGGTGAACGACAGTTTGCGTACACGTTCATTACGGGTCAGCTCGCCGCCAATCTCGCCTGCACGTCCAATCACCACATTAAATACGCCGGTAGGAATGCCAGCACGTTCACCTAGCACTGCCAGAGCAAGTGCTGAAAGCGGTGTTTCTGAAGCGGGTTTGAGTACCATGGTGCAACCCGCAGCTAGGGCAGGGCCTGCTTTGCGGGTAATCATCGCCACCGGGAAGTTCCAAGGGGTGATGGCGGCCACAACTCCTACCGGTTGTTTGATAACGACAAGACGACGTCCCGGTTTGTCGTTAGGAATAATGTCGCCGTATATCCGTTTGCCTTCTTCTGCAAACCACTCGATAAAGCTGGCGCCATAATCGATCTCGCCCCGGCTCTCAGCCAGGGGTTTGCCTTGTTCCCAACTAAGCAGGCGTGCCAGATCTTCTTTGTGCTCATGCATCAACGTAAACCACTGACGCAGAATCGCGGCGCGCTCTTTGGCGGTTTTATTACGCCAAGCGGGCAGCGCGGCGTCGGCGGCTTCAATCGCCCGGCGTGTTTCTGCCTTGCCCATTCGGGCAACATTGGCGATGGTGGCGTTGTCAGCGGGGCTGGTCACGGTGAACGTATCGCCATTATCGGCATCGACCCACTGGCCATTAATATAAGCCTGCTGACGTAGCAAGCCGGAATCATGCAAATTCATAAGCTATTCCTAACGTTAAAAATGAATTTTTGGATACTTCGCTATGGGCAGGTTTAGTAAACCGACGGCGTAGTAGAAACCGCTGGTTCTGCTTGCCCTTTAAACGTGCTAGCTAATGTTTTAAGCGAGTTCATGAGCACGCTGGTATCTACACCTACCGCGACAAACGTGCAGCCCAGCGTTAAATAGCGCTCAGCAAGTTTGTGGTCTGCCGATAAGATGCCGACCGCTTTACCCGCATTGCGAATTCGCTGAATGCCGTCTTCAATGGCGTTCTGCACCGTTTCGTGCCCCGGATTACCGCGATGGCCGAGTGACGCACTTAGGTCGGCGGGGCCGATGAATACCCCATCTACGCCCCCTACGGCGGCGATTTCATCAAGGTTCTTAAGGCCTTCCTGACTTTCGATCTGAACCAAAAGGCAGATTTCGCCGTCAGCTCTATCCAGGTAACCAGGGATGCTGTTCCAGCGTGAGGCCCGTGCCAAGGCGCTGCCCACACCACGGATGCCTTCCGGTGGGTAGCGCGTGGCACGCACCAACTCACGGGCCTGCTCGGCGCTATCGACCATAGGAATTAAAAGCGTCTGAACGCCGATATCGAGGTACTGCTTGATAAGCGCGGTGTCCCCAACGGGCGGTCGTACGACAGGATGGGCTGGGTAGGGCGCCACTGCCTGTAACTGTTCAAGAATCGTACGCAGATCGTTGGGGGCATGCTCGCCGTCAATTAATAGCCAATCAAACCCCGCATTGGCTGAAAGTTCGGCGCAGTAACCATTCGCTAGCCCCAGCCATAGACCAATTTGTGCCTGATCATCGGCTAGCGCCTGCTTGAACGTATTGGTAGGTATTTCCATGCTTTTCCTCCTGCATCTTTATCGAGTTGTCATCGCTAGCATAATGGACGTCGGTTAAGCACAACGGCTACTCAGCGGTGCCTAAACTGGAAAAACCGCGTTGATTTGGCCGGTGCCTGAGCTGCCAAAAGGCTCGGTAAGTATTTCGGAAGGCTTATCGTAGTCTTCTCCTAACACGCCCAGCAGCATGGCCGTATCATGCATGCCGCCCTCGCCATAGCAGTGCTGGGCGTACTCCGGCAGCATGGCGCGGAACTCTTTAAATTGTCCTTTACGCCACATTTCGACCACCCGCATATCCATCTGACGGTCAAACTCACGGGTCCAGCGGTGAAGGTTTTCCATCGCGTTGCTGTTGTCGCTGAAGCGGTGGGAAAGCGAACCAGAAGCTAGAACCATTACTTTGTGGTCGCTGGCTTCAATAGCGCGGCGTACGGCTTCACCAAATTTGATGCTTTCATTCAGGTCGTGCCAGGCATCCCAGGCAGCAACAGATACGACTTTGAAGGCTTTCTCTTCCGGTTCACCCATGTGCATATAGCGCATAGGTACCAGCGTGCCGTACTCAAGTTTCAAGCTTTTAATGTTATGTGCCATGGTGCGGATTTCGGAGTGGTTGGCTTCCTCGGCTATGCGCTCGCCAAGGTCAGGGCTGCCTGAGTAGCGATACTCCATATCCTGAATAAAATGGGGCAATTCGTTGCTGGTGTAGATCCCCTCAAAATGGTCGCTACAGTTGATGTGGTATCCGCTGTTGACTAGCCAGTGGGTATCAAATACCAGGGCAACGTCTGCCCCTGCTTCTCTGGCACGGCGGCCAATTTCTTTGTGCCCGGCAATGGCTTCCGTTCGACAGCCATGGTGCTTGCCGGGCTGCTCGGACAGATACATGGAAGGGACATGGGTAATTTTGGCTGCTAAGACGATCTCGCCCATCTTAATTTCTCTCAATGTAGCGTGGCGCTTGAAATACGAACGCAAGCATATGGCGAACATCCTGTTGCCATAGAGGGGACGTTCGTGACGTTGTGATTATGTAATTTGTAGCGATGTAATTTGTTACTATGTAAAAAGCGTTCTGGGTTAAGGCGCGCCCATTTAGGAGCTGATGTATGGCGTTGGATCCCATTCCCAATATCACCATCGGGCAGGAATACGATCAACGGTATGCTGATGCCAATGTGCATTATGATGCTTTGGCACCCATGGCCGACTTCTTTGGCCGGAACATGCCCGTTCATCACCATGATCGTTTTTTTCAGGTTCACTATATTAAAAGCGGCATGGTGAGGGTGTACTTGGATAATCGGCAGTATCACCAGCAGGGGCCGATGTTTTTTTTGACCCCGCCCACGGTGCCACACTCGTTTACTACCGAAGAGGGCAGTGATGGCCATGTGCTGACCGTTCGCCAACAGCTGGTGTGGTCGCTGCTTGAAGAGAGCGCCGATTTGGGAAGCATTCAGAAGATCAGCCCCGTGTGCGTCGCGACGGGCAACGTTAGTCAGGAGGCACGTCATGAAGTGACGCGAGTCGAGCGGCTTTTCGACGAGTTGGGGGCCGAGTTTAATACTTACCGCAAGGGACGCGATGCGGCACTTACCACGCTCACACAGTTGATCTTTATCAGCCTGTTTCGCCTTTCGGCCAACTCGCTCAAGGCGCAACATACCCGACAGGACGAACTGACCCTGTTCCATCGCTTCAACTTGGAAATCGAAGCGCACTTCAAGGCGCATTGGACGCTGTCGGAGTATGCTACGGCTCTGAACGTTACCGAGGCTCGGCTTAACAGTATTTGTCGTCGTATCGCGGGCGTGCCTAGCAAGCGATTGGTGCATGAGCGGTTGGTGCAGGAAGCGCGACGCATGTTGACGTTCACCCGCATGACGGTCAACGAGATTGGCTATCAGTTGGGTTTTCAGGATCCCGCCTACTTTTGTCGCTTCTTTGCTCGTCATGCAGGCACTTCCCCCTCTCGTTACCGTCATCATCAGTTAGAGTAACAGTGACGCACGCTAGTTAATCAAAGCGGAGCTTTACCACACCAAATGAACCGAAGTCCGCTTCGATGTTGCTGCCGGAAGGGCACTCCACGGGGCCGATAAACGACCCAGACAACACGACCTGCCCAGGTTCAATACGCTGACCATAGGTGGCCATTCGTCGAGCCAACCACACTAATCCGGTAACTGGGTCATCCTGAACGCCCGCCCCAAGACCGGTAGCGACCACATCGCCATCTTTTTTGACGATGGATCCTACCCAGCGCAGATCAAACGCCTCCGGCGAATGCTGCTCTTTACCAAGCACAATGCCCGCATTAGCGGCATTATCGGAAACGGTATCGAAGATAACGCGTGCCTGACCGGTACTGGCATCCTTGCGGACAATACGGGTATCCAGAATTTCCAGGGAAGGCACCACGTAATCGGTTGCCGCTAGAACCTCTTCGCGTGTCACCTCACCCGCTAATGGTGCCTTCATGACAAAGGCGATCTCAGCTTCGATGCGTGGCTGTATAAAGTGGCCTCTAGGGATCACCGCGCCTGTGTCAAAGCGCATGTAGTCGTAAAGCACGCCACTATCGGGAGTATCGATTCCGAGGGCGTCTTGCATCACTTTTGACGTTAATCCAATTTTCCATCCAATGACGCGGTGTTCCGCTTTTTTTTCTAGCTGTGCGGCTTGAATGGCGTAAGCATCATCAAGGGTCATGTCGGGATATTTGAGCGACAGCAAGCCGATTTGCTCGCGGTTTTTCTCCGCTGTTAGCAGGGCATCAGCAGCCTCTGAGATCTGAGCATTAGTTAACGGCATTTTGCTCATCCTCAATACCATTTACCAGCTTGCCGATACCTTCCGCTTCGACTTCAACCACATCGCCTGGCTTGAGCCAAATAGGCGGATCAAAACGCGCGCCCGCGCCGGTAGGCGTGCCACAGACGATGACGTCACCCGGCGCCAGCGTGGTAAACGTCGAAACGTAGTTCACGATATAGCGAAAATCGAACATCATGCGTGAGGTGCGATCATTCTGGCGTACCTCGCCGTTGACCCGCGTCGTTAACTCGATGTCGTCTAATTGAGCGGCGTTACGAAACGGCACCAGCCAAGGCCCGATCGCGCCCGTGGCATCAAAGTTTTTGCCTTGAGTGACGTTGAATTTGGCATGACGTACCCAATCTCGAATGGTGCCTTCATTACATAGTGTGAGAGCCGCAATGTGCTCGTAGGCCTTTTCTTTCGAAATTCGTCGTCCGCCTTTGCCGATCACGATGGTCACTTCGCCTTCGTAATCAAGTTGCTCACTTTCCGCTGGACGTACTAGGTTTCGGTGGTGGCCGACAAAGCTGCGTGGGAAGCGAATGAACAAGGAAGGCTTGCTCGGTGCGGCTTGACCATCTTTGTACTCTTCATTGCGAGAAGGAAAGTTGACTCCCACGCAGATCAATTTCTCAGGGTTGGTAATCGGGATTAAATAGGTGACGTCTTCTTCACGGTAGCTGGGGCTGCGGCCCTCCGCAGCCTGCAGTAGCTCGTCGATGGCGCCGGCTTCAATGACTTCTTTAAGCCCTTTAAAGCGAGTGCCGAATTCGGGCAGTAAATCGACAATGCCTTCAGGTGTCACAACGCCATAGCGGTCGGCACCGTTGGCGTGAAAGGAGGCTAAGCGAGGGGGTAGGGGTGTGCTCATGAAATTCTCCTAAGGCTCGGCACCGCCGAGCCGTTTGCACCAAAACGTTTAGCTAAAAGTGGGGATGTCAGGGGGCGACAATTGGGGTTGCCTTGAGCTGAGACGTTTCGGTATCAACTCCTTCAAATACAGAACCATGCTCAAACCATGAGCGCGGTGCAGGTGCGCCCCATAGGGTTTGCCGCTGTGGATCTTTCAAATCCCACTTGATCGGCTCTAGGTCCGGGTCAACGGTCTGGTAGTCAGAGCAGTAAATCTCAATGCGGTGACCATCGGGATCCAGGATATATAAGAAGAAAGCGTTGGAAATACCATGACGCCCCGGGCCGCGCTCAATGTTGTCCACGTAGCCGGTTGTCGCCATCAGGTCGCATAAATCGATGATGTTGAGCGGCGTCGGTACCCAAAAGGCTGTGTGGTGCAGGCGCGGACCTTCGCCGTTAGTGAACGCTATATCGTGGACACCGCCTTTGCGGTGCATCCAGGCAGCCCACAGCTTGCCACTCTCTTCATCTTCGGTGTACTCGGTAACGCGAAAGCCCATGCTGTTATAAAATTCAACGGCTTTATCGACGCTTGAGGAGAAGAGATTGAAGTGGTCAATACGCAGGGGTTTGACACCTCGGTAGAGTTCGTACTTCTGATGAATGGGCGCCAGCCGATCCATTTGGAAGTAAAACTCGATGGGAGTGTTAAAACAATCAACTGTGCGCAGGGTGCGGCCTTGGTAGGGACGCTCCACCCACTCCACCGAGTGACCCTGCTGTTCGAACCAGGTATACGCTTTATCAAGTTCGCCTTCATCAAACAGTTTGAAAGACAAAGCCTGGATCGCGGCTGTGTCGCTTTTTTCCAGTACTAGGCAATGATGGCCGCGTTCTTCCATTGCACGCAGGTAGATGCGCCGATCATCCTCATCGGTTACCTGAAGGCCGAGCGTGTCCACATAAAAATGGCGGCTTTTGGCCAGATCAGTGACCCCGAAAATTACATGACTCAAGCGTATAATATTGAAATCAGGGTATAAGTTAGGAGCGGGTGTAGGCATGTGATGTCTCCATGAATCAGCTAAATAAGGTGGTTAAGCCTGGAACTTTCCCAGCCAGCGCTAGGCTGAGCCGAGATTGGGAACCTGATGTGTCTTACGCGGGAATGAAACGTTGACCGTTTCCATGTAGAAGTCGAAAGACCAGTCACCTCCATCACGCCCGATACCGGAAGCCTTTACACCGCCGAAGGGAGCGGGTAAGTGGCGAACGTTTTCAGAGTTGACCCATATCATTCCTGCTTCGAGCGCATCAGTCAGACGCATCGCCCGGTTTAGGTCGTTAGTCCAAAGGTAAGCTGCGAGTCCGTACTGAGTGTCGTTGGCGATGCTCAGCGCCTCTTCCTCATCTTTGAACGGAATAGCGGTTAAGACGGGGCCGAAGATTTCTTCCTGGGCTATCACCATGTCATTCGTGGCGTTGGTAAAGAGAGTGGGGCGAACAAAACAGCCCTCTTCGCCGACTTTCATGCCACCAGCAGCAATGGTGGCACCTTGCTCACGCGCCTTTTCGAAGTAAGAAAGGACTTTCTGCTCATGTTCAGGGTGAATTAATGGGCCAACTACCGTTTCTGGGTCGAGTGGATGTCCCACTTTGGCGTTGTTAGCGATATCAGCCACGCGACGAGTAACCTCTTCGTAGATTGACTCTTGCACCAGCAGACGCGAAGAGGAAGTGCAGCGTTCACCGTTTAGTGAGTAGATCATGAAGCTAGCGGCATTCACCGCGCGATCA
>Ga0207900_100244_pt1 | contig 12044 bp, 10 predicted proteins | sample LinPmetageLP39_FD_184052 | JGI IMG/M metagenome (GOLD analysis project Ga0207900, IMG submission 184052) | Marine viral communities from the Pacific Ocean - LP-39 (SPAdes) | ecosystem: Environmental > Aquatic > Marine > Oceanic | place: Pacific Ocean | collected 2010-06-14
CTTGAATTCAGGGCTGTATTTTCTGCGTTTGGACATGAACACTCCTTTGGCACATTGTGCCTCTTTTCAAGAGTGTCCGCAGTAACGGGGTAGAACCCCAGGGAGTTCTCAGATGGCAAGACCCATCCTCGAATGAGCGTGGCTCCGGCGCTGCAGTTGTCTCGCGTGATTACTTCCTAAGCATGCTTGTGAAGGCTGGCCTCGAGCCGGTCTGGGTTCTCGCTGGAGAGAAGAATGTATATCCAGGTCAGAGCTTGGGTAGCTCCCGTGGCTTCGGTGGCTGCGTTGGTCACACAAGCGTCTACACGGTGGAGGCTGGAGCAATAAAGGTCGCGGGAACGATGACAGAACGCTACAAACCGAGTGCAGAGCAACTGCAAGCGCTGCGTGATGTTGATCAGTGATGTAGCGTATCCCACCTTTCTCTAGTAGGGGGTTGTTTCTTGGCCACAAGGAACAACAGGAGAAGGGCAGATTTTGGCCGTAGGCCGCCTTTCGCGATTTGGCTGAGCGCGCCAAAGGCTGCTATCGAGTGTCTACAAATACTAGGTCCGCATAGACATAACCGGCGACTAGCGTTGCATTCAATCCTTACATGTCATAACCTATAAGTCGGTTTGGAAGCCCCAGCGTCCCTCATCGCATGCAAGTGCAACGTAAATGCCTTCCCAAGCTCCGCTATTGCGAGCGTTGTTTTCATACAAGACCTAATCGAGCCGATCTAGTGTCTGTAACAGGGGGAACCAGATGCACATGGATCGATCGTCTGGAGTCATGTATGGCTACGTCTGTTCTATCACGCTCTCAAATAAAACTACTTTCCCAGATCCTCCATTCCACTTCCCTTTCACTTGGTCGCGACAGCCAGTTGGCTCTGCAGCGCGAGACACTCAGTCGCCTGCTGGGATTTAACGATTGGAATAGCGCAAGCGCTTTGTTGCCAGACAAGATCGCAGGCGATACCGATGTAGCTATTGCATTGCTTGAGATGCCGCAGCATGACGCCAAAAGAATCATGTGCGTTGGTCGTGATGCGCCGTGGCGACTGCCGGAAAAGGCACGTGATTACCTAGTCGATAGATCTGTTGATCCATCACAGTATGTGGTGACCAGCTACACAAGGCCTGATTCATTGCTGCCACAGGAAAAGAGGTACTACGAAACCATTTTCTCCCCTTCAGCTGGGGAGCCCATAACGTACAAAGAGCAACTGACTCCTGCAGAAATTGATTACAGACCTTCTTACCATACGCCCGTTGTTATTACCTTCGCCAATCTACAAGGCAAATTCGCATTCAAGCTAACTGTCTGGCTAGTCAGTCTTTATTCAAAGACCGATAGCGCGAGTTATTTCACTGGTGCGGCAGCCAAGCCACTGTATAACTCAATCATCCAAAGTATCACCGGAACTGAGCCGAAGTTACGCGAGGCTTATTGCATAGTCGGCAATGCCGACGCAAATTTTCCATACGCGATCGTCAGGTGCGATGAGAGGGGTGCAGAGCTCGAGTTCATTAAAGCGCTCCGATACTCGCCCGGTGGAGAAATATGGGAGCGTCTGAAGGGTTACAATGATCAGCTAGGCCTATCGCTATTGGACGTTGCCGAGGTCACCAATAGTCGGTGGATAACGGACTGCGAGAACAACGGCGGTGAAACTTACGATTAGGATTTGTCGGTATGAATGAACCGCCTTACGGGCGGTTTTTTTGCGTCATTGATTCGATCTTGGGGTTGCAGCCATCACCACGCCTCAAAGAGACCCGCTAAACCATGTGGGACAGTCCGGTTTCGGCCAGAACCAGACGTTTGGGTGCTCCTATGTACCAGTAACAACCGGTCGCTGAAATGCGCATAATCAATAATTTTGAAATCATCGCACTGCTCATTTGCTAAAGCTGAAAATTGCCGGCTTGTAGAGCACCTGAATAACAGAAATACGCACATTATTACATGCAGACTCGGCTATGAATGCCTGCGTGCTCGCGGTTGTTTGCCGCAAACAGGTAACAGCAATCTTAAGTTCGATCAAGTCGGCCGGCTCGCATGATGGGCACAGCCCACATATTTAGCTCATAGATGTGCCAACAACGTTTCACTAAGCAGTGTGTGAAAAAGATAGGACAGCTTCTGCCGATCAATGAGTGCGGTTCTTGCTGAGCAAGGTCGGTCGTACGTTTGTCAATGACAATGCTTCCAGAGCGGGAGGCAGTGTGCCACTATTATCAAAATCTCTATTACCTTTGCAAGGTTTCAAGGACAGAAAATGCTGCGAGAAATCAATGATGTAGAAGCACTTCATTACTGCAGTGAAGATGAGGGAGACTTCTTTGACCGTAAAGCCTTTGAAATAAAGCCCGCTGGGCTTCAAAAAATTGTCGTAGCATTCGCGAACTCTGATGGCGGCGATGTGCTGGTCGGGATTACCGATGAAAAACACGAGCCTGATCCTTTAAGGCGCTGGGTAGGCCGCGACTCCCGCGAAGCTTACAACCAGCATTTGGAAGCATTGGTCAGCTTAAATCCAACGGTTGATTTCAAATACGTTTTTTTGAAACGGCAGATGATGTCTTTGACCTATGTGCTCAAAATTACGGTGAGCAAAGGTCTACAAGTACACGAAACATCGGATAAAATTGTTTATGTTCGAAAGGGCGCTCAGTCATTATCCGTTAAAGGGGCAGCCAAATTGATGGAGCTTGCATACGCCAAAGGCGTTATGTCGGCTGAAGATAGGGAAATTGAAATCGCTAGAATTGATAGTATTGAGAAAAGCCCTGCTTTAGCAGACTATCTAGATCAACTGCCCATCACAAATAAAGATCCTCTTGATTTTCTACTTCAAGAGCATTTGGTTAATTCAGATACTTGGGTTCCTAAAGTATCATCTATATTGCTTTTTTCAGAGAATCCTTCGTCAGTAATTTCTTCACAATGCGCGATACGAATCGTGAGATATGATACGAAGAAAGACGAGCTAGACCGCGACGCCCTAACTGCTGATAACTTCAGTATCGAGGCGCCTTTGTATCTTCAGATCAAGAAAGCCGCAGAAAAAATTAAAGAAATGTTGAGCAAATGCTTTGCTTGGACTCCTGCTGGGTACCAGTCGATTTCGTTCCCAGAAGAGACACTTTGGGAGATTTTAGTAAACTCAGTGATTCATCGTGACTACTCCATTTCAGATAACGTGCTTGTCAGTGTCTATAATAATAGAATTGAAGTTAAGAGTCCTGGACGCCTGCCGGGACTCGTCACGGTAGATAATATTCTTGATAATCGCGCTTCACGCAACCCCAAACTGGTTAGATTGTTATCAAAATACAGCTCAATGCCAAACAGGGATTTAGGCGAAGGTATGAATACCGCATTCCAACGCATGCGTGATTTTGGTTTGATAGACCCTGTAATAAAACAAGCCGATAACTATGTGATAGTGACATTGCATTATCGGTCCAACAAGAATCCCGAGAATTTAGTTCTGGATTTTATTGATGCCCATGACTCTATAAATAACGCCCAGCTTCGGGATTTAACGGGTGTACTTTCCTCGGAACAAGCTACTACAGTGTTCGCAGCAATGCGTGACAAGGGTCTAATCAGAAAGTTCGATGATTCTACCGGAACAAAAGCTAGGTGGATCAAATAGCCCTATTAGGCCTCCGCTTATCTCTCGATATAATTATGTTTCACGAATAGGTACTGCTTTTTTCTAGAGCATTCAGTTCCAAAAGTGAGCCCTTCCAGCTTTGGATAGTTTGTCCGCTTTGGCCGTAACCTGTCCTTCGTTACTGGTCGCTGTCGGCCAGGAGCTGCCAGTTGCCTACTTGGCTGCCCAGTATCTATTAGGGTCAGGTACTCTATCTATGATACTTCTGAAGAAATTGATTGCTAAATGACAAAGGAGTCATCCCAACTAAAAACTGCCACCTGCAAACGCTCCGTGAGATCCAGGGCGTAAGCTGGCTCGACCATGTACGCAAAATCTAATAGGCCTTTAATGTGTCTAATAAAACCTGCGGTAGTATCGAATGCCCGCCTCTGCGCATGGGCCTCAATACCGAAGCGCTCTATATAATATATATGCTGTCTCAAACGGTCTTTAAATTGATGGCATAACCTTGGCTTGGCTGTATCGACCAGCAAGCCTAGCACAAGCTTTTTTGCTCCAGGCGGGGCTATAGTGGTTTTGCTTTTGTTTAACCCTAGGCCTTTTTTTATAAGGCATTTAGCGACGCGCTGGATCAGTTCATGCGCTTTATCTCTGCTAAAGTTTTCTGTTGTTGAGAAGTTAATATCGTCGCTATAGCGGGTGTATCTCAGTTCGTAGCGGCTTGCAATCGCGGCTAATTGCACATCGATATCCCTCATCACTAGATTTGCCAGCATCGGACTCGTTGGAGCTCCTTGAGGAAGATAACCGATGTATCGATGATCATATTGATCAATCACGCGAGCTTTAAATCTTACCTTTCCAGATGGCATGCGATTCCTCCCTCGCACAAATGCCGGAGGAACGTTCTTACGAGGCCTGTCAGTGCATAATCTTGCAAGTTCAAATGATATTAGCGGCTGATATCCTAACTTCCGAAAAGCATGGTATATCTGAATTTCAGATATAGAGCCAAAGAAATCAGCTATATCTAATTTGATAAGCCACTTAGCATTGCAATGCTCACTGGCGCATTTAACAATGCTGCCCCCTGGACTAAATGCATGCGACGCTGGATGTGGCCTTACTTGCCTCAGGACATGCGCGCTAAGCCAGCGCTGGACAGTGAGGAGCTCTGGAGTGGGCACGGAAATCTCTCTGCGCCCTCTATATCCGCTCTTATTCGCTTTTCGTTTTAGGATTGTGAAGGTTCGATACGGATGGCGGTACTCGTCAGCCACAAGACGGCGAAGCGAGATGTATGAAACATCAGTTCTTTGGGCAAGGTGACCAAGAGTTAATATGGCCGGAAGTCGAATTGGACCTTTTGCTAGTGCTTCAACTTGCTCAACAGCAGCATCAAGTATTTGCTGCGATATACCACGAGCAAGCCCTTGTCGTATAAAACGTTGAGAAGACCACATGTCAGGCTACTTTGACACGAAAGTGGAAGCCGAGCGCGGCTCCACCCCAAGTCTTCCGCAGGTTGGTTGAGTCGTGCTCGACATCCGCCTTGCGAAAGCTTCTACGAAAGGCAGCGGAACTCCGCGCCCCCACAGCAGCAATGGACGAGTCAAGCTCGCTCCGGTTGCTCCGGTGAACACTAACCTTCAACGTGATCTTCTCAACGAACTTGGATAGTACATGTCATTACCTAGGTTGGGTAGTGGGCGCTTGGCCCTGTGGTTCGATTTCATGGCCCCTCGAAGAACGCTTCGCCCCAAAGCGGTGAGTCGGTAACGCTGAGTTAGAAGCCCTCTACTTATACAGCTTTCCACGAGCATGTTGGCGGCTTTAATTGTGGTTCTCATAGAAAAGCAGATACTGGACGGCGTTTTCACTCCTTTCGAGATCAACGCCAGTAGAGCGACTATTTCTTTAGAGGATGCATGGGAGTAGACACGATCTGAAACCAGAGCAGCCTTAGCATAGCCAGCGCTCAACATCACATCAACAGGGGTGTGACTTGTCAGCTCTTGAGGAAAAACTGAGCGTGTCTCACCTTGTACCACTCTGTTTGGAAAAAGAGGAACCCAAGGTTTCTTAGGAGTAGATGGGGCCCACAATATCGCCGGCACATTGTTAGGACAGCTATGCTCAAAAACCAATAAGGCCGCGGACTTTTTGTACCCAGAGCATAGATGTGGCTTGCTCGTCTTGTTGCCATATGTCCTGAATAAATCATGAATAAATGGAATTAGCTTTGGAGGCTGGAAGTCGACAAGGGCTGGGCAGAATCTTGCGAAGTAGCATGTCCCGCCCATGGGACTGCTTTCGGCAATGCGACGCCCCGCATTTGCTAAAGCATATGAGACAAATATGGTCTCAATGTATTTAAGCGAAGCCCAGGATTTAATTGTTGGATTAATCCATAGCGAGTGAGCAAAAGATCTTGCTCGTCGTCCCGATCCTATTAGGTCATCAACAAGCATGAGCGCTCGACATTTGTGCGCGCGCATTGACTCAACTGAAGGGTGATTTAAAAACTTATTAGGATTAGACTTTGCGATATTCCTTATTATTGAAGCTATTCGCCCCTCGCTGCCAATGTCGGCTCCACGGCCCACAGCGTCAACATGTTCTTGTCCATTAGCACCATTAAGCCCGCTGAAATAATCAACCCCGAAATCCATTTCACGTACCGCGAACAGAGCCACTACGCCATTTATAGTCTCAGCTCTTTCTAATACAAGTTCCTCTATGGTCCTTTCGAACTCATTGTGGGACACCAAGGTAAGTGAAGATAGCACATCTCTTGCTAAGCGCCTGTCGACCTCGGAAAACTGCTCTAACCACTTAACGCCTTCGACGGAAAGGGCGAGTTTTGTAGCTTCCGGCGAGGAGGTTGTTTGTTTTAATGGCATCAAAGCACACTCGGGAGCGATTCGGTATTATATAACGAAGATTACACAGTACGGTATTCAGCTAAGGTAGAGCCATGACTTCCATTATTGTCCACTGCTGGCCGGATAGCGACAGTATAGTTTAGGCCATCGTTAGCGCTGGTCAGACCTTGGCCTGTTCTGGCATATCAAGAGCACTGTGGTCGTCTATCTGGCAGCCCTAGTTGTAACCTTACGTCTATGAGTTGGCTGCGGCAAGGCATACCTTGAACGTGATAAAGAGCTGCAGCCCATAGCTAGCAGGCCATAGCGAGCCATGCTGTTTGAGACGCAGGATGTCTACCAGCCCCGACGGATGAAGCTAGAGGAGCGTGAAGTTGGTACGCAGCCCGTTTGGATAGGTTGCGCAGGTAGGAACACGCGCCTCCCGGAAAGCTGAGCGCTTTCCGGGACAGGGGACAGATTTTTTTGTAGGCAGACTGGCCGCTTCTGGCCGTTAGCGGTACGTCAGGATAGGGAGCCCATCTCGATTGCGCCGAGAATAGCTGGCACCTAGCTCCCCCTTTAAATACCCGAAAGCCTCAATGGAGGAGGGCTTTTGCTATCTGAGCGATCGACCTGTAACACAGCCGTTAAGACGTGGGCGTGCGATACAGGGAGGCGACCTCGAGATGAAGCTGCCATACTTTGGCTTTATATAGCGAGAGTGACGTTATGGGCACGTCTGATAGCTGGCGAGTTGTCTGCCAAGATCCTGGGGATGGCAGCGGAGACGTTATTGTTGAGCTTCCATCCGAGCTACTTGAGAAGCTTGGTTGGAATTTGGGAGATGAGCTGGCAATTGAAAAGGGGGAGGACGGCATTTCGCTAAAGCTCCAACAGCGCTCTGTTAGTGCGCCCTCCTAGGGGCGGACCGCTAGCAGCATCCGCTTTTGGCCGAGCGCTGCCCATAGCCTACAAAGCTACAGGCCAAAGGCGGCAGAACTGCTAGCTAGAGCAACCCAAGAAGCGCCTAGCCAAACTATGGTAACAATCTACGGCCAAACTATGGGTTCATGCACAAGTGTTGATGCTGGAGCTATCGTTATCAGCCCCCCTCCAACGGATTGCCATCTCGGCCCGCACACCTTCACGTCCTACTCGCCTTAAAGACCAACCGTTACCTCACGCAGCTCAGCGCCGTCACGCACTACAAAAATAGCACTCAAGCCCTGCGCTTTAGCCATCAGCCTACCGCGCTCCAGCCCCTGCACCAGCAATGCGGTGGCCCATGCGTCGGCATACATGCAGCTGGTGCAAAGGACGGAGACAGAGGCAAGATCAGAAGCCAGAGGTGCGCCAGTTTTAGGATCCATCGTGTGCGAAAAGACCACGCCATCACGCTCACGCCAGTGCCGGTAATCCCCGGAAGTGGCGATCGATGTATTGCTCAGCTCGAGGGAGCCAAGCACCTCGCGACGCCCCTTGATGGGCTTTTCCAATGCTACACACCAGTCCCGGCTATCGGCCTTTACTCCGCTGGCACGCATCTCGCCATCGATGCCGACCAGGTAGGACTCAATAGCATGACGATCCAGACAACGCGCCAACTGATCCACGGCGAAACCTTTGGCGATACCGTTAAGGTCCAGAGTAATAGGTGCATGCTTACGTACACGGCTATTGTCGGGATCTATTTCCAGAACGTCGCCCGCGCCAGCCTGCCGGCCTGGCAAGTTTAATGATGGAGCTTGCGGGCCAAAGCCGCAGGCACTGACCAACGCACCTACGCCTATCTCAAAAGCGCCTTCGGACTCTTTGCTTATAAGCAGGGCACTGCTCAGCACCCAGATCAACTCATCAGAAACAGCAAGCCACTGGCCGCAGTCCGCCCCATTAAGTCGCATCAGCTCGGAATCAGGCTTCCATGTCGACATTTGCTGATCGACCTTATCTACCGCCTGTTGCAGGTCAGTCGTCACGGCACTCGAATCAAATCCACTGGCCGCATACAGCACTGCCGTGTAGCGGGTGCCCATGGTTGAACCAGCGAGGCTATAGCGCTGCAGAGAGTCATGCTCAGTAAACGTCTTCACGATAGCGCCCCTGCAGTCGAAGTTGTTCAATACTCAGGCCAAGCTGCTGCAACATCGGCTTGAGCGCCAGCCGCACCCCCTCCGCCATCTCTCGAGAGCCACATACCAGCACCTGCGCGCCCTGCTTCAATAGCAGCACAAGCTCCCCAGCATCCTGCTGCAAACGATCCTGTACATACATTGGCTGGGCCGCTTGTGAAAACGCCAGGCCTAGCTGCGTCAGTCGCCCGTCAGCCAGGTACTCATTCAACTGTGCCTGATAGAGAAAGTCCGACTGGGCATTGCGCCCACCCCAGTAGAGATAAAGCGGGCGTTGATGGGTATTTTTGCGAACAAACCCAATCAAGGGTGCCAGCCCGGTACCCGCGCCAACCAAAATGACCGGATGCCGGCCAGCTGACGGGCGAAACTCGGGGTGCGGCTGAATAACGCCTTCGATGCAGTCGCCTACCTGCAACCCATGCAACATCGGCGAGCACAGCCCAGCGGGATGCTTGCGTACACAGACTTCCAGTACGCCATCTTCATCACTGCTGGCAATCGAGTAGAGTCGGGGCGCCAGATCGCTACCCGGGCGGATAGACAACAGGTCGCCTGGGGCATAGCGGCTAGCCGGATTGCGGACCAAGAACAACCCGTATGATCGCCGCAACGGCTTAACACCGAAGCGCAAGATAGCGGCTGGCGACTCGCTATCCTCACCGAACAGCTCTCGACTCAGCAGCTCCAGTTGTTGCCCGGTTTCAGGCGGCGTCTGCTCAGTGAAGTGCAGATCCACACGTAATTTTTCACCAAGCGCCCTCGCCCACTGGTTAAGCTCACTCAATGCGTTGCGATCAATACAGTGCAGAGGCAGCAGCGGCCTCAAGCCACGTTGCTGCAGCTGATGTTCAACTTCCTGTGCGTAGCCGCAGAAATGTTCAAACTGGGAATTACCAAAACCGACCACTGCAACCTGTAGCTCCGGCCCTAGCTTGCTAAGCGACAGACGACCCAGGAACGCACTGGCAGACTCCGGCGCCTGACCATCACCGTAAGTAGAGGTAAGCACCAGCAGCTGCTTGGCACCGGGATAATGCGGTTGCAGCTGATTCATGTTGGCACAATGTACAGCCAGCCCGTTGCTCGATAACTGCTGGTGAAGCTGACGCGCATAACGCCAGGTTGTACCACCCTGACTACCGACCAAGAGAATCACTTGTGCCTGATCGGCAGGGGCGTTATCCGATAGCACGCGGGCCATGCGCTTGCGATGCCACCAGGAGAGCAGCCCGAAACCGCTGAGCAACAGCAGGCACAGACTGGCGCCAGCAAGAAAAAAGGTCCAGATCGGCGAGTGCGCGCCGGTGTGCAGCTCATACAGATTCTCGTACAGCCGTTTCGTAAAGCCATGCTCCTGATAGCTGATCCACTGGCCGGTACTCGCGTCCACAAAGCCGTCGCCCGATGCGGTGCGTAGCGTATAAAAATTGGCTTGCAGGGGATCAAAGGGGAATTCCAGTTCGCGTAGATCCTGCAGATCCAGATTGCGCAGTGCAGGCAGGCTGCCGATTTCGGCAGCGGGAGCAGAATAGCCAGCGGCTGGATAGACAGGCGCAACATCCTGCCCATCGTCGACCATACCCACGCTAATTGCTGCAAGATAAAGCCCGCTCACCGCCAAAATCGCCAGTACCGGCAGCGTCCAGCGTGACAAGACCAGATGCCAGTAAAGCAGACCGCCCCTATCAGGTATGGGTCGCAGCAGTTGCCGCCAGCCACCCAGGCGACGCGCCAGCAACCAGCACCCTGTGACCACCAGTATCAGCAATGCCAGCGCAGCCATGCCACTCAGCCAGCGGCCCGGCTCACCAAGTAACAACTCACGGTGCAGATTTCGCACCCACGACAAAAAGACGGAAGGCTGGTAGGGGCCCATAACCAAGCCGGTAACAGGATCAGCGATCACCGTATCGCTTTCGGTTGCATTGCTGAATATGACGCGCAGCTCGCCGCTAGGCGCACGCTCTATGCGCTCAATGCCCTGCACCTGCCCGGCAATTCGCTCGACAACCTCTGCCACGTTCTGACCGGCAGATGGCGCAACCTGGAAGTGCTCATAAAGAGTTCCAGTGGATAGCACCAGGCCAGTAGCTGCCGAGACCATAAGCAGGGCACCAAGGACCAGGCTGAGTACAACATGGGTGCGTTGCAGCATGCGTGGCCTCCTGGTCAAAACTGATAGCTGAAACTGTCGACATAGCCCTGCGAGCTGCCGACCACATCCGTCGCCTGCCCGGTAAGCGGCACTTGGATCTCGGCACGATTGTCGCGCTTATCTTCAACGGCACTATCGATGCGGATTTCATAACCTGCATCAATCAACGTATCCGACAGCTCGACAGACACTTGCAGTGTCTCGCCACTGCCAACGCTTGCACCGGTCAACCCATCGAACTCAGCGGCGTTACTACCGCCACGAACCCAGTCACGCAGGTGTTTGTAATACTTGGCCTTACGGCCAGACACCCAGAGTGTGCGCTGGTAGTTACCCTGCGCGTCGGTGACATAGATAGCCAGATAGGCGTCATTGCCTCGATAGTCTTTAAGGGTGGTTTGCAAGGTAATTTCGCGGGCCTGCGCCAGCGCTGGCAATGCCGCCAATCCCGCTAACGCGAGCGTACAAGTCATCTTTTTCATGCTGAGCCTCCAGTTTGGATGGCTCAAACTAACCGCAAAGCCTTAAGTCAAGCTGAACGCCTAAAAGCACTGACTTAAGGACAACTTAAGACTCCTGTGGTTTGCAGTACTTCATCAAGGATAAGCAACCAGACTGGCGGCGCATCGCTTGAGGTTGCGTGGAACCTGAACTGGCTTTTTAACTGGCACTGTCATTGCGGCCAATGGGCTACGTTAGCGGTTAACAAAACACGTCCATTCTCTTGGTTGGCGAATGGCCTGTGCCGCCCGGCATCTACTAAAAGTATCTGCTTTACTATAACGATGAACACACAAAGCAGCTGAAGGTATACCTCTCTCGACAACGTGAATTCTGAGCAGCAGCTTGTGCCAGAAGAAGGCCTTGCACACTTTTCCGGAACAGGAAGGTTAATGATCAAACAGATCAGAACCACCGTTCATACAACAGCCTCAAGCATTGGGCGTACCTGTTTGAGCGCTGTCATTGCCTTATGCCTTGCACTAGTTAACAGCGCTTTGGCTCTGGGGGCACCGCAGGTTCTGGTTATAGCTACCAGCGAGCTGCCCCCCTTCGTCAGTGCTGAGCCTCGTGAAAGCTTTCTTACCGAGCTGCTGCCGGAAGTAGCGAAGGAGATGGACGTAGTATTCGAGTTCCGTTTTATGCCTTGGCCACGCTGTGAGCTAGCCGTCGATACGCTAACCCGGATTTCTCATAGGTCCCCAGCAAGTCTCGCAGACTGTGCGGGTTACCGCCATTACCGCTCATTGGCGGCCGTGACTGATCAATAATCGATC
>Ga0207900_100248_pt1 | contig 11875 bp, 9 predicted proteins | sample LinPmetageLP39_FD_184052 | JGI IMG/M metagenome (GOLD analysis project Ga0207900, IMG submission 184052) | Marine viral communities from the Pacific Ocean - LP-39 (SPAdes) | ecosystem: Environmental > Aquatic > Marine > Oceanic | place: Pacific Ocean | collected 2010-06-14
GGTATAGACGATATCCCCCGCAGCGGCTTCCAGTACCATCTGCTTGTACGCGGGCTGAGCATTGGCTTCCTGGGTGGCAATAAAGCGCGTGCCCATATACACCATGTCCACGCCCAGCGCCTGGGCGGCGGCGATCTGCTCGCCTTTGGTTATCGCCCCTGCCAACACCAGCGGGCCATCGTAAAACTGCCTGACCTCCGCCACAAAGGCGAAGGGGTTGAGCCGCCCCGCATGGCCGCCTGCCCCATGGCAGACCAAAATCAGCCCATCCACCCCGGCATCGATGGCTTTTCTAGCGTGCCTCAGCGTGGTCACGTCATGAAACACCAGGCCGCCATAGGCGTGCACCTGTTCGACCACCCGGTTGGGCGCATGCAGGCTGGTAATGATCAGCGGCACCTTAAACTCAGCGCATAGCGCCACATCATGCTCCAGACGGTCATTGGTGGGGTGCACAATCTGGTTCACCGCAAACGGCGCGGCGGGCTGCTGCGGATTCTGAGCGTTATAGTAGTCTAAGGTATCGGTAATCTGCTGCAGCCACTCCCGAAGCACTTCCGCAGGCCTGGCATTCAGCGCCGGAAACGCACCAATGATGCCCGCCTGACACTGGGCAATGACCAGCTCGGGGCCAGAAACGATAAACATTGGTGAGCCGATAACCGGCAGCGTCATCGAGGCAGTCAGTTGGGTTAGCATGGAAAACTCGCTAGTTATTATTGTGAATCAATACTGCAAAAGGCCCCACTGGGCCTTTCAATAGGATGTCACACTGCAGTGGCATGGATGCAAGAAGCTTTTACAGCTTGCTTTCCAGCTCCGGCAGGATCTCAAACAGATCCCCGACTAGGCCGTAGTCGGCCACCTGGAAGATCGGTGCTTCGTCGTCTTTGTTGATGGCGACGATCACCTTGGAGTCTTTCATGCCCGCCAAGTGCTGAATCGCACCTGAAATACCCACCGCAATGTACAGCTCAGGCGCGACGATCTTACCGGTCTGGCCCACCTGCATGTCGTTGGGAACAAAGCCCGCATCGACCGCCGCTCGGGAAGCGCCAATGGCCGCGCCCAGCTTGTCGGCAATGCCGTCCAGCAGTTTGAAGTTCTCGCCGTTGCCCATGCCACGGCCACCGGAGATGACGACCTTGGCGCCACCGAGTTCCGGGCGGTCGCTCTGCGCCAGCGCTTGTTTCACAAAGCTGGACTGGGCATTGTCCGCGACGAAAGCCACCGCTTCCGTTGTGGCGCTACCGCCGGTACCGACCGCATCGAAACCTGTACTGCGGATGGTGATGACTTTTAGCGCGTCGTCGCTTTTGACCGTGGCGATGGCGTTACCGGCATAGATCGGGCGCAGGAAGGTATCGGCGCTTTCGACGCCAATCACATCCGACAGCTGGCTGACATCTTTCAGGGCCGCCAGGCGCGGCAGCACGTTTTTGCCGGTGGTGGAGGCGCTGGCCAGCACGTGGGTGTAATCGCCAGCGAGTTCGACCAGCAACGCGCCCATGGGCTCGGCAAGCTGATGGGCGTAGGCGGCGTTATCTGCTACGCGTACTTTGCTCACGCCGTCGAGTTTTGCAGCGGCGTCTGCTGCCGCCTGGACGCCTTCACCGGCGACCAGCACATCAATATCGCCACCGATGGCCTGGGCCGCCGCCACGACGTGAGCGGTCGCGCCCGCTAACTGACCTTCATGAAGGTCGGCAAGTACCAGAATGCTCATGAGATCAGCTCCTTTTAAAGCACTTTGGCTTCGTTTTTCAGTTTGTCGATCAGCTCGTCCACCGAGGCAACTTTGATACCGCCTTTGCGCTCGGCAGGAGATTCCACTTTAAGCAGCGTGACCTTGGAGGCCACTTCCACGCCATAGTCGGCGGGAGTTTTGACATCCAGCGGCTTTTTCTTGGCCTTCATGATGTCCGGCAGCTTGGCGTAGCGCGGTTCATTCAGGCGCAGGTCGGTGGTGACGATCGCCGGGAGTGTCAGCGCGACAGTTTGCAGGCCGCCGTCGATTTCACGGGTCACATTTACTTTGTCGCCATCTACCACCACTTCCGAAGCGAACGTACCTTGCGGCAGGTTAGTGAGGGCTGCCAGCATCTGGCCGGTCTGGTTGTTGTCGGTGTCGATGGCCTGTTTGCCGAGGATCACCAAACCGGGTTGCTCTTCGTCCACCACTTTGGCCAGCAGTTTGGCCACCGCCAGCGATTCGGCGCGCTCGTCGGTTTCAATGTGAATGGCGCGGTCAGCCCCCAGCGCCAGCGCGGTGCGCAACTGCTCTTGGGCGGCCTTGGGGCCCACGGTCACGGCCACGACTTCGGTGGCTACGCCCTTCTCTTTCAGGCGCACCGCTTCTTCCACGGCAATTTCACAGAAGGGGTTCATGGCCATTTTGACGTTGGTAAGGTCCACATCAGAATGATCCGCTTTGACGCGGATTTTGACGTTGTAGTCGATGACGCGTTTCACCGCGACGAGGATTTTCATAAGGCATGCTCCAGCGATTGAACCATCGGCTTTTTATTCCGCATAGCAAAATAATATTTCACTTTATAAAAAGAACAATAAAAAAACGCCTGCCAAAGGTCAAGCGTTTCCTTGTACAGCCCACCTCAGAAAGGCGACCAACCAAACCATAACGCCAGCAGCGGGATCACCGCGATCAGAAAGCGCCCGTTCCAGCGGTAGCCGATTCGGGTGGCGGGTACATTGGTAAAGCGCGAGAGGATGAGCATGGAAGCCGTCATTGGCGATGACATCAGCGCCAGCGCCCAGCCTACCATTAACGATGCCCCAATCAGCTCAGGCGTTAACCCCTCAATGCCCAGCGTGGGGAGCAAGCCCACCAACAGCGTCACCGTAACAATCGGGTTGACGCCTATTTGCGCTAGCCCCACCACCATCAGCATGGCCAACACCGCATTCAAAGTGCCCAGCAGGTCTAGCACCGCCAATAGCGGTGCTAGCTGCTGAGTATCCACCAAGCCCACGCATACATGCCCCAAATAGCCTGCCGCCCCCAGCACCACGATTTCATTAGCGCTGGGAGACAGCAACCAAGGTAGCTGACGATGCACCGCCGTTATAGCTGCAGGTAGCCCGCCAAAGCCCAGCCTACGACGCTGCCAAGCCAGCCATAAAAGCGCCCCGGTAGGCGCGCCCAGCAGCGCGGCAATGGGCAGTCGTAACTCCAGCAGCCACGCAATAGAGAACACCAGCGCCACAATGCCGATTAGCAAAACGCTAAACTGCGCCAACGGGCGCAGCGACGGGGTGACATAGGTTTTATTGGCGGGTGGGTGCGGGCCGGTGAAGTAGTCCACCGCCCAGCCCGCCATAAAAATCAGCGCGGCGGCCCCTAGAATATAGGGTGCCAGCTGTGGCCAGGTGACCTGGGGAAGGCTTGAAAGCACCACGGCCACCCCGATACCCATGGGCGAAATCAGCGGTGCCAGCGAAAATCCGCGCAGCAGCGCCAGCATCATGCGCCGCTGGCGGGCCTCACGCACCCAGGCGCGCCCTTGGGCGGCACTGAGGGTATTGCTCTTTTCGATCATCGCGGCGAACAGATTCAGCACGCCAATGTTCAGAATGATGCCAAACAGCGCCGAGCCCAGGGATAAGATCGGGTAGCGGCGGCTAGGGGGTTGAAGCAGCATGCTTTGCCCGCAGCGGCGCACTAAACGGGAGCGATAGGCAGGTAAGCGCAGCATACTCAGCGCCACTATAAAGGTGGCAAAAAACGCAAAACGCCCGCTCGCCTCAAACAGCAGCTGCCCAGGCGTGGGCGAGCGCCACAGCGCGAGCAGTGTGAGTACGCCAGCGGCACACAGAAGCCCCTTGGCCATGCGGGTGAGTTGACCTTTCAGGGTCATCAAATAAAGCAGCAGCGCAACGATGCCTGCGGCTTGCCACGCCACGCTGCCACCCACCAAATGGATCAGCGTGGCAAGCGTCACCAGTAGCAAACAGGAAACCCGCAGGCGGGCTGGACTCACTCGCTAGGCTCCATCAACTGCGGGTCGGGAACGCCTTGTGACGATTCGCTGCCGCTACGGCGGCGAAAAGAGCCTTCGCCCATAGCGACAAGGTTGCCCCGCTCATCCACGATCTCACCGCTGGTCATGAAGGTTTTTTGCCCGCCGCCACGCAGCGTGCCCGTGGCCCGCAGCACGCCTTGCCGAGCAGGCCCCACAAAGGTGGTGGTAAGTGACAGCGTCATCCCGCGACGAATATTCCCCGGCACCTCGCAGTGCAGGCCCGCCAGGCTTAAGGCGCTGTCCAGCATGGAAGCTAGTACGCCGCCATGCACGTTGCCGCTGCGGTTAAGGTGCTTGGGTTCAATGGTGAGTTCCACCACTGCGCGCCCCTCTTCCCACTCCACCACGTGCATGCCCAGCAATTCGTGATAGCCCATCAGCGCCTGGGGCGTGGTAGAAGCGATCGCGCTGTCTGTGTCGCTCATAAAGCGCTCTCCTGCTGGGCCAAGTCGCGTAGCCGCCCTTTTAAAATCTTACCGCTGGCGGTGGAAGGCAGCGCATCCATCAGCACAATTTGGGTCGGACGCTTATAAGGCGCAAGCCGTTCGGCAATAAAGGCTTTGAGTTCTGCCATATCGACTTCAATGCCCGGCTCACACTGCACAAATGCCACCACCTCTTCATTGCCTGCCACTTGCCGCCCTACCACTGCGGTTAACGTCACCGCAGGGTGCTCATTAATCACCGCTTCCACATCCGGCGGGTAGATATTGAAGCCCGAGCGAATAATCAGCTCTTTACTGCGGCCCACGATATAGAGCTGGTCGTCGTGATCCAGCTTGGCAATATCACCCGTATTGAGCCAGCCATCTTCCGTTAAGGTGGCGCGGGTGGCGTCGGGCTGGCGGAAGTAGCCCTTCATGATATTGGGGCCACGCACCCACAGCTCGCCGATCTCATCGCCCGCTTTTTCTGACGTGCCGCTGCTCCCTAAGGGCTCCAACCGATACTCCAACAGCGGCAACACGCGGCCCACGGTGCTGCTCTGGTGACGATCATCAATGCGGGTTTGGCTAATCGTTGGGCTGGCTTCGGTGAGGCCGTAGCCATTATGAAGCGTTAACCCAAAGGCGGATTCAACACGGGTTTTGGTATCGCTATCCAGCGGAGAGCCGCCTGCAGACATATAGATAAGCGCAGGCGCTTCTAACGCGCGCTGCTCACGCTTCAGGTACTCCAGGGCGCGGGCATACATGGCGGGCACGCCCTGAAGCACGGTAATACGCTCCTCTTTGAGCGTTGTCAGCAGCTGTACCGCTTCAAAGCGGGGCACGGTATACAGGCACGCGCCGTTATACAGCGAGCCCATACACACCGATGAGAGGCCAAACACATGAGACATGGGCAGCACGCCATACACCCGCTGCCCTTCGCTCAGATGGCGCATGCCGCCGGAAATAGAAGCGATATACAGAATACCGCGATGGGTCAGCATGACGCCTTTCGGCGTTCCGGTGGTGCCTGAGGTGTAGATCATCGCCGCCACCTGCTCAGCACCGCTGGCGTGAACAGGCTCTGGCTCGCTCTCAAATAGCGGTGAAATCGCCAGGCTGCCAAGCTGCGGATGTTGGTAGCGGTCAGCCGCGTGGCGCTCGGCGTGCTGGCTCGCCTCTGGGGAGGCTTCGCAGGTGTAAAACACTCGGCGCGGCAGGCAGTTGCCCTGAATTAAATCCACTTCCTGAGCGGAGAGGCGCGAATTGACAATCGCGACCCAAACATCCATTTCACTCGCGGCCAACAGCAGTACCACCAGGGCACGGCAGTTTTCACTGACCGTCATAATACGGTCGCCGGGCCGTATGCCTAAATTAGCTAACCACTCGCAGGCGGCATGAATCTCTTGCCCCAGCTCGGCGTAGCTCCAGCGAACGCTGCCATCCACAAGCGCGGGGTGATCCGCTAGGCGTTTCGCATTTTCCAGCACGCGGGTGCTCAAGCGCTCGGGAAGTTCTGCTAACAGCTCGCTTGCCAGACGGCCAAAGATCTTCTCATCTGGCGCTTGGTAAGGGACCGACAGAGCCATTAGGACGCCTCCCGCACCATGTTCCGGGCAATCACCAGCTGCTGAATTTGCGTCGTCCCTTCATAAATGCGGAACAAACGCACATCGCGGTAGAAGCGCTCAACGGCGTATTCCGACATATAGCCCGCACCGCCGTGTACCTGCACGGCGCGATCCGCGACGCGACCCACCATCTCGGCACAGAACAGCTTGCAGCAGGAGGCCAGGGTTGAGACGTTTTCGCCATCATCTTTGCGGCGTGCAGCGTCCATGACCATGGTTTTGCCTGCGTAGGCCTCGGTTTTGCTATCTGCCAGCATGGCCTGCACCAGCTGATGCTCCGCCAGCGGCGCACCAAACTGCTTACGTTCCATGGTGTAGCGCAGCGACTCTTCTACTAAGCGCTCGGCCACGCCCACACACACGGCGGAAATATGCAGCCGCCCACGGTCGAGCACTTTCATGGCGGTTTTAAAGCCTTGCCCCTCTTTGCCGCCAATGATGTTTTCAGCCGGTACGCGGCAATTATCAAAAATGATATCGCAGGTGTGCGCGCCCTTCTGGCCCATCTTGTTATCCGCCGGGCCGCGAATCAGACCGGGCGTATTGCCTTCAACAATAAAGGCAGAGATACCGCCAGCGCCTTTGTTGTCTGGGTCGGTACGCGCCATCACGGTGAACAGGTCCGCTTCAGGGCCGTTGGTGATATAGCGCTTGGTACCGTTTAACACGTAGTGGTCGCCATCGCGCACGGCGGTGGTGCGTAGGCTGGCGGCATCGGAGCCGGAATCCGGCTCGGTCAGGCAGAACGAACTAAGAATTTCCCCGGTGGCCAAGCGCGGCACGTATTTGGCTTTCTGCTCTTCAGTGCCGTCAATCAGAATGCCTTGGGCACCGATGCCGTTATTCGTACCGAATACCGAGCGGAACGCGGGAGACGTTTTGCCGATTTCCATGGCTACCAGGGCTTCTTCTTCCATCGTGAGCCCTAAGCCGCCGTACTCTTCAGGAATGGATAGCCCGAACAGCCCCATCTCCTTCATTTCCGCCAGGATCTCGGCGGGCACTGCATCCTCTTCGGCAAGCCGTGCCTCATTGGGAATCAAACGCTCCCGTACAAAGCGGGCAATGGTATCAACCAACTGATTCAGCAGTTCGGGATCACGGATCATAACGGCTCCTGGTGGCAACGATATTTTTATGGTTGGTGTTCGCGCGGGCAGTGAGGCCTGCAATAATTCTGCATGGCGAAACTAGCGTTCACTCTCTTGTCAGGCACTTTTGCATAGCCTAGGATGGCAGTCAATAAACGAAATACTATTTTGCAATGCAGAACAACAAACACTTGCAGCGAGGATTTTGACCTATGTCCAACGACGCAGTCGCCCATTCGTTCAACACTCTTGGCATTGTCGGCACCGGGGCCATGGGTAGAGGGATTGCTCAGCTCGCCGCGCAGGCAGGCCTGAACGTCATGTTATTTGATGTTAAAGAAGGCGCGGTGGCGGAAGCGACTGCCTTTATTAATGGATTATGGCAGCGCAGCGCCGACAAGCAGCGGATTACCCAAGCCCAAGCCGAGCAGTACGGCGAACGCTTGATTGAAGCCCGCGACCTCGCCGCCCTCGCCCCCTGCGATATCGTCGTTGAAGCGATTATCGAGAAGCTGGAAGCCAAACAGGGGCTGTTTAGCGATTTAGAAGGCATTGTTCGCCAGGATGCCGTTCTTGCCACCAACACCTCTTCGCTGTCTGTTACCGCAATTGCTGCCGCCTGCCAGCACCCAGAGCGCGTGATTGGCTTTCACTTTTTCAATCCCGTCCCGCTGATGAAAATAGTGGAAGTGATTCCGGGGTTACGTACCGCTAACGATGTCACTCAGAAGGTCAATGCCTTGGGCACCGCCATGGGTCACTTTACCGCCCAGGCCACCGATACCCCTGGCTTTCTGGTCAATCACGCCGGGCGCGCTTTTGGTACCGAAGCGCTGCGCGTTCTGAGTGAGAGCGTGACCGACCCCGCCACCATTGACCGCATTATGGTGGATCAAGGCGGTTTTCGGATGGGGCCGTTTACCCTGCTGGACCTGACGGGCCTGGATGTTTCCCATGCGGTGATGGAGTCGGTGTACCACCAGTATTATGAAGAGCCGCGCTTTCGCCCTTCACCGCTCACCCGCCAGAGGCTCTCAGCAGGTTTGTTGGGGCGCAAAACCGGTGAAGGCTTTTATCGCTACGTGGATGGCCAGCAGCAGATGCCGGAAGAACCCGCCATTGCGTCAGCCTCGCCTTGCCCCGTGTGGATCAGCCAAGACGACCCTGGCAGCGCCACCCAGCTTGCCGAACTGGTCTCCACGGCGGGCTGGCCATTAGAAAGTACTGATCAGCCCTCCTCAGCAGCGCTGTGCCTACTGACACCGCTGGGCGAAGACACCACGCAGTGCGCTCTGCGCCAAGGCTTGAATGCCGAGCAGTGCGTCGCGGTGGATATGCTGGCGGGGCTGGCTAAGCGCCGCAGCCTGATGGCCTCCCCCATTACCCGCCCCGAACTAGTCAATGCCGCCGCCAACCTGCTGAATGCTGACGGCACACCGGTCAGCACCCTACAAGACAGCACCGGCTTTGTGCTGCAGCGCGTGGTGGCCTGCATCGTCAACGTTGGGGCAGATATCGCACAACAAGGCGTTGCTGCACCCGCCACTATTGATCGTGCGGTAGAACTTGGCCTGGGCTACCCGTTTGGCCCGCTGCGTATGGGCGACCATTACGGCGCTTCGCGCATTCTGACCATTTTGAACAACCTATTAGCCGCCACCGGTGACCCCCGCTATCGCCCTAGCCCGTGGCTGCGCCGCCGCGCCGCGCTGGGCATGCCCCTCACTGACAGGCCAACGGGCTGAAACCCCTCAGTTTCAACTACGGCTCAAGTAAGGCTTACACAAACAAGGAAAATAACCATGCAAGACGCCTATATTTACGACGGATTACGCACCCCTTTCGGTCGCCATGGCGGCAGCCTAGCGGCCATTCGCCCGGATGAACTGCTGGGCTTAACGTTAAAAGCACTGGTGGCGCGTAATCCGTTTGCCCCGGAAAGCTACGAAGAGGTGTTGGCGGGCTGTACTAACCAAGCGGGGGAAGATTCTCGCAACGTGGCCCGTCACGGTGCGCTGCTGGCGGGCCTGCCGATTGAGGTGGCAGGCCAAACCGTCAATCGCCTGTGCGGTAGCGGCCTAGCCGCGATGATGGATGCCGCCCGTGCCGCTCGCTTAGGCGAAGGTGAGCTATTTTTGGCTGGCGGCGTGGAGTCCATGTCCCGCGCGCCTTACGTGCTGGGCAAGGCCGATACCCCCTACGCTCGCAATCAGCCGATGTTTGATACCGTGATTGGCTCGCGCTTCCCCAACCCGTGGATTTCCAACGAGTACGGCAGCCACAGCATGCCGGAAACTGCCGATAACATTGCCCACGACCTGAACATTGGCCGCGAGGCCAGCGACGCCTTTGCCGCCCGCTCGCAAGCGCGCTATGCCAAGGCGCTGGCAAACGGCTTTTATGAAGGCGAAATGTTTGGGGTGGAAGTGCCTCAAGGGCGCAAACAGCCGCCGCTGTTGGTAGATAAAGACGAGCATCCCCGGGCTGAAAGCACCGAGGAGAAATTGGCCAAACTCGGCGCGCTGTTTGAAGGCGGTGTCGTGACCGCCGGCAACGCGTCTGGATTAAACGACGGGGCTGCCGCGCTGATTGTCGGCACGCGTGCAGCAGGCGAGCGAGCTGGTCTTGCTCCGCGAGCGCGTATCGTTGCCAGCGCCGTGGCGGGCGTTGCTCCCCGGGTTATGGGCCTGGGGCCGGTACCCGCCTCGCAAAAAGCGCTGGCACGGGCTGGGCTTTCGCTGGAACAAATGGACGTGATTGAAATCAACGAAGCTTTTGCGGTGCAAGTGTTGGGCTGCGTTCAGCAATTGGGGCTCTCCGCCGACGACCCGCGCTTAAATGCTAACGGTGGCGCTATCGCTATAGGCCACCCGCTGGGTGCTTCGGGCGCACGTTTGGCACTCACTGCGCTGCGCCAGCTAGAAGCCACCGGCGGGCGCTATGCGCTGGTCACCATGTGTATTGGCGTTGGCCAGGGCATTGCGACCATCATTGAACGCCTAGACAGCTAACCGCCCTCCTGCGGCGCTAGCACAGTATCTGAGGCAGGCGCCGCAGGCCAAGCGTTGACTAAGCTCTCTTATCGCGCTTTGCAACGCCCCAGCGCAGGTATGCGATACTTGCCATTCAATGATTGATTAGCCGAGACACTTGATGGAACCAACCGACGCCGCTGCTGATGAGCCGCAATCACCCGAAAAAGATCGCAACTTTGTCACCGCGCTTGCGCGGGGGTTAGAGCTGCTCCGCGCTTTTGGAACTGGAGAAGAGTACCTGGGCAATGCAGAGCTCTCGAATCGCACCCACATCCCGCGCCCCACGGTGTCCCGGTTAACCTATACGCTGACCCAGTTAGGCTACCTGCAACACAACCGCCACCTGGAGAAGTACCGCCTCGGGCCGGGTGTGCTGGCGTTGGGCTATCGCTTCCTGGCCAATATGGGCATTCGGGAAGTGGCACGACCGCATCTTCAGAAGTTTGCTGATGCCACCGATTGTAATGTCAGCCTGGGCAGCGCTGACCGTAGCGATATGGTTTACCTGGAAACTTGCCATGGCAGTGGACCACTGATCATCCGTCTGGATGTGGGTTCCCGGCTGCCAATCGCCACCTCTGCCATAGGTCGTGCATGGCTGTGCGGCTTGCCCGCTACGCGGCGCCAGCAGTTACTGCATGAGCTGGCAGAGTTCCATGGCAGCGAGTGGCCAGCGCTCGAAGCCGGTATCCAGCAGAGCTTGAGGGACTATGCCGAATATGGTTTCTGCCTCTCCGAACAGGACTGGCAGCGCGATATCAGCGCCGTTGCCATGCCGCTAATTCTGGAGGATGGTGCCGAGGTCATGGCCATCAATTGCGGCGGCTCCAGCCTGCGGCTGGACCACGACCGCCTGGTCAATAATCTGGGGCCTCGACTAAAGGAGGTAGCGGAACAAATCAAACAGGAGCTGGCTCCTCGTTACCGTTCTGCTAGGTAGCGTCCCCGAGCGATGAGCGTCTAACATATCCCCGCGGGTCACGGGGGTAGTAGCGCTCTGGCTGGCTTTCCAGGTGGGGGAAGTAGCGGGTGTCCTTGTAGGGCATCTTCATAAATCCGGACACCCCCAGCCCTTCAATTTGGTTAACCGATGCAAGAATGCGCGCCAGCAGCGTGCAAAACTCATGCTCTTTAGCAGGATCCAGCAGGCGGTAATAGCTGTGAATCTTGAGGTGCTGAGGTAATGCTTCAAAAATGATCATGCCGGTGTGGTGGATATCATTGAGCTGCTGTAGCACGTGCATTATTGCTTCTGGCAGCACCAGCAGCTCTTCCGGGTCTGGCCCGTCTTCAAAGTAGCTATGCTGACGTGTGCGATCCTCAAGTTCCGGCACTGCGCTCAGCTCGTAGCCAATGGTCATGCTCGGTTCGCTGATAAATGCTTCATCCGCGGAGGCGCGCTCCAGATGAAGCGTTTGGCGAGCATTGAACAGGCAGCTCTTAAACACCCCTTGGCGATGAATGGCGCGTGCCAGGTGCACCATATTGTTCACTGCTTCAATAAAGGCGGGCTTCAGTGCCGGGTCATGAAGGTTTAGCGAAGAGTCGATATAGACCCCTTCTCGCTCCCAGCGTACCGCCAACCCACCTACCACTGGATACTTGCCCAACCGGCTGACGGAGGCCAGAAAGGCTTTTTCG